>Ga0307515_10024759_pt1 | contig 10432 bp, 11 predicted proteins | sample 17_EM_MG_FD_194513 | JGI IMG/M metagenome (GOLD analysis project Ga0307515, IMG submission 194513) | Populus trichocarpa ectomycorrhiza microbial communities from riparian zone in the Pacific Northwest, United States - 17_EM | ecosystem: Host-associated > Plants > Roots > Unclassified | place...
TTATGTATAGGCGGCGGTGGAGGTGGAGGTCCAGCGTCGAAGGAAATCAAACGATCCGTCCATCGCCTCTCCCTGAGGTGCTCATCGCTACACCCGACAGTCCTTCAAATCCCTAACCACAATGGCAACGCTCGCCCGTTTTGCCGCCTCAGCGACGAGACTCATGTCCTTCCTCAGCGTGTCCTCGTAACTTCCATTACCCTCGCTGCTCCAGACGGGTGTGCTCTTGGGTATCGAGCCGCGGCGGGAGTGCGCAGTCGGCGTGGGATTCGGGGGGATGAGCGCGGACTCGTTCGAAGCGGAGCCTGGCGGAGAAGGCATTGTGCAAGAAATGTGTTGAGGTTTTTTTGGTGTCGTAGTGACAGTGGTGGTGGTTGTGGTTGTTGGGAGGAACGGAGGAAGCTCCTGAGCTTAAGAATGGGGGGGGAAAAGTTTCGCCAGGGGAAATTATTGGATTTGTCGGGTAGATGTTGAGGTTGGAAGTGAGCGAATGTGAAGACCGACAGCTGAATGGAGCTTATCAAGCTCAGCTGCGCAATGTGTGTAGTGTCGGTTGGTTGGTTGCTGTGTTCCGGTAGAATGGTAACCGTGGGGGAAGAGATGTTCGGTTGACAGGGTCAAGCTTTCGAAAAAAAAAAAGTGACAATGTGGGGTGTCGTGAAGGAAAGCAAAGGAAAAGGTTCTCGCGGAGGGGAAGAGGGGAGAGGGCGCAATAAATGGAGGCGAAAGAGTCTCGAGAGAATTTAGCAAAGGAGAAAGTGATATTCCTTGGATGCGAGGTGATTGATGGGATTGATTGATTGCTATGTACGGGGGGAACAGCCGTGTTAGAGTGTAGTCAGACTAGTGTCCGTCAGCGGCAACATCAAGGGGATCAAGGGGAAGGAACTGTGGAAGGGGAGGAGACAGGAATGAGCAGAGGGTGAGTGAACAGACCTGGTGGTGTCGTCGTCGGCGGAAATGCGTATTGCGTATTAGTCCCAGAATGTGAAGCCGAAGCCTCAATTCAATACCGCCCACCGACGACGAGCTGCCAGTTTATCGTGATAGTGCTGATGGTGGTGTTCTCGGTATCTGAGAGCTGGGCGTCCGAGCATACAAGATAGCTTCACAACAACGTGCCGAACTGATCGTCACAAAGACGTGAGGAATTGGCCTGGCCTCAACACCAACAAAATGTGACCCTCACATCCACTCACCCACTCACGATGACCCTCTCTCCAGTCGCCATCGTCGCCCGTGCCGCTCATCGGCACATCTACCACCAACAGAATTCTTCTCCGTCCAGCATTGATTGCCAATTGCCGTCGTCAAACAAAAAGGCAGAAACGAGCAAGAATCAGCAAGGGATCTCCTCATCCCTTCCCCTCTTTCCCCTACCTCCATCCCGTTTGCACTTTGCTCAACGTCGAGCATTTTTTGCGGACCGCAGAAAAAAGTGCAAAAAGCATCACCATCAGCGCGGTAATCCATCCGATTCCCCTACTTTAGAGTAAAGCCCACAAAACACCTAAAAACTGCAACAACGTCTGTACCCTTCCGCCCCCGAAAACATATTCCACCACCACCTCATTCTCACCGTATCTTTGTATATTTTTTCGGCTGCTTTGTTCCTTCCCCACACAACTAACCAGGCCCCTGATGCATGCACCCGAGATCGATCTCCTTCCAGAAGTTCCATGTCCCCGCACAAAAAAATTCTGCTGGCCTGTTTCACACGCACACGCACTGATGAAACATAAAATGTGGATAGCTCAAAATAACACCCGCCACCGCCGCCACTCTTATTCCCTGCAGGTCAGATCCGGGGTTTGGGTTTGCAGAAGCGTGGATTGTATAAGTCCGGGGTAATACTTCCCTGCAACTGGGGATGGATGGATGGATTATGCAAAGGATTGAAATGGAATGAAAGAACCTTAGGGTCATGCAAGCCAAGTCATATATCTGTCCGGGGTGCACATCAACAGCGTGATGGAACAGAAGGAGGAAGGGAGGGACGAGGAGAGACTAAAAAGTTGCGTAGCATATACCAGGACAAAGGGAAGCTGTTTGGATATCAGCAACCACTTCCGGCCACTGCACCTTACCGTAGCATCGTCATCATTACCAGCTCACATCCGTCCACTTCACAGCTCGACGACGGCAAGCAACTGATGAGTGGGGGAATGTTCTTCAAAAACTAACGGAGCGGTGGGGCAAATAAACAGCAGATATTGGATACAATTTATTAGCCGCAACAGCATCTCATTCAATGATAACAAGAACACCTTTCGCTAATACTATCATCCAACCAAGTCTCCATTTACTCTCATTTCATTCCATATATCATCAAATCTTGCCTCATTCAGTCCTACCTATGCCATCCATCCATCCACAGCGGGGTATTATCAACCCCTCCCCCCGTCCACCATCCGTAAATTCCAATCGCAGAAAAAATACCAACACACATAACGCACAAGCAGCTGGAAAACGGGGTTGTCGAGAAAATAAAAGCAGATATCACGAAGAGAAGATGGCGATGAGTGAAGCTCGTGGAGAACGACGATGCTATTGTGACACACATACTGACGAAACAAACACATGGGAAAAACATACTGGCCTCTCGTACCGGATTCAACTTCATTGAGTAATCCACCATGAGAAACTTTTTAGCGTAAAACAATGAGAAAAAACCTCCGAAAAAAAAACGAGTAACAATGAAGGAAAAAATAATAACCATCTGCACGTACACAAAAGGCATACCCCAATGTGGCAACCACACAGTGAGGTACAACGAACGGATGTGCTATACGGAAAATGATGAAAAAGAAGTAGATTTAAGAAGGTATATGTCATAAGTCCGAAGAAGGAAAACAGATGTTCAAGGAAAGCGAAGAAGGGTAAGAGGATACTTCGGAATATCCACATTGATGCATACTAGAGACTCCAGGGCATCGCAGTCGAAAACAGTAGACGTACAAACGCAACACCAAAATCACACCAAACGGAATGATACAATCGAAAACATAGGCCCAGGACTAAAAGAAAGGCTTGGTCGCATTGTGGCTGAGCAATTACTGCGATCCAGGCACGCGTTATATTAAGCCACACTGTCGGAGATTCTCTTGTATGATGATGTCTGCCAGATGTTAGACAACCGGTTGGAGGAGGGGCATATCGGGGATCAAAGCATACCATTCACAGCTGCCATGACGAATCGAATCTGTGTGGTATCCGTCGCACAGGTGAAATGAGTGTAGATCTGCTTCGTTTCCGACTGATTTAGCGATACGAAGCGGTTAAGGATGTAGTCGCATGCAGCCGTGTAATCATCGCCTCCTGAATAGATGTTTAGCTGCGTGATTGAAAAGTACATTAAGAGAAGTGTAATACAAACCTTCATAATCCGAGAAGTAGTTCTTCATCGGACTTACGGGCAACTTCTCTCGGAATCGATCAATCTTGTTCAAGAACAGAATGATACTTGTCTTGACGAACCATCTTGAGTTGCAGATGGAGTCGAACAACGTCAATGCCTCTTGCATACGATTGACCGTCTCATCCTCGAAAAGCAGCTGATCATATTCCGAGATAGCGACCAAAAAGAGGATCGTAGTGACGTTTTCGAAACAATGGATCCACTTCTTTCGTTCAGATCGCTGTCCACCAACATCAAACATCCGGTACGTGAGATCCCCAATGATGAATGTCGTTTCAGTAATACCCGTGGTCTTAACGCGAGAGCGCAATACATCCTGGTCACTTGGAACGTACTCCGGCTGAGCAATACGATCAATAGAATCAAAGTAACTGAAAATTGGTTAGTGAATTGTCTTTCTGGTAGCTGACTGTAGGTTGCCTACTATCGCGCCGAGTCATTCAGCTGATACTCCCTTGACCGCTGGAAACACTGCTGAACCCCACGATCCTGCCACAACGATCGAATGGCGTTTCCAACCTCCGGTGGTAGACTATCACCCTCAATCTGTGTGGGTTGCATGAAGATAGTCTGAACGTGATATTCGCCCCGATTGTCATCCAAAGGTAACTCCAACGATTCCATCGCCTCCAAGATAACCCTCATCGATTGAACGGTATTCGAAAAAATGATTTCCTTGAAAGACTCGCGTTCATCACGGCTGTAGCCGCCCTCGTGGATGAGCTTCATCTGCTTCAAAATTGTAGACTTTCCAGATTCTCCAGCACCTGAAATTTCAATCGCGATAAGTAAACTGCAAGAGCCGAGGATTAATCATGGGTATTTTACCGAGTAGAAGCATCTTGATCTCGTTCCTCTGCATCATCCTATCTTTCTTTAACGTGTTTTCAATCTGTTCATTCCTCATCTTCCCCTCCTTTTCCTCCGTGCTCATGCCACAACCCATTGTGAGAGACTATACTATTCTCCTTGTCGAATTTCGGGTAATTAAGGACGAAATTTGGTCCGTTGAAGGCGTAGATTCACTGTTACGAGGAAGCGCCGCGAAAGATATGATTTCTAATCGATGCCGGGCGAGAGGTTTTGAAATGGTGGCTTCGAGTCTGTATGCTGCGACGTCGATCAGTAAAGTACTCTCGCAGACATCGGCAGAAATAGGGAGTGGGGGTGAAGAGGAAAGCAGAATGATAAAAAGGCAAAGCGCAAGGATATATCTGCTGCCATCTCTAAGATACGAAGGTAGTCGGCATAGTAAAATGCGCGACAGGGAGACCATCGTACAAAATACTTCTTCTATTCTCTATCGCATTTGCGCCTCGCTTCCTGTGGCTACACTCGAACGAAGGATAACAGAACGAGGCTCTGTGGACATGATGGGCGCAAACTTGATCTGCAGCAGAGATGACGATCACGAAGCGGCAGAGATAAAGCAAGAACAGAGAAAGCGGTAAACGAAGGAGCGCGCCTGGGGAGAATCGGCTCACCTTAGACTGACGGAGAAACAACACGTGCAGAAGACCTCTCTAAGTCGTCCCAGATTTCGAAGCAATCAACAACCGGTGAAGAATTATCCCGCAAAGAATTACTCCCAGGAGAAACGAAGGTGGCGACAGGTGGTGATTAGTGGTAGGAGGTTGCGAGAACCCAATGAGTGACGGATGGTTGTTGACAAATGAATGAACGAACGGATGACCTTGGTGACAGGGAAGCGATGGAAGGGCGATTGATTGGGTTGGTACGGGTCGGAGGCAACCCCACAAATGATCCACCAAAGTCAATTAATTTGGAACGTCAACTGTCAACGGCAACGACGGAGTGCACAGAGAGGATGCTGTTCGGGGATGCGGAGAGGGTTGAAGAGTTGCCGATTGGGAGGTTGGGTTGAGGGGAGATGGAGAGAAGACCCGGAGGTGAGGCGAAGAGAGGACGTCAGGAATGGGGTTGAAATGGAAGGAAAGACGAAAGGTAATGGAAGACAGAGGGAAGGGTGAGCAGTCGATCGATCCAAAAGGGGAGCGCACCCACCAGCTGAGAAAGGGGCTGCAGAAGCAATAGCAGTGTTTCTTACATTTATTTACCACTCCCAACTAACCAGCCATCGCTCTTTAGGGAGCTACGCTGCTTCTAGGTGGGTTTTGGTAGTAAAACAACTAGTTAGATGCTTTTTACATTTACATTGGTAACGGCTGCATGTCAAGTCTAACGTAGCGAGTAGGAGGAATAGGGGAAAATGATGATAAATATCGTGAGCTTACAAGCACTAGCATGTTTATTATACCTGTTTACTACATCCGCCAAACTATTTGCCAGCACAGGGAGGAGGAGGAGGGGTAGAGGGAGACAAGTAAACCCATTGTATAGAGTGTCAGGTATACGCTTCTCGTCTCCCATCATCTAATCGGGAGGAAAGCCCAAAAGAAGCCATGGAATATCGGAATAATGGGGTCCGGGTTCGTTTCAGTCCTACCCACAATTTGTCTTATTCGATCCACAAGCATGCATATTTCCGTCGCACGCACGCCGAATCAGACGCCATGTGGAGACGATTCGAATACCTGGTAGATATCGGACTAATATAAATCGCCTTCTTTGGGGTGTTTCTTACTGTTGGAGCCTGGAGTTAGAGCTTCAGTGTCGTCATGTCTTGTTGTCCGCTCTCAGCGAGGAATCTCCACGGTATCTTTGGTATAATGGCAGAGAACTTAAAAGCTAGCTCTGGCTATTGTTTGCTCGGGTACTCTGTTGCTTGTGCTGTTAGCTTCTTCTGGAACTGTTCCTGAGACTTCAGCCTCTGCCACCGAGTCTCTCCTTCATCGCTTATCAAACACCGCTAGCCTAAATTACACATGATGCAAATTTCGGCGTCCGGCCGATGATATCTTCATCACTAGGCGCAACACTGCTAGATGCAAAAATACGACAAGTGCGCGCGTTGATCATATCATGACTAGCATCATAGCGTATAAGTATATCTGTGGCGTGAATGCAGCAAAAGTCTTGTGGAAACAGGTTCCCATCCTTATTTTTTTTTTAAAAAAAAAACACACAAAACAGCTCCTAGCTAGCCAGGGAGATCAAGGTTTCGCAGTTATCACACTCAGCTTCAATAGTTGCCCATGTCTGGATGCTGCGCAACATGTCCAGGCCAGAAGTTTGTCTGCCAACTACTTCCTAGTCGTCTCACATAAGAAGTGTCAAACGGATTTCTGGTTGGCACTGTCTACAACTTGCCACTTTGCACGACTAATCACCATGTTTCCGGCAGTACGGTGTCTAAATATGGGTGAAAGTTCGCAAGATATGGTTGGTGTAAGTTATCTAAAGTTAAGTCAAGCCGTTACTTAAGTAACTGAGTGAGATGCGATGAGCCGGAAACCTGCCGGTGTCTTGGCTGGCGCCGACCCTTGCCGCATACCACCTCTGACCAGAGTAGACGACTGAGAGCCTCAACCACCACATCTCTCAAACTCTCATCCTGGACGTTGTTGATTGGAGCATGAGAACGCCCTTCCGGATTGCTTGCAGCTAACTCCGCTCTCTCCAACTTGTACCCGCCGCTCCTTATACAAATCACAAGCAATTCAATGAGCACGGTATCCGATCCTATTTCCTTGAACTGCCCCTGCGCTTGTCACCGCCGAATCCGGTTTCCCGAACCTGACGCAAAATTTATATAGGTAAAAGGCAACCAATACCTTCAGGATCTCGATACATCTCGCTGCAATGGGGAATGGGATCAAGTTCAAGAGCTGTGTCGGAAAGTTCGGAAACATGCCCCGGGCAGGAAATGTTCGTTTGGTGGATTCAGGAGCTTCCATCTACCAGCTTGCGCATACTAACAGCTTGATGGTTATGCAGGTCTGGCTTTAACAGCTTCCACAGAAAGCGTGCTTTTATCTCTCCGTCCACCACCTCTAGGCGCTGCGAGTAATGCAGTTGCCAGTTATATTACATCCCTCACTGCCCTCCAAGATGCTCTGTCGGAAGAGATTGGCTCTTACTCGCTTCCTCTGCCAAATCTGCCTAGCCCTTCTGGTGGTGGCGAAAGTCCTGTCGTCATCGAAGCAGACCTTTTACAAGCTCGGATAGTTATAGCTGGGATATGCTCGATGAAGGGAGATTGGGTGGAAGTGTTGAACATAGTCCCGGGTGAGGACGAAGTTGGAGAAGGGTGGACCGGAGGACCCGGAAAGTCTGATTATATGGATATCATGAGAATTAAGGCACTTGTATTGAAGGGTGAGTGGCTATATCAGTATCCTTTGATTTATAGTCTCTAACTGCGCACAGGTCTTGCTTTATCACATACAAATTCAGACCAGTCACTACCATTACAAGTTTATCGAGCAGCAACCCGGCTGCATGCGTCTTATCCTCCTCGCGAGAATGGATCGCCAAGCCTCGCTATATGGGCCAAGAAAGCTCTTGCACTCTATGCTTTGGCAACTTACCGTGTCTGGCTAGAGGAACACGCCCCTCCTTCAACTCCGCTACCTGTCACAGCGCCATCATCGCCAGAAAAACCCTATCGCGATGGCGAAAACATACCGGACGAAGCTGACGGCGAGGAGACGGAAGAGGAGGAGGACTACGTAGGTGTGGCTATTGGAAAGACAATAGTGGATGAATCGATGGTTGCCAACGCTTTTAGGAGTTTCCATAACTTTATACACGGTGCTTCTACTAGACAAGCCTCACAATCTGCCTCCGCTGGTAGAACGTCCAACCTAGAGAGAGAAGAAAAGGGGAAGGAAGTCTACAGATACTACTTCAAGTTCTTGTCGCTGCTTTTACTACCCCCGGGTCATCCCAATCGCCCAGTCGCGAAATATCTGGTACCCAGTCGGAACGCCGGAAATAACGAAACTACAGTATCCATGGTTGCCCAAACCGCTCTAAGCAGAAAGACCAGCTCATCTAAGGCGGGAACGACTGAACAGCTGCGGGAGGAATTAAGAACCATTTCAACGATATTTGAGAACTACTTGATGGCAAGCCTGAAATTTCCCAAAGCAGATGAGTACCACGAAATTATTGGGGAATGGGTGGATCAGGTGGTTGAGAATTGGCGAATATCAGGTGGCTCATCGGAAGACGCTGCACCTGTGGTCGAGGTTCTCTACCGAGCGTCCAAGAAATCTTTTCACTCTCCACGGATATTACGACACCTTTTCTATACGCTCACAGCAACCGGAAATTTCCAAGATGCGGTTGCTGCTCTGGATACTTACCTTACGCTTGTCCAAGGAGCTATGGACCGGATCCAGAAAGGAAACCATGAGAAGGATTTTGACACCGACAAGATCATCTTCCAGACCGCAGTGGAGGGAATCAGAGTGTTGTGCAAGTTTATTGGGAATGGTCAGAAAGCCATGGATGTGGCATCAAAGATGGAGAAATGGGTCGACGAATGGAGATTGTCAGACCCCGAGATACTGTCAGAAGTGTATCGAGGAATCGGAATGGCAAATGCAACTTTCTCCCGGCAGACTCTTGAGGGCGAGCTGAGACCTGGTGCCCAACAGGCCGCAGCGGAGGCATTCAGGAAAGGCTTGAGCTATGACCCGATAGACATCCAGGGCTGGTATGGGTTGGCATTGATTGAAGCAGAGATGAGAGCAGTGGACAGTGCCATGGAAAGTACCCGGAAGGGATTGGGTGCTCTGAAGTACAACTTTTTGGACAATGAAGATCCGGATGACGTTGAAGGGAACGCTCGAGATTATAAGCGCTTCGCGGTACCACTATTGCATTTGCTCGCCTTGTTGATGACTGCCAAGGAAGATTTTGAACACGCAGAAAGGGTATGCAAGAATGCGTTTGACATTGTGGGGGAGGGACGAGAAGCAGTCAGTGACTTAGGGGTTGCTGATAAAGTGGCCATCTTCGAACTGATGATGTCTCAATTAGCCATAGTCGAGGCAGTTGAAGATTCCGAGACGGCGATATCGATGGCTGAATCGCTACTAGGACTCTACAGCATGCTCTTTGATGGGACACATCTTGTTCAAAGGCTACAGGTGGGCAGTCTAGAGGATAATATCGGTGACACCGCAGGCAGCAATCTTTCCTCCCGGCCAACCACAACTGCGAGCAAACGGTCGCGACTTTTTGGGCGGAGCCATAAAAAGCAATTTTCTTCGTCATATTCAAGCCTCCAAACAGCCAATGGCGCAGATACACCACCTTCTCTAGGAGGAACCATCAAGCGGCCAAAATCTGGACACAAGTCCCTAGCCGGCATGTCGACAGGTACATCTGGGCAACATCCAACCACTCCAAAGATACAGGTGACGGATACTCATATTGGAGCCTCTGCGCCACCTTCAGAAAAATCGCAAAAGAGATTGATGCGGTCAGGGTCTGTATCTGGGAATACAGTACGACGGATGCGAAGTCTGGGTAGTTTGAGATTAAAAAATGAGGTGAAGTTGGATGAACCCCCGACTCCACCGCTGCCCACCTCGACCGAAGCATCCTCTCTGAACTTTGATAGTCCCGCCGGCAGCGTGAGTGGGCATGATCCTCATCTTTTTCATACACTCAAAAACAAATTGCATCACCACCATCACCTAAAATATGCACAATCGAGTGCGGCTGCCTCTACCTCATCTATGCCACTTGAGATGGTCCGCGACGAAGCTGCGATAGAGAGCAACCCCGCACCATCAAGGACAGAAAATACCCCCCACAATCTTCCTCAGCACAAACTTCCCTCTCCGCTTGGTGCTCTTGGCAGAACCATATCTGATGATGGTCAACTTGGGCGAGAGAGGTCTATAAGAAGACCCATACAACTCCCAGAACCAAAGCTGGCTGTTGACGAAGAGCGAAAGCAAGTTTTGGGTGCACTCAGAAAGGCATGGATATGTGTTGCTGGTCTATATCGACGAGCAGGGTTCTTTGGCGACGCTCTCATGGCTACTGAGGAAGCCAGCGGTTTGGTCGGGAAGGAAGGCGAAGGCGAAGCAGATGTTGTTGCAGAGGTTTGTTCTCTGGGGGGGGGGGGGGGGG
>Ga0307515_10024760_pt1 | contig 10432 bp, 12 predicted proteins | sample 17_EM_MG_FD_194513 | JGI IMG/M metagenome (GOLD analysis project Ga0307515, IMG submission 194513) | Populus trichocarpa ectomycorrhiza microbial communities from riparian zone in the Pacific Northwest, United States - 17_EM | ecosystem: Host-associated > Plants > Roots > Unclassified | place...
AGTGATAATGAAAACATACATGAAACGGATAGAACGACTGTCAAAACACTGTACTTGATAATCTATGCCAAAGTAACTGGTTGCATAATGCAGATACGCCTGTGGCAAAATGAGCGTCAACGGAGCGTCAACGATTTTTCGTCCTGTCAGTCAGGTTATTAAAATGTGAATTAACCATTGTTATCTATAATCATTGTATTGGCCGCCTTTTGAGGCAAAAGAGAATGCTACACTCTCCCTGCCCCATCTTGACAATGAGCGTCAACAGAGCGACAATGATTTTTGGACTTGAATCTTGGGTAATCTTGGTGGTAAATGATCGTAGAGATCTATAAACAAGGTTTTGGCTGCCTTTCTAGGCTAATAAGCAAGAGGTCGTCCCGCGACAGCCTCCCGGACAATCACAACTTAATTGATTTTCATTGCTGCAACTCAGTGATCCTAAACGTTTTAGCCAATAAAACCAGTCAAACCTCCATATATAGACATTAGTGGCTATCTCGCGCTGTGATTACCCATCCTGCAAGGTCAAAAATCGTTGACTCTCCGTTGACGCTCATTTTCAGAATGAGGCAGCGAGCGGATTTCTTTCTCTTTTGGGTTGGAATACGCCCAATACATCGTTCATGATCGTTTGCATCCAATCGCCATCGAGATTACTCATGATGCAAGACCAAAAATCATTGACGCGCCGTTGACTATCATGTTCAGGATGGGGCAAGGAGCGTGTCTCTCTTGTTTTTAGTTATAAAGGCTGCCGATTCATCCGAAAAGGTCAATGATGTGCAAAAGTTAATATTTTGCGATTCACAGTAGGGTATCTAAATGCGACCATAAATAGAAAAACCCGAAACACAGAACCGGAGATTGGAACCGATGGGGCTAACCAAACCCGGCAAATCCCGCGGGTTGACGGGTACGGGTCCGGGTTTAGCCCACCAAGACGCTGCGGATCGGGTTTTTGGATGGTTCTGGAACCGAACTGAACCGTTTTTCCGGTCCGAACGCGGACCGCTGGCGGGTTACCCGGACCCGTTGCTAACACTAGCCACATCCGCAACAGCAAAATGTAATTTGGTCCGGAAGCCATGCGCAAACCTCCTAGACACTCTGGTAGCCCTCACCACTGCTGCTAAGTACTCCCAGATGCTCACAGCCCCCCCTGGAGCTTTGCAAAGTGCTCTCAGACTCTCCAAGAGCATTCTCACATGCTCCTCAAAGCACCGGAAGTGATGGAGGTGTATTCAGGATGCTACAAGACCGAGTATTAGAATAGTCAAATTTTGGAGCTGCTGAGACCGCTGTGCAGCTCTGCGGGAGACATAGAGAGCTGCTGAGACCGCTGCACAAGCTCTGTGGGAGACTTGGTGCCATATTGTCACACCAGTGGTTTTTGGGGTTCCATAACCACATGGCATTTCATTGATCATATTGGTCATGGTTACAGTCACAAGATTCACTACAGCATTATATGGCATGTATTACCTAAGTCTCTCTAGGTATACATAAGGGGATAGAGGGATAACGGAGATGGATTCAGTGACAGGCAGTATATATTTGGGAGACACCGGGGTAGATAGACATCATCTCACAATACGAAATATACACTTGATGCCGTGAAGGACCGAGTTTGGAGGCCGTAAGCATGGGAGATTGGAGATACTCTTGTAGGCTTTGATCGAGTGAGTCTGAAGATGCACTTGGCGGCTGTGATTGTGCCAGTTTGGAGATAAACTTGGAGGCCATGATCGCCCCAGTTTGGAGATGCACTTGGAGGCCGTCATGATATAAACTCAAAGGACCTAGTCGAGCGTGTTTAGAGATACGCTTCGAGGCTGTGATTGAGCGAGATCAGAGATGCTTTTGGAGGACATGATCATCCAAGAATGGAGGAGTACTTCGAGGTGGTCATTCTGGAGCCAGTAGATCGGTGGGAAGGCGTGCTGGGAGCTGTGATTCTATTCATTGGTTAACTTGTAATTGTGGGAATATGAAGAGTTGAGTACGACATGATCTGCAGCGTGATGAGAGACTGGCTGGGAGCAGGAGACAGTTGATCATGGGATGACGCAGTATGCGGTGTATGCCATACTCAGTGTATGCTGTACTCAGTGTATGCTGTACTCAGTGTATGCTGTACTCAGTGTATGCCATATTCGGTGTTAACTCTTGATTATGGCATGGAGAGATAGTGTGCGATGACTTAACTTTGTTTTTCCAGGTGATGGTAGAGTTGAAGACGAGAATGAGAAAGCAGGGAGGATATCGGGGAAATCATCATACGAAACTGGGACTTAGGGGAATTGACTGTGCGAGTCAATGAACTATCCCTGATACGGCTGGTACGACTCCCGATACGACGTGTAATTACACCAATACGAGGTCTTCCCAACCCAATCAGGCATGTCATACCCCTGATTTCTCACATTCTCTCGTATCCTCCACATCGTTCTCATATTCATCCCCCATCGCTCTCTTTCTCATCCATAACTCTACCATCATCGTGGAACCCAAAGTTAAGTCATCCCTCTCTATCTCTCTATCTCATGATCATGAGTTGACAGTGAGTACAGCATTCGCCAAGTACAGCATACACCGAGTACAGTGTACACCAAACACAGCATACAGCGAGTACAGCATTCACCAAGTACAGCATAAACCAAGTACAGCATAAACCAAGTACAGCATACACCGAGTACAGCATACACCGAGTACAGCATACACCGAGTAGAGCATCCACCCAAGATTGTTTGTCTTTCTTTCATTCTCATGATTACGAGTTGACCCCTGAATGTAGCTTCAGCTTCCGGCGTTCCTCCCTACACAATGGACCGCCATCAGCCAGAACAGCTCATTGGTTAAGTCATATTCTCACATTCCCACGGTTGCGAGTTTACTAACTGAAGAAATGAGTCTCAGCACCAGGTGCGCCGTCCCTCGACTGCCTACAAATACTCGTCTAAACTCGCTCCATTACGGCCGACAAGTTTGCACGATCAAGGCCTCCAAGTGCATCTCCAAACTTGCACGATTACTGCCTCATAACTCGCTCGATCACCGCCTCCAAGTGTATCTCCAAACTTCCACAATGACGGCCTCCAAGTTTGCATGATCATGGCCTCCAGGTGCATCTGCAAACTTGCTCAATCACAATCTCGGAGTGCATCTCTAAGTTTACTCGATCACGGCCTCTAAGTGTATCTCCAATCTCGCTTGCTCACGGCCCCGGATAATATATCTGAGTTCATGGGATGGTCATTTTCAGGTGCACCTCCAAATGCTCTTAACCACCGCCTGCAGCCAGTGCAGATATACCGTGTGTAGATGGGTCGCTATATAGATACATACACACATGGATACATAGATGAGAATACAATCTGAATACCTGAGTTTTAACAATTGTTGAACAGTAAGAAGTAGCTATGATTTCCAGGTGCACCTGCCGGATTCCAGGCGCACCTGAAGCATTCCAGGCGCACCTGTAGCATTCCAGGCGCGCCTGCAGCATTCCAGGTGCACCTGCAGCATTCCAGGCGCACCTGCAGCATTCCCAAAGAAGATGTTTTTCCCTGACTGCTCTACTGTGATTTGAGGTGCTCCCAGACTTGTCACCAGTGCTCCCAGACTTGTAGCCGGCTCTCCCAGGGGCACCCAAAGTTCTCTCCGGTGCACCGAGGTGTTCCCAAACCTATCACAATCACTCCCATGGTACTTCTGTACCAGTCATCGGAGATCTCAGTTACTCTGAAGGCCGGCTGGAATGCCCTCCTACAGTCTGATGCTCTCCTGAACTTGACGCATCTAAGTTTACGCTCCACATCCACTCAGACCCTTCTGGAGGCTTCCAGAGACTAAAATAAATTTTGCTGATGCGAAGAATCGACCGTCATCCAGCCGAAAGTGATGAGGACAGCGCACCCGAAAGCACTTCGGACACCGGAAATTGGCTCAACTGCAATGGTGATTTGGATAATCCAAATGAGAGCGAAGACGAATGCGAGGCAGACGATGAATCCGACACAGAGTCATGTAGTGGCATTAAAGTTTCGGAAAGCCCAGAGCACCGCGTGGTGAGTGCCGCACCAAATGTTCTTGTATTGATTCGGCCCACATGGAAATCAATGAAACAGGGTGAGAAAGGGTAGGTGACGGCCAGTACAATGGAAACAACGAGGAATAAGGGAAACAAGAAAAAGTAGGACAGATTGGGTCAATATGTTTTCACCAGGTGCTATATGGTGCTTGACCGAGAATTTCACTTAGAGATATATTACGGGAGAATGCTGAGCAGTTGTATGATGATACTTGTTCATAAAGAAATCTATAGCAAGCGAAATATCGTATTCGAACAGATGTATCAATTCTGTTAGCATGAGTGAGGCCAGTGCGAAAATATTTCTGGGCTCGGCTTTGCCAACTGGCTGATTCTCAATCGGACAGAAAGGCAGTAACAGAGTTCAAACAATTACTTCGTGTATTATCGATGGCAGAAGAAAGTGACTGTACAACAGTTCAAAATGAGCATCAACGGAGCGTCATTGATTTTCTGTCTTGCGTGTTGGGTAATCAGACCGCCAATCGATTGTAAAAGGTCATAAACAAATTTCTGGCTGCCTTTATAGGCAAAACAGGATCTGCTACCCTCTCTGCACCATCTTGAAAATGAGCGTCACCGGAGCGTCAACGATTATTGGTTATGTATCTTCAGTAATGCAGGTGGTATCTCTTTGTAAAGAGTCAGAAATGAAGTATGGACTGCCTTTATAGGAAAAAGAGAAAGGAAAATGCTCCCTGCCCCATCTAGAAAATGAGCGTCGATGGAGCGTCAACGATTGTTGGCGTTGCATCATAGTTAATCCCAGCGTGAAGTCATTGTTATTGGCTATATACGTTGTTTGGACTGGTTTTATAGGTTGAACGGCTCAAGAACAATTGGCAGTAGCTCTGTAAATGAAATGAATCATTACTGTCGAGGATGATGCGGCGGCAATATCCCATCCGTATTGGCCTACAAAGGCTGCTATATCGTTGTTTCTGAATACATGTGGTCAAGTGCCACTGATATTACTGACGATGCAAGAACAAAAATCGTTGACGCTCCGTTGATGCTCATTTTCAAGATAGGGTGGGGAGCGTGTAGCTTTCTTTATTGTTCAAAAAGGCGGCCAATACTATCTTTCTAACTAGTTGCAACAAGTCGCCCTCCAGATTACCCATAATACATGACCAACAATCGTGAACGCTCTGTTGACACTGATTTTCATGAGGTGGTAGGGCGCGTATCGCCGGTTGTTTTTAACATTATGGTGGCCGGTACATTCTAATCAGTTAGCTACTTACCATTGTCAGTATTTTGCGTTTAACAGTAGCATATCTGAATGCGACTATAAATAGTGAAACCGGAAACGCAAAACTGGAGATTGGAACCGACGGGACTAGCCAAACAAGGCAAAACCAGCGGGTTGACGGGTACAGGTTCGGGTTTGGCCCGCCAAGCTGCAGCGGGCCGGGGTTTTGGACAGTTCTGGAACCGAACCTACCCGTTTTTGCTGTCCAAACCCGGACCGCTGGCAGGTTACCCGGAACCGGTGCTAACACTAATGACATCTCATATCCGCTTGTATCCTCTATATCCTTCCAATTTTCATCCCCCCTCTCTCTTTCTGTATCATCATCACCCAATACCATGTTTAGTCATCCCTCTCTATCGATCCATGCCATGATGATGAGTTAACACCGATTGCAGCATATACCGATTACAGTATACACCGAGTACAGCACACCCGAAGCACGACATACACCTAGTACCGCTTACACTGAGTACAGCATACACCATGTCCAGCATCCACCAAAGATTTTTTGCCTTCCCTTCATTCCCACGATTACGAGTTGACTCCTGAATGTAGCGTTAGCTTCTGGCGTGCCTCCCACCAAGGTCGACCGCCCCAGCTAGCTCTCCATGCGAGCTCAAAGGGAAAGTCACCTTGTCACATTCCCACAGTTGCGAGTTAACTAACTGAGAGATAGAGCCTCAGTACACAGTGCACCTCCTATCAACCGCCTTCAAGTACTCCTCAAATCCTGCTCAATTATGGCCTCCAAGTGGATCACCCATCGCGCTCGATTACGGCCTCCAAGTGCATCTCTGAGTATACTCGATCAGGGCCTCCAAGTGCATCCCTGAGATCACTCGATCACGGCCTCCAAGTGCATCTCTATTGTTGCTCCATTACAGCCTCCAAGTGCCTCGCTGAGATCACTGACTCATGGTCTCCTAGTGTATCTCCAAACTCACTCGATCATGGCCTCCAAGTTCATCTCCAAGTTCACACAGTAACCACCTTCAAGTGTCTCTCTGAGGTCACTAAATTGTAATCTTCTGGCGCACCGCGAATTACTCTCAAGCACCGCCTGCCGCCAGTCCAATTATACTGTGTGTTGATGGGTAGCTATGTAGATACATAGATAGATAGATGATAATACAACCTGAATACATGAGTTTTACAAATCGTTGAACAATAAGTAGTAACTATGGTTTCCAGGCACACCTGCACTGTACCCAAATCAGATGTTGTTTCTCCCATACTGCTCCACAGTGATTCGAGATGCTCCCAGGCTTGCCGACGGCGCTCCCAGACTTGTTGTCCGCACTCCAAGGCGCTCCCAGGGTTGTTGTCGTCACTCCCAGTCTTGTCGCCAGGGCTGGCAGGTGCTCCCACGTGCACCTGAAGGTCACTGCGTCGGTCCAGTCAACTCTGGGATTTGAGCAGCCTGGGATACCGGTCCAACAACTCTCAGGCACTCCCAGAGGCTCCCAGTGACATAATTAGATTTTGCTGATGCAGGGGTGTTTTTTTGAAACATGTGCCCAACAGAACCATAACTCAAACACAGAAATTCACATACTGACCAAGCTCCTTTACCCAAGAAGCAGTTGTAATATTTGACCTGCAGTACTCACCATGTTGTGTCATATCTGGGTAAACAATCTCGACGAGGTCAGACACAGTCATAGGGTAAACTGCATCATCCAGCAAATTGCTGGAGTCATAGTCAACGGTTGCAAAGTCAACACTGGTATACATGATGGCAGAAGGATCAGTGGACTTGCCAATAATGAATACTTGCATCCATTACAAGGGGTTTACCAGGTGGAGAGACAAACTTGCCCGAGATGTATATAATGCAGCCAGGTACATATCGCGTCATATTCGAACATATGAACAATGATATGGAGGCCGCTACTTTATGGTCTGAACAAGACAACTCCATCAATTAATGCTCAATGAATCCTGCGGAGTAATCGAATTCTGGTACAGACATAGTCGCATCATAGCACTTAGCTCTACCTTGTGAGGAAGGTTGAATGACGTCAGACTGCAATACCACAAAAGAAAGGAGATTGCAACAAGCAAATTGCATAGAGGAAGTTATTATATAACCGGATGTGCGAGAGAAAAGATCTCGATACCAAAACAAGATTTTGTAGACGGTGTTGTCAGAGAAGATGTATATGAAAATGTACAAGTAGAAGAAGATAGGCCGTCAAATGTATTCATTTTATATGGCAACCAAAACCAATAAACCAAGATGTTAGTTAGACTCAGAACTTAGGACTTAGGTTTATGGCGACTCATTGTTATTTGAAATCAAAACGTAACATTTCCAAGTGAAAAGGTGAAACCAATCGGTCTCAGACCGACATTGGGATATCCGGATAGATCTGATGGAGATGTCTGCCAGCAAGATATCAGTACGAAATGACATACAGTCAATCATCTGTGCCAAACAATTACATACAACATATTACCAATCGGTCTCCATTGAGAGAATATAGTCTCAGAACGACGTCAGGATTCCGGATAGAGCTGATGCAAGGGTCTCCAAGCAAGCAAGCTGTACGAATTGACATACAGTCCATCGTCTAAGAATGACATTTACATATGAAGTATTACCAATCGGTCTCAGTTAAGAGAAAATTGTCTTAGAACAACATCACGATTCCGAATGGAGCTGATAGAGAAGTGTGCAAACACTATATCAGTACGAAATTACATACAGTCAATCAACTCAGAATCACGTCTCAGACCGGTGTTTAGGATGCAGTTGAACAGCGTTGACGGATGGTGTTGATAGTATACAGTGAGTTAAACAAATGTTACCTAAACAGACATAGTGCAATGCAATACACAAGAGCAAATAAGGAGTTGCAGCCCAACAATGTTCATCCAACCCCAATTGATTCTCGTGTCACCACATGGAAATCTCTTTCCACCAATCAAATTACATCTTGTGCCGCAACATCCAAATCACTTTCCACCAATCATAATCAAACAGGACACATTCCATATGCTTGTATTAATAAATAATACCGTACTGGCCATCTTTATAGGAAAAAGAGATAGTTATGAGCTCTCTGCCACATGATGACCATGGGTATCAATTGAGCGTCAACAGTTTTTCGCTTTTCATCATGGGTAATCAAAGTGGGATTCATCAGTTGTTGTCCAAATAGCATGTCTGTACTATTTTTCTAGGCTACAATGCTCATGAACTATTAGTTGCAGCATTCTAAATGAAATATTGTGTTCCTGTCCAGAAAGCTGTTACGAGAATGTTGTTTTGTTATCTGCTTAGCCAGGTTGCCAACTGCTACTTAATAGGGGTCTGTAATCAAGCGCTACTTCAATTAGCCAAGATACTGGACCTCAAGTTGTTGATCCTGTGATGAGGCCCATTTTCAATCTGGGGCAGAGAGTATGTTGCCTACTCTGCGGCTTATAAAGGTGGCCAATCCCCCATTTATGACGGTCAGCAAACAATTGCCACTCAGATTGTCCAAGATGCAGGATAACAAATCATTGTCGCTCCATTGACGCTTATATCCAGGATGGGGTGGGAAGTATGTCTCTCTATTAATTGATTTTACAGGCGGCCTGGAGATCCAAAACAAACAATGACCAGCCATCGTTAATATTTTGCGACCCACAGTAACGTATTTTACGGGAACTATAAATAGAACAATCTGAAAAACAGAACTGGGAATTGGACCCACCCAGTCGACCCAAACTTTGCAACACCCATGAGTTCACAGGTGCGAGACTGAGTTTGGACAGTCCAGAACGTCCGGATTTGGTTTGGACTGATCTGCAACTCAACCAAACTGATATTACACTTGGAACCTAGACCACTCTCAGTTCTCTGCATCTATTGCAAATACTACTCTGGACAGCTCCCTACGGCATTAAACAAGTTCCACCACTATGGCATGATGATATCAATGCTTATCTACACTCTCATGGGTTAATACAGTCCTCAGCTGATACCCACCATTATGTCTGTAGTGATGGTATTGTAATCCTTCTGTATGTCCACTATATCTCCATATCATCACGGCAGGCCACCGCAAAGGCTGTGGTGGTGATCAAAGCAATACACCCAGAGAAGAATATAGTCACGAACCTTGGCAAGGTCCCCCAATCCCTGTGCATTGAGTTATACACCGATCGAAGTGGTGCTGGAAGCACTCTTGGTTGGACAGCTTATACCACGACAATGCTGAGACGATTCAGAGTAGAGTAGCATCATGGTTTGTTGACCCTGATTGACCCAAATATCACATTCAACTGGGCCGAGAATTGGAGGGAGAAAGAATTGGAAGATTTTTCAGATTATCAAGTAGTCGTAGGATCACAAAGGTACGTAACACTTGCACCTCGGCCAGATATCTCGTATGCAGTTGCCGCTCTTTCTTGTGAAAAGTCCCAGCCAATTGCCAGCCATATAACTGCTGCTAAGAGAGTCCTTTGGCATCTCAAATCTACAGCCGATTATCGACAACACATCAACAGCAATGGGATCAGCATTGGCTTTAGCAATGGCATCACCATTATCTTTAGCGTCAGCATCAGCATCGGCAACTGCATCTGCATGGGCATGGAAATCATCCTTGCCCATAATGTCATAGAATACTTCGATTTTGATTTTGCCACTGACTGTGCGGACCGCAAGTAACAGGGAGGTGATGTCTTTCTCACCAACCATCGTGCTATCTTGTGGCAGTTCCCGAATGCAACGTCTCATTGGCATGTCAACTCTCCTGGCCGAGTTGATCACCAGCACAGATTCCTCTTGCGAAACGTAATGGTTCCTACAATTACCGAAAGTTATTGACGGTTCTCAGAATGGCTCACCACCAGTGCCAATCAACTGCGACAATCAGCGGGCTCTCACCCTACTTGCCATGGGTAATAACAAACCTCGAACTAAACACATCCATGGTTGCTGTTAGTGTTAGCAACGGTTCCGTTTTCGGACCGTTTCTATTATAGCGGTTCCATGAAAACCCGGACCTGGCCGGTTCGGTCCGGGTTTGTACAAAACGGTTCCCTCAACCAGGTCCACGAATATTCATCCGATAATTTACTGTTTG
>Ga0307515_10024761_pt1 | contig 10432 bp, 10 predicted proteins | sample 17_EM_MG_FD_194513 | JGI IMG/M metagenome (GOLD analysis project Ga0307515, IMG submission 194513) | Populus trichocarpa ectomycorrhiza microbial communities from riparian zone in the Pacific Northwest, United States - 17_EM | ecosystem: Host-associated > Plants > Roots > Unclassified | place...
AGCCGACCGCGCCGCCGAGGCGGTGATGCGCCGCCTGATCAAGGGCAACTTTCCCCAGCACGGCATCGTCGGCGAGGAATTCGGCAGCGAGCGCGAGGACGCCGAATATGTCTGGGTGCTCGATCCCATCGACGGCACCAAATCCTTCATCGCGGGTTTTCCGATCTGGGGCACGCTGATCGCGCTGATGCACCGGGGCACGCCGGTGTTCGGAATGATGCACCAGCCCTATATCGGCGAACGCTTTTCCGGCGACAGCGGCTCGGCGCATTATTCCGGCCCCACCGGCGAACGGAAGCTGTCGGTGCGGCGCTGCGCCTCGCTGACGGACGCGACCTCCTACACCACCAGTCCGCTGCTGATGAACGCCGCGGACCGCGCCGCCTTCGGCCGGGTCGAAGCGGAGGTGAAGCTGACGCGCTACGGCGGCGACTGCTATTCCTATTGCATGCTGGCGGCCGGCCATCTCGACCTCGTGGTCGAGACTGAGCTGAAACCCTATGACATCGCGGCCCTGATCCCGATCATCACCGGCGCCGGCGGCATCGTCACCACCTGGGACGGCAAGCCGGCGCAAAGCGGCGGCCGCATCATCGCCGCCGGCGACGCCCGCGTGCACGAAGCGGCGATGAAGCTGCTGAACAGCTAGGCCCCCACGAAAGCCGCCGCATGGACGCACTGCTGATCGTGGACATGCAGATCGGGCTGCGGAACAGCGACCCCAAGCACGATTTGCAAGGGGTCATCGACCGCATCAACCGCCTTGCAGCCCATGTGCGCGCGCAGTCCGGCATGGTCGTCTTCATTCAGCACTGCGGCGAGGCCGGCGACGATTTCGAGCCACAATCGCCGGGCTGGGCCTTGCTTCCCGAACTCATTCGCGATCCCGCCGACATCATCGTTCAAAAGAACATGAACGATCCCTTCGCCGGCGGCGAACTGCAGGCACGGCTTGATCGGGTCGCGCCGGACCGCGTGCTGGTGACCGGCTGGGCCACTGATCTCTGTGTCGATGCGACCGTGCGTTCGGCGGTCTCCAACCACCATCATGTCGTCGTGGTGACCGATGCCCATACGTTGAGCAACCGCCCTCACCTCGACGCTGATAGCGTCAAGCGTCACCATCATTGGGTCTGGAACAACCTCATCACCCCAAAACCGGTCCGGCTCGCAGCCACCGACGAGTTGCTGCCTTGACGGCTGCGAGGATGCAACCCGCCGGATAAATCTGCTATAGGGGCATCAACGCGACAGACGCTTTAGACATCTGCGCGAGGGAGGTTTGCATGAAGATTTGGCGCGCGCTGGCGGCCGGGTTGTCGCTTCTGCTGTTGCCTGCTGCCGGCACGGCGCAGGATTTTCCGACCAAACCGATCAAATTGATCGTGCCGTTCCCGCCCGGCGGGCCGAACGACATCATTGCGCGGGTGGTCGGCCAGCGCATGTCGGAGCTGATCAAGCAGCCGGTCATCATCGAAAATCGCAGCGGACAGGCCGGGGTGCTGGGCACCGACGCGGTCGCGAAAGCCGCACCTGACGGCTACACCAGTGCCATCACCAGCGCGAGTTCGCTCGTCATCAATCCCTCGCTGGAAAAAATGCCTTACGACGTGCGGAAGGACCTCGCACCGGTCACGCTGAATGTAACGGTGCCGGAAATGCTGGTCGTGGCGGGCAACGTTCCCGCCAGCAACATGGCGGAGCTGATCGCGCTCGCCAAGGCGCAGCCCGGCAAGCTCAATTTTGCCTCCGCCGGCGTCGGCGGCCTGCCGCATCTGGCCGGCGAACTGTTCAAGCTCACCGCCAAAATCGACATCGTGCATGTGCCCTATCGCGGCGCCGCACCTGCCATCAACGATCTGCTCGGCCAGCTGGTGCAGAGGACGGTCCTCGATCTGCCGGTGATCCTGCCGCACATCAAGGCGGGCTCCTTAAAGCCGATTGCACTGGGCTCTCCCACCCGCGCGCCAACCGCGCCCGACGTGCCGACGACAGCGGAAGTCGGCATGCCCGATCTCTTGATCGAAAACTGGTACGGCATGGTCGCGCCGGGCGGAACGCCGGAGAAAATCATCACCGAGTTGAACCGCATCACCAACGAGGCGATGGCCGACCCGGGCGTCAAAGCAAAACTCGCCGATCAGGGCCTCACGGTGGCCGGCAACACGCCGGAGCATTTCCGCACCTTCATCGACTCTGAAACAAGGAAATGGGCGAAGGTGATCAAGGACGCCGGCGTCGAGATCGGGAAGTGAGAATACAAACTAGTATCAGAGCCACCGAGCGCGTTTGAAACGCACGTAAAGCACTGCGCAAAGCACGACGATAACGCCAACGACGACATAGTATCCATATTGCGTCTTCAACTCGGGCATGTTTTCGAAATTCATGCCGTAAATCCCGGCGATCGCGGTGGGCACCGCCAGTATCGCGGCCCACGCGGCCAATTGCCGCGTAATCGCGCTCTGACGCTGCTGCTCCAATAGATTGCTCACTTCGAAAACCGACGTCAGCACGTCTCGCAACGAGTTCACCATCGCTTCGACGCGCCGCACGTGGTCCAGGACGTCTTGAAAATAGGGACGGGCGTTGGCATCGAGGCACGGTGTCTCAAGGTGCACGAGCCGGCCGCAGACCTCCGTCATGGGACCGATAATTCGCTGAAAGCGGATCAGTTCCTGGCGCAACCCGAAGAGCCGTTTGACGTCCGCGCGACTAAGGAAGCTGTCAAGCGCGCTTTGCTCCATCTTGAGAACGTGTTCCTCGATCGTCTCGACCACCGGCAGGTATCCGTCAACGATAAAGTCGAGGATGGCGTGCAAGACATAATCCGGGCCATGGCCCAGCAAGCTGGGCGCCGCTTCGAGCTGGGCGCGGAGTTCGCTATGCGCCCGAGCCGAGCCATGCCGAACCGTAATGATAAAATTCTTCCCGACAAAAATGGCTGTTTCGCCATAGGCGATGTGATCTTGCTCAAGATGAGCCGTGCGCGTCATGACGAACAGCTGATCGCCGTAGACGTCAACTTTCGGCAGTTGGTTTGCCTTGAACGCGTCCTCGATCGCGAGCGGATGAAGCCCGTAGTTCTTCTCAAGTTGCTTGAGCTCTCGTTCGGAAGGCTCGAATAAGCCGATCCAGACAAACTCGGACTTGCCCTTGCAATCGATGGGCTCGTCCAGCGAAACGACCCTCGCATTCTTGCCGTTGCGATACAGGTGGGCAGCCACGACGCTCACAACGAACTACCTCCGGACCTATTGTGCGGGGGTTCCAACCCGAGCATGTTGACGGTCTAGCACCAAGCCCAAAACACTCACAACGATGTTGGCGAGCGTATCCGGCGCCGAAGGACGTTCATCCGGGTCGAACGCGAGTCCAATGACGGCATTCGGGCCTTCGGCCGTCTTTACAGGCCAAAAGTCGAAACGCGACGCCAGATTGGGATAGACGCCGCCACGCAGAACAGTTCCAGTCGAAAGCGATGATCGCGCCGCATTCAGTTCGGCCTCTTGGGGTTCCGCGTCGCCGGCTCCCTTGAGGGAAACGACCCTGTCCTCGGTAACAAGCATTACGACAGCGGGAACCTGGAAGATCGCTGCAAGGGCCTGGGAAGTGATCGAGACGATCGCGTTCGTATCGTCGGCCGCAGCAACGTCACGGCTATAGTTTTGCAGCGCCGTCGTCTGCCTTCTTAACGAGGCCGTCTCGGCCGCCCTCCGACCGGAGGTGAAGGCAACGCTACTCGCAATGAGGCCGACCAGGAACAGCAGCCCAATCGCCCAGATGTTTGCCGCATCGTCAACGGCGAGTGAGTAACGAGGCTCAATAAAAAAGAAATTGAAAGCCAGGGCGCCGAGGATCGCCGAACAGAGTGCCGGTCCCAAGCCGAGGCTAACGCCCGCGATGATCACCGGTACGACGAATATGAGGGACAGGTTGGGGATCGCAATCTTGCTGTCCACACCGATAGCGACGACCGTCGCAACCGCGATCATTGCGATTGAAGCAAGGTAACGCGTCACCGGCGATGCTAGCGGGCCCAAGAGGGGATCGGACGCCGGAGCAATGTCCCGCGGCAGCTTCGATTCAATATTGACCATCGCTTCAACTCCTGGCTGGGACTCAGGGCCCCACTGGTCGACCACGTCTGGAACGCTGGGAACAGGGTTATGACCTGCTGCCATCGGCACGCATGGCTCTCCATTCCGTTCGGAAGTGATTTCCGACCGCACAATAGAGGTTGGTCCGCTGGCATATAAAATCGATATGACAAACCTGCGCGCGGTATAGGAATCTCATAGGCGCTGATGGCCGCTGTTCGGCGTCGGCGCTGCGCTTGGAATGTCGCCTATTGGCGCACCGCGTTATTCCGCTCCGATGCGAAATTTGGGCCTCTAGTAATCCAACCGCCCAAACAATTCGCCGAACGGAATCATGACATGGGTCCGATACGCATCGTGCGTTTGTAACGTGCGATACCAGCGCTCGACCTGCGGCAATGGCGGGTGGTCGATTTCGAGTTCGAAGTAGCGATAGAGCGACGTCCCGGCCGTGATATCGGCGAGCGACAAGGTTTCGCCGAGCAGGTAGCTGCGTCCCTCCAGCAGCCGGTCGAGTTTTTCGAAATCCCTGGCGCAACGCGCCAGCGCTGACTTGATCGCCGGCCAGTTCCGCTTGTCTTCCGGCGTCCGGTAAAAGCCCCAAAATACCCCGGTGAGGAAATCCGGCTGCAGCGCGGTTTGCGACCAGTCCATCCAGCCGTCGACGGCGGCACGGGCGACGGGATCATTGGACCAAAATCGATCGGCGCCGTGGCGCGCGGCAAGATATCGAAGCACGGCGTGGGATTCCCACACCACGGCGTCGCCGTCTTTGATCACGGGAACGCGGCCATGCGGGTTCATCGCCAGAAAGGCCGGCGCATCGAGCCCGCCGGCCGAGCCGCCGGCGTCGATATGCTCGTGGGCAAGATCGAGCTCGCCGATCAGCCACATGACTTTCTGGACGTTGAACGAGCTGCGGCGTCCCCAGATTTTGAGCACCGTACTCTTCTCTCCTCGGTCAGCGCTGCGCTTCGGCCCGCAGATAATCCACCAGCTGCCTGGCCGCCCGCGGCAGCGCCTTAAAGCTGCGGGCGCAGATCGTCAACCGGCGATTGGCCCAGGCATCGCGAATCCGGATCGTGACAATCGGCATCGTCGCCGCGCAACGCCGGGCCGCGGTCTCCGGAATCACGGCGATGCCAACGTCGGCGGCGACCATCTGGCAGATCGCGTCGAAGCCGCGCAGCCGGGCGCGGAAGCGCAGGCGTGCGCCAAGTTTTGCCGCGTGCCGGGAAATATGGACCTGCAGCGCGGACGTTGCCGTGAGGCCGACGAAATCGCGGCCGACCACCTCCTGGAAGTCGATCTGGCGGCGGCTGCCAAGATCCCCGCGCCGCGACGCCACCAGCATCAGCCGGTCCTCGCTGAACAGAAAGCGTTCGACGCTGTCAGGCAGCGCGTGTTCGGCGGCAAAACCGAGATCAGCGGCACCGCTGGCGATCGCGGTCGCGATATCGGTGCTCTCGCGCTCCTCGACGTCGACACTGATGTCGGGATGTTCGTGCAGGAACGCCGCCAACGCCCGCGGTAGATGCTCCGACAGGCCCGAAGTGTTGGCGAGCAGCAGTACGTTGGCGCGGACACCGCTGGCATAGGCGGCGAGATCGCCCTGCAAGGCCTCGACATTGTGCATCACGATGCGGGCGTGGCCGAGCAAGCTCTCGCCCGCCGCCGTCAGTTCGACGCCGCGGCGGCCACGCTTGAACAGCGCGACGCCCAGCGCCTCCTCGAGGCCCTTGATCCGCTCGCTGGCCGATGCCAGCGCCAGGTTCGCCCGCACCGCGCCTTGCGTGATGCTGCGCGCATCCGCCACCGCGATGAAGATATCAAGATCGACCAGATCGAAGCGCATCTCGAATTCCGATATCTGCCTTCGGCAAGAGCGAATGCTGTCTCCGCAATCTCCAGATTGCGCCGATCCGCAGGATCGGGTCAATGTGCTCCCATGATCGATTCAATGCTTGTTCTCATCGCGAGCGCCTTCCTGCTTGCCGGTTTCGTCAAGGGCGTGATCGGGCTCGGGCTGCCGACGGTGTCGATGGGCCTGCTCGCGGTCACGATGCCGCCGGGCCAGGCGATCGCGATCGTCATCATCCCGGCGATCGTCACCAATATCTGGCAGACCTTTGGCGGCCCTTATTTGCGCGACATCATGCGGCGGCTGTGGCCGCTGATGGTCGGCACCGTGATCGGCATCTGGCTGAATGGCGGATTGTTGACCGGGCCCTATGCAGCCTACGGCACTGTCATCCTCGGCGTGCTGCTGGTGATCTATGCCATCGTCGGCCTCTGCAAATTCAGCTTCAAGGTCGCGCGCCGCGACGAGAAGTGGATCGGCGGCATTGTCGGCCTTGCGACCGGCGTGATCTCGGCCGCCACCGGCGTCCAGGTCATCCCGTCAATGCCGTTCATGCAGGCGATCGGCATGGAAAAGGACGAACTGGTGCAAGCGCTCGGCGTGTTCTTCACGGTCGCCACCGTGGCGCTCGCCTTCAACATCACCGCGGCGGGCCTGCTGACGGCGGCAACCGCGCTGCCCGGCGCGGTAGCGATGGTGGCTTCCTTTGCCGGCATGTTCATCGGACAGGCGGTGCGGACGCGGATGCAGCCGGATGTGTTCCGCCGCTGGTTCCTGATCGCGATGATCTTTCTTGGGCTCTATCTCGCCGTTGGCGGCTTTCTGAAAATTCACGGTTAGAGCCAGGTTCTGATTGAATCAGAGCCGATCACGACTTCGCTTGAAAAACACTCTCACCCAAATGGGGTAAGCTCAGCGGGTCTGCAGCATCGCCACCCGAAATCCGAGATAGACGAACATCCCGCCGAGCACGCGGTTGATCCACACCATCACGCCCTGCGAGTTCCGGATCCGGGAGGCGGCCTTGGCGGCGAAGGCCGCGACGCCGAGGCACCACAGGATGCCGCTGGAGATGAAGATCAGGCCCAGTGCCAGGAATGCCGCTGTCTTGTGCGGCGAATCCGCCGCCACGAATTGCGGCAGGAACGCCAGGAAGAACAGCGCCACCTTGGGATTGAGCACGTTGGTCAAGGCCCCCTGCCAGAACACCCGGCGCAGGGGGATCGAGTCGCTTTGCACCGTCACCTCAGCCACCGGACCCGGGCGCGACAGCAGCATCTGGACGCCTGACAACAGCAGATAGGCCGCGCCGACCAGCTTCACGACCGCAAACGCCGCCGACGACGTCATCAACAGCGCCGACAGCCCGATCGCCGCGCCGAACACGTGAACCAGGCATCCGCAGGTGATTCCGACCGTGGCCGCCACCCCTCCGCGCCAGCCGAGCTGAATGCTGCGGCCGATAATATAGGCGGTGTCCGGGCCCGGGGTGACGTTAAGCAGCAACCCCGAGAGGATGAACAACCAGAGTTCGTTTATGCCGAGCATCTCGCCCATGATTTTGACCAGTTCCTTCGCGACACTTCGTTAATCGGCGCATGCCTATCCCGAGTGAATTGCGTTACTATCACTTCTGGATCGGTCTTCCGCCAGATACAGCATATTTTATAATCATTGGAATCGATCGGCCGACCACGTAGTGGTTATGCACGTGCTGGAGTTCTAAGGGGACATGGAAAGACGGCTAGCCGCCATCGTTTGCGCTGACGTCGCCGGCTATTCCCGCATGATGGGAGCCGACGAAGCGGGCACGCATGCCACCTTCAAGGCCCATCGCACCGCGATCTACCCGATCATCCTCAATCATGGCGGCCGCCTGGTGAAGAACACCGGCGACGGCTTCCTGCTGGAGTTTCCCAGCATCGTCGGCGCGATCGAGGCCGCGGTCGCGATGCAGATGATGATGGCCGAACGAAACCATCATTTGCCCTCCGACCGCGTGATGCAATTCCGTATGGGCATCCATATGGGTGACGTCATGGCCGACGAGGACGAGGTGTTCGGCGACGACGTCAACATCGCCGTCCGGCTCGAATCGGTAGCCGCCCCCGGCGGCGTGGCGGTGTCGGGCAAGGCCTATGGCGAGGCCGGCAAGCGCCTCAGCGTCCCGCTGGTCGATGCCGGTCCCTACCGGTTCAAGAACATCGAGGAGCCGGTCAGCGTCTGGACCTGGCAGCCTGAAGGCGCCGACCACCGCAGCCGTGAGGCCAAGGACCCCGCCAACCTTCCGGCGCAATACCGGACCGCGATCGTCGGCGTGCTGCCGTTTGCCAATTTGAGCGAGAGCGCCGACGAATATTTCTCCGACGGGCTCACCGAGGATTTGATCCACGCGCTGTCGCTGCAGTCGTTCTACCGGGTGCTGAGCCGCAACTCGACGTTCTCCTTCAAGGGCAAGAACCTGAGCACCCGCCTGATTGCCCGCGAGATCGACGCGAGCTATTTGATCCAGGGCTCGGTGCGCCGCGCCGGCAGCAAGATCCGCGTCACCGCGGAGTTGATCGCGCCCGAGAACGGCGAGCAATTATGGACTGGCCGCTACGACCGTGACATGGGCGACCTGTTCGCGATGCAGGACGAGATCACCACCAGCCTGTCTGCGGCGATTGCGGCCGAAATCTACCGGGCGGAGGCTTCTTCCCCCGCCCGGCCGTCGTCGAAAGACCTGACCGCCTGGGATCGCTTCCTCAAGGGGCTTTCCTATTATTACCTGCAGACCAAGGCGGATTTCGAGGCCTCGATCGGCCTGTTCAAGGAGGCCGTCGCGCTCGATCCAACGCTGTCGATCGCCCGCGCCTATCTCGCCACCATCATGATCCAGAACGTGCAATTCGGATGGATCAAAAGCACGCGCGAATTGTGGACCACCGCAATGGATCTGGCGGAAAGCAGCGTCCGGCTTGATCCGCGCTCTTCCTTTGCGTTTCAGATTGTCGCCTATCTGCACGCGCTGGAGGGACATCACGAGGTTGCCTTAGATGCCGCGAACCGGGCGGTTGCGCTGAACCCGTACGACATGGGAGCCCGCGGCGTCCTTGGCTTCTGTTATTTGTACGCGGGCGAACACCGCAAGGCCATCGAACTGATTTCCATGGCCGCACAGCGCGGCAACTCCGACCCCCGCTATCAATGGGCGGCGGTGAACGCGTTCAGCCATTACCTGGTCGGGCAATATGACGCGTCGCTGTCGTGGGCGCGCGAGGCGCTGTATGTCAATCCCAATCATCTTCAGGCGCTTGCGATCAGGGCTGCGGCGCTCGCCCAACTCGGACGCGTCGAGGAAGCCGCTAACGCCGCCGAAGTCCTGCAGCACAACTATCCGACCTTCACCGTCGAACGGCATTTGAGCAATTTCCATTGGAAGAAGCCCGATGACATTGCCCATTACCGTGACGGCCTGGTGAAGGCCGGCCTGCCCTCGGCCAGATTGACGCTGGTCGAATCCTCGCCAAAGCTTGCCGCGGATTCCTGAACCCGCGTTTTTTGTTACGAATTGTCATCCCGGCAGCTCCAGCTTCGGGCCTTGGTTGACACGACACCGAATCCGGCGAAAACTCGACTGCATCCATAAGTAGTACACTGCCGCCGAATTCGCTTTTCGAACCCATCCTTCTTTTCATACGCGCTGCCTTTTGGGATTTGGATCCATGCCAAACCAACACGACGTTTCGCCTGACAATCCCTGCCCGTTCCTGCGCGCGCTGGTCGCGAACGGCTATGTCGGCGGCCATATCGTGCCGCTTCCGAAGCTCTCCGGAACGATCGAGCTCGCGAGCGGCGAAGCGGGGCTGGAAGGAACATTGGTGAAGGTGAAGACCTATATGGTCGCCTTGATTGCGAACGGCCTCAATCCTTTGCGCCAGCTGAAAAGCGCCACCGAAGGCGCGGTGCTCGACGAGCTGCGCAATGGACCGCTCGACAAGCACGGCGGCGGTTCACGCATTCTCGGCGTCGATGCGCAGGTGCATCTGGACGAGATCGACCGCCTCGCAACCTTCGGCAAGCAGTGCAACGATCCGTCCGGCGGCACCGAAACCGGGCTGACCGCGAAAGAGATCGACACCTTCATGGCCGCCAACATGCAGCGCGCCGGCGATGCGGCACGCTGGTACTACCCGATGCTGATGAAAGGCGAATGGCCTGTCTTGCTGAAAATCCTCGGCAAGGGCGAAGGCGAAGCACGCTATCTCAGCATCGCCGAGGTCCGCACTTTGTTCGTCGATCGCCGGTTTCCTGACCGGATCGTCGCGCGGCTACAGCAGCCTTAGCCAAGCCTCACTTGAAAAGCGGCGTGCCCGGCACGAAGGCGTCGAAGGCGGCCCAGAATTGCCCGCGGTAGCGGTCCTGCTCCTGCAGGATCTCGTGCTTGGAGCCGGCGATCACCAGATGCGAGCCCGCGCGCAAGTGATAG
>Ga0307515_10024762_pt1 | contig 10431 bp, 4 predicted proteins | sample 17_EM_MG_FD_194513 | JGI IMG/M metagenome (GOLD analysis project Ga0307515, IMG submission 194513) | Populus trichocarpa ectomycorrhiza microbial communities from riparian zone in the Pacific Northwest, United States - 17_EM | ecosystem: Host-associated > Plants > Roots > Unclassified | place...
CCGTTTCTTGCAACTTCTAATGCATTGATTAATTGTAGGAATGGACTGATGAAGCTATCATTTGGAAACATGACATTGGAGATGAATATTTTTAACATTTGCAAGCAACCTGGAGATGATAATGATTCACAGGAAGTAGATGTTATTGAAAAATTAGTTTATGATCAATTTGAATCTAACTTGAGTAAAACTGAGTTTGATGAATCTGAAGAATTACAAATTATTTATCCTCAGGAAGAAATCATGGATGAAAAAGGCACCGAAAATGTTGATGCGGATCTTTTGTCAAGAGTGACAATAGATTCGACATCCGACATCACACCAATCGATGATTACTTTCCTGACGAATCCTTACTTTCTCTTAGATCAATACCTTGGTTTGTTAATTTTGTCAATTTTCTTTCTTCAGGAGATTTGCCTGCTCATTGGAGTACCCAAGACAAAAGAAAGTTTTTGAACGAAGTGAAGAACTTTTATTGGGATGACCCTAACTTATTCAAATATTGTCCTGATCAAATATTTTGAAGATGCATTCCTGACAATGAGGTAAGTAGTGTCATTAAATTTTATCATCCTGAGGCATGTGGGGGTCATTTCTCATCAAAGAAGACAACTACAAAGATCTTTCAATGTGGATTTTATTAGCCTACCATGTTCAAGGACACGCATGCATTCTGCAAAACTTGTGAAAATTGTCAAAAAGTTGGTATTGGTCAAAAAGTTTTGCTTTATAATTTTCGACTCCATTTATTTCCTGGAAAGATAAGATCAAGATGGAGCGGTCCATTTATTGAGAAACATGTGTATCCTTATGGGGCCTTTGATATTAAGAATCCAAAGAATGACAATGTTTTTAAGGTAAATGGACATCGTTTGAAAACTTACTTTGATAATTTTCCTAGTGAAAATGAATCCATTGGTTTGAATGATCCTATAGATAAAGGTTGATTATTTTGTTTTTCACACATTGTTTTTGTGTTTCTTTTTGGTGTGACTCTTGTTTTGCTAGTCTCTCTCACCCCGGTCAAATGGCGGATAACAGTACTCCGTGACTCTTAAGTCGGTTCTTTTAGTTTCCCATGATAACTGGTATCTGTGTATATATTTGTGCAATTCTTTGCTCTTTCTCCCTTCTTTGAATCTCTTCTCCAATTCTCATTTGAAAATGAACACCACTTTTGAAAAATTAAAAAAAGTATTTTCCGCTCTACCTCAGAATGTGATTACAAAAATTTACCGTGCTAGGTGTGCAAGATTGAGGTTGTTAATGAATCATGGAATTCCTGAAGATGTCCGCTGGCTAATTGAAGCAAAGGTCCGATTAACAGGTGAGTCCTCCAATTCTTTCATTTCATACATGTCTGGAACAAGTAAAAGCACTTTTGCAAAGAAACGTCGTGCAAAACGAGTAAAAGTCTATCACAGATGTGCCAGATGAACTTGTAATGCAACATGTCGTTCTTTAGAAATGGTATCTATGAACCATGAAGATAAATACAATTCATTAAGGATGGACTGAGTAAGGAGTCTTTAGATAATCTTCTATTAACTCTTGAGGCGCATCCTAGTGGAGATGTATATCGTGCAATTCATGATTTATGGTCACAATTCCATAAATAACATGATCGACTTAGTCTTGGAAATCTGACTATAAAAGACCCTGTTTGCTAGTTTTTAAGAAAACTGGATGGGAAGCCTATCCTCGACCCATAGAGGGCATTTAAGCCATTCTTGGACATAAAACCAAGGGAAGATGTGAGCCACAATCACAACTACAATTTAAGCCTTAGTTTGTAAGAACATGTGTCTTTTGATTTTATTAATAGCATAATATTTTTGTTTTGTTTTTTCTTATATTTGTTTAAGTGTGTTTCAGGTTTGTCAGTGTTCGATGTTTCAGGTGATGTCTTCTATACTCTATCTTTCTACCTTAGGACATTGAGGACAATGTCTCGTTTTGGTCGGGGGGGAGGGTAGTAGTTGATATTAAAAAAAAAACTAACTAACTAACTGCTTATGTTTTTAATAAAACCATTTGACAAAACTGTTATTACTAGGATGGCAGAGTAAGGGAGAATTTTATTGACTCTTGAGACGCATCTTAGTAAACATTTTCCAATGGTTATTTGCAATATTCATAACAAGGTTTATCACATACTTCTTGAAATATTCAAGTTTACAAACTCTCGCATTATTATCAATTGATTCTGCTCATATACTTATTTAACAAGTCTTTTTAAACCTTCAACATATGATTGTGGGTTGCACATTGGATTATTACATTATTTATGTTTTTTTGTTAAATGTAACAACTAAGGAAAAGGGATAGTATATAATTTGTAAAAAAAAAAAAAATTGATAATATTGATGATAATAAAAACATAGATAAGTTTGGTTTCGTAACCTCCTTAACCTAAACAATTAAGCCCGAATGGGTGTTTTAACACCTAATACCCTAAAGTCAACTGACTTGGGAGCTATTGGCCTAATGTTTGTTACATGGGTTAAGGAGAAAAGCTTAAGGGAATCAAACATTGCATTGTCTACGTATCAGTATCTGTAACCCGAGTTACTAAGCTCGTAGGGGTGTCTCAACACCTAATGCCCTAAGACCAACTGGTCTTGGAGTTATTAGTCGAAAGCTCGTTACATGGGTTAAAGATGCATTGTGTTATCTGTATATATATTAAAAAAAAAAAAAGGATAATAATCCCAACCCAAGGAAGTTAACCTTAAACATTAGAACAAAATATTGTTTTCTTCCAATAAAAGCCCTATCATCTATGTTTTCATACATTGAGCACATAAAAAGGAAGGTTTATTAATATCTTGGTAAAGAGGTATTGAGCAGATATATATAAATTTAATGATAGTTTGTTTATCTGAATAGATTAATGGAAGTTGAATGATGAATGCCTTGCTTTATGGAACTTGCAAATTTTTTTTCTATTTTAATGCTTTGCTTACTAGGGACTAGTAACAAGCTGATTGGGGGTGTGATTAGTACTTAAAAGTGCATTTTTATCAAGGTTTTATATCATCATTTTGCATTTGAAGTATCAATAACTCCTTAACTAGAACATGTTTTATAATATCATGTCTAATACTATAAGATACCTTTAATTTATGGTAAATGTTCATCTTAAATGCAGGCCTATCACATAAATCAAGGGATTGATTGATGAGTTTAACTACTGAAATTGAGAAGACTGAGAGGGCTAAGCTTAGAAAAGATATGCTGGTTCAGTCCAAATTGGAACCCTATTCAGTCAATAGGTCATATCTGGAGTTGTAGATCTTAGATTTTAGTTTGGTTTATATGGCTAAAAAGCTAAGACATAGGCCTAAAACGTTCATGGGAGTCCAAGATTCAACAAGGCCATTTTCAAGTTCAAATTGTAGCAACAACGGAGAAGTCAGAATCTGTCTTGTATCCCAGACACTATTCATTGTTCAGCCCATATCTCGAGTTCTAGAAGTCCAAATGCACCGATTCTTTTTTTGTTGGAAAGCTGAGACAATTTCCTAGAACTTGTATGAATATAATCTGTTCAAATTCTGACGTTAGTAATGATGTTTTGTTCAGACAAGAAGATAAGGATTGTCACCAAGTCAAGTGTGGTCACCCACTCAACAATTAGTCATCAAATCAATAGTTTCAAATTTTGGCTTATAAAAGGAGATATTTGCAATGCATTTAGGCATCTTGATTTTCAGATCAAGATCATGTTCTTGCTCTCTCTCTTTTTGTAATGCTTAAGTTTTGCTTTCATTAATCTCTTGTTTATACCTTTCATTTCCTTTATTATACTTAAAAAATCATGTTTTCCTCTTGTTTATCTATGTTTCTCTCTTTCATTATGTTTAGCTAAGTTTATTATGTCAAGGTGAAAAGGTTACACTAATAGTGTAAGAATAAGTATAGTATAAACTCAACATGGACTTTAATGTTTGATACTAACATGTTTTGTATTTGTTATCTTGTTCACTTTTAATACTTTGCTTGTTAAATGGTTAATCTAGATTTATGTTGTATACCCTTGGTACAACAAATACTTGACACTTTCATAGCCCAACCGTATGGTATAACCGACACCTATGCTATGAAAGGAACTTGATTTGTTGTTAACATAAGTTATAATCATGAATACCTGATAATATTTACAAGTATTAGCATTATTCGAATAAGATAACTAATGTAATCATGTTAATAATTTATAATCCCATTGGAACCTCCTTTGTGTGTGATTTCCAGTTGAGTAATAAAAGGAGTTTATACTATACTTGTTTGAAATACCATTAGGGGATCCTCTAACCTTGACAATTATTTTATCCATGTTTAATCCTTACATCAATATCACATCTCAAAGCTCTCCTTAACTCCTTTTCTGTTATTATCTATTTCTTTATTTGTAGTTTATATAGTTAAACTCCCTATGGTTCGACCTCGCTCTTGCCGGTTATTGATTACTTCGACACAATCAAAAGATTGATGTCTTCTCCCAAGTGTAGAAGTGTCAATAACCCAATATTACTTCATTCAATCACAATACTCAAAACTTTTACTTTGATCCAACCATCCTGGATCATATCCCATCTCATCATACAATATTTCACATAACTATACTTCATTATATTTTCTCAACCTTACATCATCAACAAATAAAACATTAACTACAAACAATTATAAACTCAAAAGATTCATATTGAACTAATTATTACATTAACATGTATCCATCTTTTAAACATGCATAACTATAATTACTAAGTATTCTTTTCGAATAGTTTACTAATATTAGTTCCTTACTCATACTTTTTATATGTATAAATACCAAAAGCAAACATCTTTATGATACATATATTAAAATCTACATATAATACAAATTACATATAAAGCAAAGATATTATATCCCACAAAATAAACATATTTAAACACAAAACTCATATTTAACGCTCCGCATCACCTCGTGAAAAACCTGTATACATAACATTAATAAGAAATAAGGAAGATAACACATTAAAAATGATAAAGCTATTATGTTTACAATTCTTCAAAATATATCAAATTGTCTTTCATCACTAACTTACTACATATCCACATTAATAATCCATCCATAATTTATTAATCCTATAATTATAGGACCTCTGCAACCAACACTCATTGCTTAATTTTTAATTTGGTAATTCACAATTTTACCTCAAACCCGGCTAACTCTCTTAGATAGCCAACAATCAAACCGGTAATTCCATAAATATTACTCAATATCCGGCTATTCTCTAATTCCATACGAATTACCCAACATCCGGCTATTCTATAATATTAGCCAATCTAACCGGTAATTCCATACGAATTACCCAACATCCGAATTATATTACAAACAAGTTTCTTCTTCTACTTTTTCCATATCAATAGGTCATAAACAACTCATAACTAAAATGAAACTTTGAATTATCACTACTACTAATCAAGGCAGGTAAAGAAAGTGATGAATCACCTACCATCTGCTCGTGATGGCCTAACTCTTCCTGCCTGATGCCCTGCTCCCGGTACAACTCCTAAATCAATCAGATTGCACTACATTATTAATCCATTATTATTTCTCCTACGTGCCTCAATGTGAAGCACGTAATATCTTTTATTTAATTGGGATTTACACCAAAATTTTCATTCATTTGTCACCTCATTTTCAACATATAGTTTTAATCAATTTTCTTCTTTTAACTCACTTAAAGAATTCTCCCATAAACTATTCCTACCATTTATTTATTCCTTCTTTTCACATTCTTATGATGTTTCTTCACTTGTTCATATTATGAATACTTCAAATATGATAAAGAACATCATTTCTCAAACATAAAACAATCAAAACCTCATTCTTATATTTCCTCATCCTCAATTACAAGTTCTTTTCTTCAAACTTATTCAATTTCTTTCTTAATTACTACATACATTCACTATTTCTATACTATTCTACCTCAATTCCATCATGTTTATAACTTTTCTCAAAATCCCCAAATTCTCATAAGAATCCTAATTTAAAAAAGTCAAGAATATAAGAAATTAAATCAAATTTAATTGTCATTGTTTGATAACTTACTCAAATAAACCCAAAAATACTTCATTCAAGTAAGAATCTTAATTTTTCATGCTTACCAATCTATGTTCTCCCAACTTCTCTTCTCCTCCTAGTGTGGCCAGCCCTCCTCACGTTTCTTATATCTTCCTTCACTTGATTCTTCCTTAATTTAATGTTCCAAGTCTTTCAATCTTACAAGTTTCAAAGCTCTCTCTCACTTTTTCTTGTTTTTCTCTTTATTTCTCACGTTCTTCTCTTATTTTTTTCTTTTCACATTTGTTACTGCCTAGTCGGCAGTTCATAACAGAAAAGGGGTTGCCTTGTTTTATTTTTAATGGAAAATTACTATTTTACCCTTAATGAGTCTTTTTGCTTCCATTTGACGTCCTTATTCTTTGCTAGCACTACCAAGCTCCGTTCATCCTAAAATGTTAACCAGATTTTATTCAATATATTTTAAAGTTCCTCATAAAATTTCAGCTCAATCTAACGGTCGGATTTAAAATTACATCCAATAACGTAAAACTAGTCAAATTGTGATTTTTCGACAAATTTTTGAATTTCTCTAAAAATTCTGAAATTTTAACCCAAGCTAAGGCATCATATTAGAAGGCGCCATGCAAATTTTCAGAATTTTATGATAACCCAATCAAGAGTTACGAATTTGTTTTTGTTTTACATGAAACTAGTCAATTTATAATTTTTCGCCCAGAGGTTTTACATATATATTCGGAAGGAATCCAAAAACATAAAAGGAATGAGAAAAAGGATGCTGGAACGCCTATAAAATGACTAGAAATTTGTTGAGGAGGTTCAAAAATACAAGAATTGAAATTTGACATTATATTTTTAACTAATGAAAGCCCTATTGACAAGAAAAATTCAATTTGAGGAAGAAAAGTCCAAAATTAGATGTTTATGGACTCAATTAAAGTTTATCTAAGGTTTAATTGAATTTATGGAGGGTTTGATTGCAAGAAAAATTGATTTTTATGTCAATTTAGGCTTTTATTGGAAGAAATTAAAGTTGTGGGGTCCAATTATAATGTGGAAGAGTTGATTTGGTCAAATCAGGAGCTTAATTGCATAATTATTGAAGTTTGATGGCCAATTAGGGACTTGATTGAAACAATCCAAAACCAAGGACCAAACTGGAAAAAATGCTAAAATCAAGGAATCCAATTACAATTCATCTGGAGGGCTTGATTACAAAATTGTAAAAAATCCAAGGACCGAATCGAAAATATTCATTTGAATTTTGAAACGGTGTAGTTTCCTTAAAGCACTATTCATTGTCTCCTTCAAGAAGCCGTTTTCAGCAGTAAAAACAGAGATATGTTTTGCAGCAAAAGCGCCAAATTGCTCCAATTATGGGACACGTTTTATGGCTGTTATCCCTCTGTTTCCATATTACAAGGCGACCGTTACCACCGCAGGGCTTTCCCTGGCCTATAAAAGCCAGAGAAAGACAATGAACAGGAGATAAAAAAAAAAGACAATGAGATAGAGGAAAGAAAAAACAGAGGGAGAGGGGAACGTAAGGAAAAGAAAACAGATGGAGGGAGAGCGTAAGAAACTAAAAAAGCAACAAGAGAAGAAAGCAGAGAGAGGAGAACATAGGAGAGCAGACGGGAAAAGAAAGAGAGAGAGAGAGAGAGAGAGAGAGAGAGAGAGAGAGGAGAGTGAACAGGAAAAAAACAACAGAGGAACACATTAGCAAACCGAAGCAGAGAAGGTAGATAGCAGAAGAGGTCAGCACCACCATCATCTTCATCTCTCCAACACCAGGTATGTTCACTTCCCTTCTCAGTCCTTGTAATAAAAAGCGTCATAGTAACTCTGCGCCTGCATTTCTGGCTATTTGCAAGAAGGAGGATGAATAGTGTGACAAAAATTTAATTACCTTCACACTATTCATGCACGCGTAAAATTTTACGCTTGCATGGCCTAATTGGGTCACTGGCTTGGGCCAGTGACCAGGCTGGGCTGGTTAGGTCTAGCCCAGCCATATGGGTGGCTGGGTCTAACCCAGCCATATAGGGTGAGCTGGGCCCAGCCCGAAAAAAAAATTCTTTAAAAATTATTTCAAAAAAAGCTGTTATTTTCCGCAAATATTTTATCGCATTTTGATTAATATTGGTTTGTATTTTTATACTGTAAAGATACAAATCCAATATTAAAATACCTAGTTTTCGTCAAAACATTAAAAAATAAAAAATAAATAAAATGTTTTGTTTTCATGCATACGACCAAGTCTCTCAAACAAAAAAAAAATCACATCGTACTTTCATACAAAGAAATTTTCAAAAAAAAAAACATATTTTAGTGTGTAGTATCGACTTTAATAACCAGTTTGTTAAAGTCATGAGGACTAGGCCAATATTTCAAAAAATTCCAAAAAAAAAATATTTTGTTTTTTTTTAGTATCTGGGGTTACAATCTTATACATAAGACGTATTCCAGATATTAAATTCTTTTGTTGACGTTAGAATGGTTAGGTTTTACCCGATAAGATAAGGACCTTTTTACCGAAGAGGACTTTTCTTAAACTATAGACGGACCAGCAACTAGAAAACACGACAAGACCTTATATTTTATCAGACAATAAGACAATGCAACTTACCTTAGATAGGGCGTATTTGGGGTGCTAATACCTTCCCTTTACGCAACCAGTCCCCGTACCCGATCTCTAAGACCAGTTAGGGTTCCTAGTGACCAAAATACTAGGTGACGACTCCCATTCCAATTTTTCACTAATAAAAGACAAGAATTCCTTGCCTCCCCATATTTGCCAGATAGATAGAAGATAATATTTTGAGAGTGGATGTTTTCACCGCGACGCAGCACACGTGCGATAGAATGGCGACTCCGCTGGGGACCTTATCGACTAAGCTTTGTTTTTGTCTGATCTTTATGTTTTGTTTGGTTGCGTGTTTTCTGTTAATATGCTTATTTTATTTTACGTTTTAATTTTTGTACAGATTTGATCATGCATTGAATAAAACTACCTCATGCATTACATAATTTAATTTTTGGGAGGCACACACAATCTTATTAAGTTAGGAGGGGGATTAGCGATCTGCCCTATGACTATTGGTCAGGGTTCAGATACGTGAAACACCCAACTCATATCTGAGTGTCTGCTTGGTAATGGTGGGCATACGTGCCTTAACTATTCCTTGCAACGCCCCCAAACTATCTTTACGAAGACCATCACTGGGCAGATATGAGACCCTTTTTGAGACTTAGATAGTCAACCTACCCTTTGTTTCACAAGATATATACTTTCATTTGCATCAAAATTAATCATGTTAAATTCATCACTCGAGGTTCCGAATTGAATTCATTAAATATTGTTATTTCACTAAAACTTTTTGCTTTCATGTTATTTCACCATTTATTTTAATTTTATGTGCTAATCCCAATTTATCCTCAGAAATCATAACAGGCTAAACACAGTGACGATAAAATTGGAAATTAGCATATAAAATTAATATTAATGGTGAAATGATACAAAAACAAACAAAATTTGGCTAAATAGTGCACTTTTGGATATCATAGTTCCGAATTGTGACATTTATTAATTCTCCATGAGAAACATAGAATTATATCATGAGATGATGAATAATTACTTAATTTTTAGCCCTATTGATTCCAAGATTCTAGCTTTCAAACAAAAGTCTTTTTTTTTTCTATGTGCTATCAAGGTACAAAGAGAAGCGCATAATCTGAAATGAGAGCATACATTGTGCAAAGTCAATTATTTATGCTCCTCTTTAATCATTAGGGAAATGACATCAGAAGAAAATGAAGTCTCTCATAGAAAGTTAATAGATGTCAAAGTTGGGAACCGTGGCATTTAATTAAATGTCACGGTCTCCAATCACGACATCCAAAAGCATGCTATTTCACTAAAACATTTTGCTTCCATGTTATTTCGTAATGTATTTTAATTTTATGTGCTAATTTCTCAATTTATCTTGGGAAATCAAGCTTTTTTTTTTCTTGTACACCATCACAGGCTAAACACACAATGACGACGACAATTAAAAAAACAATAGATATTTGACTCATGCTCTATTGCGAGTTGTAATTTTTTTTTTAAAAAAATAGATAGATTGACTATTTTGATATTTTTTACATAAAAAAATTTAAAGTGTAAATCAAAAAATTTATCCAAGCATCTAATCAAACCAATAGATAATTATCAATGTAAATAAACAAAAAAAATCGTTAACAATAACTAAAAGATAAACTGGACAAATTGAGAGGTAGATGTAGTTCAAGATATTTAATCTTGTAAAATGAGATATTTACTTGTTTGTATCTACCAAATTTATTTCTTACAACCAAT
>Ga0307515_10024763_pt1 | contig 10431 bp, 12 predicted proteins | sample 17_EM_MG_FD_194513 | JGI IMG/M metagenome (GOLD analysis project Ga0307515, IMG submission 194513) | Populus trichocarpa ectomycorrhiza microbial communities from riparian zone in the Pacific Northwest, United States - 17_EM | ecosystem: Host-associated > Plants > Roots > Unclassified | place...
CACCAGAACCAAGTCTCTTCTAAAGGAAATAGCTCTATGAGTTGCGATCCGTCGTGGCATCCGCTGCTGCATAGGCGGATGCTACCAAGCGCTACGGGGCATCGGGCTGACAAGCAGGAAATCGAGGTGATTCGAGGCAATGGCGCCGAATGGTTAAGTTCACAACGTTCATTCGTCATATCCTCGCCAGCGGTATAGCGCTTCTGGCAGCTGCATCACCAACGTATGCGGCAGACTCCGAGCGATGGGCGGGGCTGGTCGATACCGTATTCACGCACATCATTCGGAACAACGAGCTGCCTGCCACATCGGGTGCTACGGCCCTCGCCGAGGATGGAGATGGGTTCCTGTGGGTCGGCTCGCAGATCGGCTTGGCCCGATGGGACGGGTATCATTACCGGACGCACCGACCCGCAGCCGACACTCCGGGCGCGATGCCCGACAGCTACATCAAGGCACTCCACACCGACCCCAAGGGGCGGCTTTGGATTGGCACCAACTCTGCGGGTCTCGTCCTTCATGACCGCGACCGCTTCATTGTCTACGCTGCCGGCACCAATGGTCTAAGCCATGTCAGCGTCAACGCCATCGTCGACGACGGCGCGGGTGGCTTGTGGATCGGTACTGTAGGTGGCCTCGATCAGCTCGATCCTGCCACCGGCGTGGTCCGCCGACTTCATCACGACGCGAGTGACTCCACCAGCCTGCCAGACAACTGCGTCTTCGCCCTGCAACGCGACCGCAGCGGCACGCTCTGGGTCGGCACAACCGGCGGTCTTGCGCGCCTGGATCGGAGCGCGAACAGTTTCAGCGTGATTTCGCTGCCGACAAAATCAGGCCAGATACCAGAGGTGTTGGCGCTGTTCGAGGACAGCGGCGGCCGGATGTGGATAGGTACTCGCGGCGAGGGCGCATACGTCCTTGACGCTGGGGAGAGCACTGCCAGGCCCGTCCAGGAAAACAGTTACGGCGCGAAATCCACGCTTTCGAATGACACCGTCAGGGCTGTTGTGGAAATCCGCCCTGGAGTCATCTGGATCGGGACGGACTCGCAGGGCATCGTCGCGGTCGACACAGTTGGGTTCCGCACGCAACGCATCCGTCACGATCCGACCTTGCCGAGTAGCCTTGGCAACGGCGCGGTGTTTGTCTTGCACCGGGACCGGGCCGGGCTAGTCTGGGTCGGCACTGACCGCAGCTTCAGCCGTCACGATGCCTCGCAAACAGCCGTGTCGACAATATTCGGTACCTCCAGCCGCAAGGACAGTGTATCCGCCGCCGATGTTCCCTCTGTCCTGGTGATGCCGGGGGGCCTGGTCTGGCTGGGCTTGGGTAACAACGGTGTCGATGTTCTGGACCCCGCGGGCGTTCGTGTTGCGGCGCTACGCCCTGACCCGGAGCAGCCCGATCGTGCGCTGCCGGGTAAGTTCGTCACCGCTCTTGCGCCCGCTGCGGACACGGATGTTTACATCGGCACTCGACAAGGCTTGTATCGGGCAGACGGCGCTGCTCGCGGCGTCGTCCGCGTTTCGGTGCCACAGCGTCTTCCCACCGAGAGCGTTTCAGGCCTGCTCAGAGACGGTGGCGTGCTGTGGATCGGTGGAAACAGTGGGTTGCGAGGCCTCGAAATTGGTGCTGGCAACGCCGCACGCATTCGCTTCGCAAGCAGCGCACGCCTGACCGACCAGCGTGTCAGCGTAATCAGTCGCAGTTCAGATGGGTCTCTTTGGGTTGGCACGGAGAATGGACTCAATCGGATCGACTTTGCATCGCTCGCGGTCGAGCACTTCGTGACGGATCCCGCTGACCCGCAGGCGCTGCCCACGGGATACGTCTCTTCGTTGCTCATCGACCGGCGGGGCCGACTCTGGGTTGGCACACTCGGCGGTGGCATCGGCGTGCTGCAGATCGATGACAGGGATAGCCGCGCCCGCTTTAGGAAGCTCGGCTCCTCACAGGGCTTGAGTAACAACAACATCGATCAGCTCCTGCAAGACGCACACGGGCGCATTTGGGCGAGCACCGACGACGGCATCGCCGTCATCGACCCGGAGACCTTTGCCGTGCACATGCTGCAGAGCCCCGACGGCGTGGCGATCCAAGGCAACTGGACCACTTCCGGTGCTCGGACCGCAGAAGGGGAGTTGCTGTTCGGTGGTGCCGGCGGATTGACTCTCATCAGGCCGGATCGGTTCAAGCACTGGAACTACAGTCCGCCGATCGTCGTCACGAGTGTGCGTGTTGGCGGCAAGCTCACGCCCGGAAGTCAATTGAACACGCATGCTGCAGCGGATTCCCTGACCATCGCGCCCAACGCGAACAGTCTGGCTATCGAGTTCGCTGCCCTCGATTACTCAGCCCCGGAGCGCAATCACTACGCGTACTGGCTCGATGGATACGACGAGGACTGGGTCGAAGCGGATCCTAACCAGCGCGTGGCTGCGTACACCAACCTAGCTCCAGGCAACTACGTCCTGAAGTTGCGAGGGTCCAACCGCAGTGGCCTCTGGACGCAAACAACGTTGGACGTGCCGATTCGCGTCTTGCCCGCATGGTTCCAGACAAACGGCTTCCGGTTCCTCCTGGCGCTGGCGGGACTCGGGTTGCTTGGCGGACTGATGCATGTCCGCACCGCCTACTTGCGTCATCGCCAACGCGAGTTGGAGCGGCAGATTGCCGATCGCACTGCCTCTTTGAGGCTGCGCACCGACGAATTGCAGGAGAGCCAGCGACAACTCGAGGTGATCGCCTATTTCGACGTGCTGACGCGGTTGCCGAATCGCCGCCGGTTCAAGGACGAGATGGGCAGGTTGATCGCCGGGATGCGGGGCGCGGGCAGCGGCTTCGCGCTGTTGCTGATCGACCTTGACCGGTTCAAACAGATCAATGACACGCTCGGTCATGAAGCCGGCGACCAGCTACTGCAGGAAGCGGCGACGAGGTTCAAAAGGTGCGTGCGCGACAGCGACACCGTCGCCAGGCTGGGCGGAGACGAGTTCGTGGTGCTGTTGCCGAATGCGGCGGCCCCAGAATGCGCAGCGACAGCTGCCCGCGAGATTCTTGCTGCGATTGGCCAGCCTTTCGCCCTGGCCGGCCACGACTTCCGTGTCACAGCGAGCATCGGCATAAGCATCTATCCATACAACGGCCTCGATGAGCAGACACTGATGAAGAACGCCGATATCGCGATGTATCAGGCGAAGGCGGAGGGCAAGAATAACTTCCAATTCTATTCCGACGCGCTGAACTCGAATTCCCTCGAACGACTCACTCTGGAGTCGAGCCTGCGGCATGCGTTGGAGCACAACGAGTTCCAGCTTCACTATCAGGCCAAGCGGGATATTGCGAGCGGCCAGATGAGCGGTATGGAGGCGCTGCTGCGTTGGCAGCACCCCGACCTGGGAATTGTTGCGCCAATGCGGTTCATTCCGGTCGCCGAAGAAACTGGATTGATTGTGCCGATCGGCAAGTGGGTCCTCAAGACAGCCTGCCTGCAGAACGTCGCATGGCAGAAGCAGGGACTACCGCATTTGAACATGGCAGTAAACCTAACGGCACGCCAATTCTCTGATGATCGCCTGCTCGAGGACGTTGCCTCGATACTCGTGGAGACCGGCATGAACGCAAGTCTGCTGGAGCTCGAGATCGCCGAGAGCCTGCTGATCCGCGATGTCGAGAAAACCGTGCGCATACTCACTGCACTGAAGTCCATGGGAATCCGGCTCGCCATCGATGATTTCGGCGCAGGGTATTCCTCGCTGACCACGCTGCAGCAATTTCCGCTCGACACAATCAAGATCGATCGCTCGTTCATTCGCGACATAACGAGCGTTGTCGCAGCCAGCAATCTCACGGACGCCGTTATTGCGATGGGTCGGAGCCTGAGCCTCACGGTCGTTGCCCAAGGGGTCGAAACACGAGACCAGGCAGAATTTCTGCGCAAGCATGCCTGCGACGAGTTGCAGGGCTTCTATTTCAACAAGCCGTTGCCGGCGGATCAGTTCGGGCAGTTGCTGCAGGCACAAGCCGCAGGCATTACGTATGTTGGAGAGCGCCCGGCGCTGCAGAAAGCAATTTAACCACCCCTCGGCAGCTTTGTGCGGATCGCCGCTGAACACCTTGCACGTCAGCGACATCGCCGCCGTTGCCGCCAAACTGCGCGGTCCTCAGCTAGTCGAGAGGTAACTATCAGTCGGCATCTTTTCAGTAGATTCACTCAGCCGAACTCAACTATCATCACGACCTCCGCCGGCTGACCTTCATACTCCTCGCCAATTTCCCGACCTACTGCGCCAGTAAAGCTTTTCTTCACTCCTGGCTGCAGTCGCTCCGCGTTCAGCTTCGGGAAATGTCCGTGGAGATCCTCGAATTGATTCCGCCGTACGAACGATCGCTGCAACGCCGGGTAAGCACTGAGCTTATTTTGCGGCGTCCTCATCGAACTGCTTCCGCGACTTGAGGATCTCGCTCACATGGTCTCGCGCCCACGAACTGAGGGGTTCCACGGCCTTCCACAAAGTGGCGCCGAGCTTCGTCAACTCGTAATCCACACGCTGGGGAGTGGTGGGGAACACCGTTCGCGTCACCAGCCCGTCCCGCTCTAATCCCCGCAGCGTGAAGGTGAGCATCCGCTGTGAAATACCGCCGACCATCCGCTTGATCTCATTGAAACGCGCCCGCCGGGGCAATGATCGACGATCTGCTGTGGTGGACCGCGGCCTTGAAGGCTGCGCGCGCCAGCGTGTTTCGACTGGAGGCTACGCGGCAACGGGCCTGATTTCCGGTCGTTTCTGGCCTGTTTTCCGCTACAGAATCTCGAAGACATCGTAGGCGGCGCCATTCGGCCGCCGTTCGCCGACGCCGATTGCCACGATTCGATTCAGCCAGCTGTAGCGCTCCGCGCCCGTTTCGAAAAACACCGCCGTTGGTAAATAGTATTCGGACGCGGACACGTTTTCGCCGCGCTGAATGCGAGCACTCACTTCAGGCGAGCTCGTGCGCACTCCGCGGTAGGTCATCAGGATTAGCGCGTTGTCATCAGTGCTCAGGGCGAGTCGAACGTCCTGCTGATATGCGCCGTCGGCGCGAGTGAGCAGCAGATCGGATCCGCCATGAGGAAGAATCTCACCGCGCAATCGGTTGCCGCTGAATCGCCCACCTGACACAGGAACGATGCGGCGCTGTCCGGCAGGGGTCGTGCCCAAATCCATAATGGGATGCAGCTCGATCGTGATCTCGAAAAGGTGCTCAGCGCTCAGAGTTTTCATGCAGTGGTTGTACCCTAAAGAATCGAGGGGCAGCGCAAGCAATCTTGCGAGCGTACGCAAGTTGTGCTTGAAATGAGAAATGCTGAAACGCCTGCCACCGGTTGAGTCGCTCCGCATTCTCGAAGCATGCGTGCGTCACGCAAATTTCACGCGCGCAGCGCGCGAGATCGGCGTGACTGCAGCGGCAATCAGTCTGCGCATACGAAATCTGGAGTCGCAGCTCGGTACCCAGCTCTTCCGCCGAAAAGGTCCTAGGCTCGCGCCGACCCAAGCGGCCACAGTGCTCGCGAATCGCATGGCGGAGGCCCTGAGGCTGATGTACACGGCTGTTGATGAGTGTCACGAATCTACAGATCCATTGCGCGTCACCGCTGTGCCATCATTCGCGACGCAGTGGCTAGCCCCAAGACTAGAGCGATATCACGAGCAACCTAACGCCGTGCCCCTCCAACTCGATGCGTCGATTGAGCTGCGTTCCGCGGACGACTTTGACGTTGCAATCCGGACCGGCTCAGGCCATTGGCCGGGCTTTGAAGCCACGCCGCTGGTCCGAATAGATGTGACGCCGATGCTCAGCCCCGCACTCGCCGCGAGCTTGCGTTTGGCTTCAGTTGCGGATTTGGCCAGGGCGCCGCTACTGCGGCATGAAGACTGGCCCCGCTGGTTTCGCGAGGCGGGTGTAACGCCATCCAGTCTGAGTTACTGCGCCGTCGAGTACTCAACTTACGAGCTGGACGCAGCGGCCGCCGCTGCGGGGTTTGGCGTCGCACTGCTTTCGCCAGCGTTGTTTCATTCACACGTCCAGGATGGAAGGCTCGTCCAACCGTTTGCTCACATCATGCGCGGCCCGGATTGGCATTATTTCCTGCTGAAAACCGGCGACACGCGGCCCGCAGTCGCGCGCCTTCGCTCCTGGCTGCAATCGGAAGCGTGCGTCGGCGTTCAATCCTAAAATCATCGCGATTAGAAACAACAAGGCGGCGTCGGTAAGTCTCGTATCTCACCGCGACCAGGCAACTCCACCTCGCAAGCAATTGTCCGCGCGGCGGCACCGATAGCGTCGGCGTCATCGCCAATCGCGGGCAGCTGCAGGCAGTCACTGCTCGTCAACAAATCCGCCATTCGGCGCCGGATGCGGAAGCGACCAGCCGAAGTAGACTTCGACTTCGTGTATCTGCCCGTCGCGCACAGACAAGATCTCAGTGTTGCGAAACTTCTTGCCGTTCTGAGTGCTGCCTTCGTAAGTCACAAAAACCTTGTCCTCGTGCGGCACGACATGCACGAACTGGAAGCCGGTAATGCTCTTGCTGCTGGGCCAGCAACGCTCAAAGTAAGTTTTGCGATCGATGCGATTATCGAGCGGGCTTGTGAAGTGAAAATCCGCCGCAATCAGCGGCTCGATCTTCGCGCGGTCCTTCTCGACAAAGGCTTCGTAAGTGGCACGGGCTATCTTCGCGGATTCTTGCGTCATGACGAGCTACTCCTCACGATAGGGCCCGCCATCTTAAACAATCGGAGCTACCGCAAACGCGTGCTGGTTGAACCCGCATTGACGGAGTCATAGGTTTAGGTTCGATCAACCCCTATACTTCTTGCCAATGAAAATTGTCGCGGTTACGAATATCAAGGGCGGAGTCGGCAAGACAACCACTGCGGTCAATCTCGCGTACCTCTGCGCAGCTTCAGGGCGCGCGACTGTCCTTTGGGATCTCGATCCGCAAGGTGCGTCGACTTACACCTTGCGTTGCGAACCTAACGACGACGCATCCGCCAAGAAACTGGTGTCCGGAAAGCGCGAGCTTTCCGAACTGGTAGTACGTAGCCAATACGAGAATCTCGATGTTCTGCCCGCAGACTTCTCGTACCGCAACTTCGATGTGCACCTGAGCCAGCGCAAGAAACCCACGGAGCGTTTATTGAAAATGAGTCGCTCGCTGGGAGAGCTTTACCGCGTGCTGTTTCTCGACTGTCCTCCTGGCATCTCGTTGTTATCCGAGAACGTGCTGCGCGCGGCAGATGCGGTGATCGTTCCGTTACTGCCCACTCCTTTATCGGTGCGCATGCTCGCGCAACTCAGGGACTTCCTGGTGACTGAAGGTTGGACGGACTTGGTGATGCTGCCGTTCTTCTCCATGGTCGACCGGCGCAAGTCTTTGCATCAAGACGTCATCGCGAGCACGCGCGAGCAGTTTCCGTCGCTACTCGTAACTGAAATACCGTACTCGAGCGAGATCGAGCGGATGACCTTACGCCGGGCGCCGGTGGCTTCTTACGCGCCTAAGAGCACGGCTGGTCAAACCTATGCGGCTTTGTGGGCCGAGATCGAAAGCCGCATGGCGCCTACTTCGCCTCTGCCTGCCGCTCAGGCAGTCCCGGTGTAAATGTAACGGGCAGCGCGGAGATAAGAGAGTAATCGCCGCCACCGAATTGATAGGCCGTTCTGTCCATGACCACTCGCAAATCCGGCACGCGCCGCAGAAGCACTTCGAGCAGCACTCGCAACTCCATGCGAGCCGGCATTGCGCCTGGGCAACTATGCACGCCGTATCCAAAGGTCATGTGATAGCTGCGCTGCCGGTCGATGCGCAGTTTGGTCGGCGACTCAAAGAACTTAGGATCGCGGTTGGCTGCGGCCCAACCCATGTAGACATCCGTTCCTTCCGGAATGTCTACGCCTGCAACAGCAGTCGGCTGCGTCGTTCTGCGGAAGAATCCTATGTCGTACGAAGCTTGGAACAACACCGTACGTGAAGAGCTCGATGTCGTGTTTCACGGATGCCAAGCAGTCTTTCCCCACATGATCGCGCGCGGCAAGGGGTCGATCATCAACGTCGGATCGACATCGGGAAAATCGCCTACGAAGTTTTGCCGGCGCTGGCTCGCATGGCCGCGAAAGGCGGCGTCATCGCCATGTCCAAGCAAATCGCGATGGAAGGCGGCAAGCACCTGATCCGCTGCAACACGATCTCCCCGGGACCAGTCCTGACCGCGCAAACGCACGCCTTCATCGACACTCCCGAATGGTTGGCCCCATGAAGGCCAGATTGATGCTCAGGCGTGTGGGCATGCCCGAAGACATCGCTCCACTCGCGTCTACCTGGCCTCGGGCGAGTCCAGCTGGGTCACGGGCGAGGATTCGCAGTGGACGGTGGCACGACGGGCTAGTCGGGAGTCATGCACCTTTTCTCGTGGCCACGCGGGCGTCTGCTTGCCCACTGCGCACTTCTAGCGTCGGCGCCCGCTGCCGCCCCAAGGCCTCGGCGCGCCGACCGCGCGTTCTTTTGACGTTCCCACACCTCGTCAGTATCATTGCGCGCCTTGCTAGCGGGGGCGCCGCGGCAAACGTTCGACGGCCGCTCCAAGCTCTCGTTCTAGCCTACCGGCCGCACTACTCCGGAAAGCCCGCCCCGCCAGTCCATTTCGGTCATCACAGCGCGCCCGTAGCTCAGTTGGATAGAGCGTCTGGCTACGAACCAGAAGGCCGGGAGTTCGAATCTCTCCGGGCGCGCCAAATACCCGCCGTTTGCTGCCGTGTATACGACACAAGTGCCTGTCATTTCGCACAGACCGGCGGCTCAGCAATGGCGGCTTCGTAGGCCGATTGCAGCCTGGAGAAGACCGACCCCCTGGGCGCCGGCGCCTCCAGGTGTAGGTGCCGCAGTTCCTCCATGAACTCGGACCACAAGGTGGGGCCTCCGTCCTCAAGGATTTTCGCGCGTACGGAGAGCTCTTTCGACGCGGGTGTATGACGCATGCCCCAGCCGCCCATGTGGGCCAGCAAGGGCACCAGCGCGATGGATGCTTCGGTCAGGCTGTAAATGACCTTCTGCTTGTGGCTGGGATCGTCGCGACGGGATACCAATCCGGCTTTCTCCAGGCGCGTCAGCCGGTCGGCCAGAATGTTCGAGGCTATCCGCTCCTCCGACCGAGTCAGCAACTCGCGGAAGTGACGGCGGTTGCCGAACATCAGGTCGCGGATGACGATCAGGCTCCAGCGATCTCCCAGCGCCTCGAGAGTCAGATTGATCGGGCAGCCCGAGCGTGGGGCGTTCATGCGCACTCCAAAAACCGATTGCGATATAAAATCAGTCGATCTAGCCTACAACCGATTGCATAACGCAATCAGAACCGCGCGGATGTGCCGCGTAAGTAAAGGAAGTGGGCATGGCTAAGCTCGTGTTTGGAATGAACCAGTCGCTGGACGGCTACGTCGACCATATGGGGTTTGCGCCAGGTCCCACGCTCTTCCGCCACTTCATCGAGGAGGCTCAGGGGCAGGCGGGCAGTGTGTACGGTCGCCAAATGTATGAGGTCATGCGTTATTGGGACGACGATCATCCTGAATGGGATGCAGAGCAACGCGCCTTCGCGGCGGCGTGGCGGAACCAGCCGAAATGGGTCGTCTCGCGCTCGTTGAAGTCGGTCGGCCCCAACGCCAGGCTTGTTGGGGATGATCTTGAAGGCGCGATCCGCGAGCTGAAGGCCGAGCGCAACGGGGAGATCGAAGTTGCTGGCCCGAACTTGGCGCAAAGCCTCACCGAACTTGGCCTGATCGATGAGTATCGAATCTACCTGCACCCTGTCGTGCTCGGTCATGGCAAGCCATTTTTCGCCGGACCCCGGCCGCCGCTCCGCCTGATGGCTAATGATCGGATTGCCGAGGATGTGATTAGGTTGACCTACGTCCCTGCTTAATCTTGCGACTCGCCGGAAGTCTGGTGTTGGGTTGGGCCCAAAGCGACGGGAACTGCCCATTTTGGTCGCGAACCCCGATGACATGGCGCGTGCATAAAAGGGCAGCTATCCCGCCAACCCCTCCGGCAGCTCTTCGTTGCCCCGCCGAGTCCTGCATTTCCTCTTCTGGAGACGTGCAGTTAATCGCGCTCGTACCGGCAATGCGATCTGAGTGAATACACGTCGACGAGGTAACTCAAGACGCTCACTCTCGCGCCAAGGAATTAAAACTCCGGCGTTCGCGACACGCACCTGCCACCCCACTAGCGATTGCTGAAGACTGAACTTATCGCGGCGACTCACGGCGATATCCCCGTCCTGATGTAATCAGGTCTGCCGATTCAAATACAGATCGATTGCCCATCCGCCTGCTATCCACCATGGCGGGCTGTACGACTTCATGGTTTCGCAAGCCGGCGCCAACATCAGC
>Ga0307515_10024764_pt1 | contig 10431 bp, 6 predicted proteins | sample 17_EM_MG_FD_194513 | JGI IMG/M metagenome (GOLD analysis project Ga0307515, IMG submission 194513) | Populus trichocarpa ectomycorrhiza microbial communities from riparian zone in the Pacific Northwest, United States - 17_EM | ecosystem: Host-associated > Plants > Roots > Unclassified | place...
TGCTGGCCATTGTGCTGCTGCTGTTTATTTTAAAAATACTGATATAAACCTGATGAATATATTAACCTTACTCATATTTATACCTGTACTGTTCGGCATTATCATTATGCTGCTGCCATCAAGCATGCGCAACAGTTTTAAATATATCACGCTTGGGGCTACCTTGATCCAATTGGGCATCAGCATATGGACGTACCTTAACTTTAAAACAGGCGCCGGCTTTGGCGGCATTAACCACGAAGAGCAATTTCAGTTTGTACAAAAACTGCCATGGATAAGCCTTAACCTGGGCAGCCTGGGCAAAATGCAAATTGATTATTTTGTGGGGATAGACGGCATATCGATAACCCTGCTGGTGATGACATCGCTGGTATTAGTGATAGCTACCTTGGCTTGCTGGGAAATCAAGAGTAACCTTAAAGGTTTTTTTCTGTTGTTTTTATTGCTGGATATGGCCGTTATCGGCGTGTTTTGCGCGCTGGATTTCTTCCTGTTTTATATGTTTTATGAGCTCATGCTACTGCCGCTGTATTTCCTGATCGGGATGTGGGGCGGTGCACGGCGCGAGTATGCTTCCATCAAATTCTTTTTGTACACGCTGTTTGGTTCGGTATTTATGTTATTGGTGATGGTAGGTTTATACCTTTCTGCTACCGATCCGGCCACCGGCAACCATACCTTTAATATGGTACAAATGATGAACCCGGCCAACTTCAATGCCGGTTCGGTATTTTCACTGGCAGGTCACCAAACCATATTGGACATGCCTGCGCGTACCGTGGGGTTTGTGGTATTGTTTATCGCCTTCGCTATTAAAGTGCCGGTAGTGCCCTTGCACACCTGGCTGCCCGATGCCCACGTAGAGGCACCAACGCCGGTATCTATCATCCTGGCTGGTATCCTGTTAAAAATTGGCGGCTATGGCATTATCCGCATATGTATCGGCATCTTCCCCGAAGTAGCCACAGCGCATGCCTTCTGGCTTGGCCTGTTAGGTGTTATCTCCATTTTATACGGTGCATTCAACGCGCTTGCCCAGCGAGATCTGAAACGGATGATTGCTTACTCATCGGTATCGCACATGGGTTTTGTGTTATTGGGCATCGCGTCGCAAACTGCCGAAGGCGTAAGCGGAGCCGTAATGCAAATGGTGAGCCATGGCTTTTTATCAACCATGCTATTCTTCCTGGTAGGGGTTATCTATAACCGGGTGCATGACAGGGATATTTACCATTTCCGTGGCCTGGCTACCTTGATGCCAAAATATACGGCCTTTGTTATGATCGCGTTTTTCGCTTCGTTGGGCTTGCCAGGCTTTTCGGCATTTGTGGCCGAGGCGTTTACATTAGCCGGTGTATTTAAATCGCATACAGAAAATGGTTTACTGCCTTATTGGATGGCTATTTGCGGCACCCTGGGCATACTGTTTGGCGCGGCCTACTTTTTATGGACACTGCAACGCATGTTCTTCGGTAAAGAATCATTAAAAGGTGGTGCCGTTTGGAAAACAGCGCTTACAGATTTAAACCTGCGTGAGAAACTTACCCTTGCACCACTGGCCATCATCGCCCTGGCATTGGGTATAATGCCATCATTAGTTTTTGATAAGATCAACGATTCGGTATTGGCTTTTATACAATTTTTACACACCAAATAATTGATAGTGTATCAGCATAAATTCTTTTATGGAAAAATGCATACCGCTGCATCTTTAGTTTACCCGGTAGCCTTTGCGGCTAATGGGGGGAAACTAACAGCAAGTATCCATTTAACCGAAGACGTTATGTTCAAAAAAAAACTATCAACCGCTATTTTTTTATTTATAGCTATTGCCGCCAAAGCAGATGAGGGGCAAAAAATCGCCTCGAAAATTCAAAAAGTTACCGTGTTTTTAAGCGGGGCACAGGTAAGCCGCACCGCGCAGGTAAATATAAGCGCCGGTACATCAACCCTGGTATTCAACAACCTATCGGCAGATATGGACGTGCAGAGTTTGCAGGTAAGCGCAGGTGGTAATTTTACCATTCTTTCGGTTAAGCACGAGCTTGATTTTTTTAACGAAGAGTTGAAGCAAAAGCAAATTATCGATTTGCATGCTCAGCAAAAACTCATCAGGGACAAAATATCCTTACAAAACGGCTTGCTCCCTATTTACCAGGAAGAGGCCGATATGCTATCAAAAAACCAGGTAGGCAGCGGCGAAAAAAATGGCCTCGATATTGTAAAACTTAAACAGGCACTTGACTTTCAAACGGCCCGCCTAACCGAGATCAAGCAAAAACAGCAAACCGTAGCCGACCAGGTGGCCTTGCTAAACCTCGAACTTCAAAAATACGATAAGCAAATAGCCGATATTGTTAAAGGCCGCCGCAGCACCACCAGTAATGTGCTGGTTACGGTATCGTCTAAAGCCGATCTGCAGTCTACATTTACCATCAACTACGTGGTGCATACCGCCAGCTGGTATCCTGTTTATGATATCAGGGCTAAAAATGTAAACAGCCCCATCAGCATAACTTATAAAGCCAATGTGTCGCAGCAAAGCGGCGAGGAATGGAAAAATATTAAAATCACCCTGTCAACAGGCAACCCAACCGTAAGCGGCAGTAAACCCGAGCTCACCCCGGACTATTTAAATTTCGGGATGTATTATTCAGGAGCTGCCAGCAGTATCACCAAAGTTACGGGCAAGGTTGTTGCTCAGGATGATGGGCAGCCCTTGCCCGGCGTATCCATTAGGATAAAAGGCACATCGATAGGTACGGTAAGCGATAAAGATGGCAATTACAATATCCAGGTACCGGCCGGCAACCCAACACTTACTTATAGTTTTCTTGGTTACGAAACCATGGAGCGGCAGGCCAATGCGGCTGTTATAAGTGTAGCGCTTAAACCATCAAGCCAGGCTTTAAATGAGGTTGTTGTTGTAGGTTATGGCAGTACATCAGAGTCGCTTGAGGGGCGGGTTTCCGGAGTGAGTATTACACCTGGAGCAGTCGATAAAATAAAGATCAGAGGGATATCCAGCCTGGGCTATTCAACTACCCCAATCGAAGTAAAGCAAATTGAAAACCAAACCAACGTAGAGTTTGCCATTGCCAATCCTTACACGGTACCAACAGATGGTAAGCAATATATGGTAGAGATTGGGCAGTTTGATTTAGAAGCCAGCTATCAGTATTACGTTGCCCCCAAAATAAGCACCGATGTGTTTTTAACCGCCCAGCTTACCAACTGGAACAAATACAATTTCCTATCCGGCGAAGCCAGTTTGTTTTTTGAAGGAACTTTTATCGGTAAATCATTAATTAACACCCAGGCCACTACAGATACGCTTAACCTTTCGTTAGGCAACGATAAAAATATTGTAGTTACCCGCACCCTGCAAAAGGAACTGGCCGAGCGGCAGATCTTCGGCTCCAACAAAAAGGAAACCCGCAACTGGCTTGTTGAAGCTAAAAACCGCAAAAGCCAGCCGGTTAACTTATTGGTAGAAGACCAGGTGCCCGTTTCGCAAAATTCCGACATACAGGTAGATGTGCAGGAAACATCGGGTGCAAAATTGGATGCGCATACGGGCAAACTTTCATGGAATTTCGTGTTAAATTCGCAGGATGATAAAAAGGTGCAGTTAAAGTACCAGGTTAAGTACCCCAAAAATCAATCAGTAATAGTTCAATAATATAAATGCACCAACTGCTCACCAACATATCCGAACAGCTAACCCAGGTAATTGCCAGCCTGCACTATTTTTTGCCCGAAGCATACCTGGGTTTACTGTTTGTGTTTGTGATGATAACCGACCTGCTTTTTGGTAAAACATCAGTCAATTATTGCCGCATAGTAGCTGTAACAGGTATGTTCCTGATCATATTCGCTGATTTAAAGCAGTTTGGGCTGGTATTGGATGGTCCAATCTTGCTGTTTAACCAAATGCTGCTGCTTAACAGGAGCGGACTATGGTTTAAAGTAATCATCGATCTGCTGGCTTTTATCCTGCTGTTATATTTTACCTGGGACGCGAAGCTGAAAAGCCATCAGAAAGGCTTATCTGATCTATATACCATTACCATAGCCTCTATATTCGGGCTGCATTTAATGCTGATGGCTATAAGCCTGTTATCTATTTACCTGGCTATCGAGATGGTTTCCATCGCATCGTACCTAATGGTAGCTTACCGTAGCGAGAACGCTTTCAGTACCGAGGCGGGCTTAAAATATGTATTGTTTGGCGCGGCATCGTCGGCAATTATGCTTTATGGTATTTCGTTGATATATGCATTCAGCGGTTCGCTGGATATTTTGCAGCACAATACCGTTATGGAACTTTTAAAGGTCAATCAGCTTAGCTCGGCTTTTGCTATAGTGCTGGTGTTGGTGGGCATAGGGTTTAAGCTGTCATTTGTCCCCGTTCATTTCTGGGTGCCCGATGTGTACCAGGGAGCGCCAACGCCGGTTACTGCATACCTATCTACCTTACCTAAAATTGCGGCCTTTGCTTTATTGGTTAACTTTTTACCGCCTTTTATACTGCTTGGCGCCAATACCGGGTTCAATTTGGTTATTGTGCTATCAGTAGCGGGTATTATCAGCATGATAGCGGGCAACTTTGCCGCGGTATTACAAAGTAATATTAAACGGATGCTGGCTTACTCCAGCATTGGCCATACCGGCTTCGCGCTTATGGCCGTGGTGGTACTTAACCAGCAAGGCATATCGGCTTTAACTTATTACCTGTTAGTTTATGCGGTGGCCAATATTGGCGCATTGGTGCTGGCAACTTATTTTACAAATGTAGCGGATGCTCAGGACCTTGACGCTTATAAAGGCCTTGGTTTAAAATACCCGGTTGCCGGGGTGTGTTTTACCATCATCCTGATATCGCTGACAGGCTTGCCGGTGAGTGCCGGCTTTACGGGTAAGGTGTTTGTGTTTTCGGCGGTATATGGGCTTTATCAGCAAAATCATAGTATCTGGCTGTTGCTGATGATGGCTACAGGGGCTTTAACAACGGTGGTAAGTTTATTTTACTATATAAAAATTCCACTTAATTTATTCCTGAAAAGATCAGAAAATCAGGATATTGAATATAAAAAATCGTACAATTCGCTCATTTTGGTTGTAATTATAAGTTTTGTGCTGATTTTGTTGGGTGTTTTTCCGGATTTCGTTTTAAAATACCTGTAAACGTAATTTTTTATTACCTATTTAATATAAAATTAACACAATCTTCTTTTTATCGATAGAAAAGTATTAATTTAGGCTGTTTTTTAACAAGTCTGAAAATTAAATGAAGCGGTATATTCCTTTTCTAATTATACTTATAATTCTTACGCTTACTTTTTTGTTTCCATCTGTCGAGTTCAAAAACTCCGGCAATCCTCATTTTAATACCGGTGATATAGCCTGGATGCTGATGTCGACAGCGCTTGTTTTGATTATGACGCCGGGCCTTGCCTTCTTTTACGGCGGTATGGTAAACAAAAAAAACGTGATATCTACCATGCTGCAAAGCATAGTGTGTATGGTTATCATCACGGTACTTTGGGGTATATTTGGTTTTAGCCTGGCCTTTGGCGAAAGTTTTCATGGCGTTATTGGCAACCCCGCCACCTTTTTTATGATGAAAGGAATGCTGGGTAATGCTACCTGGAAAGCCGCGCCAACTATCCCGTTGTTGTTGTTTGCCATGTACCAGTTAAAATTCGCCATAATTACCCCGGCACTGATTACCGGTGCTTTTGCCGAGCGGATTCGTTTTAACTCCTACATTATTTTTTTGGTACTGTTCTCCATCTTCATATTCTCGCCACTGGCGCATTGCACCTGGCACCCGGATGGCATACTGGCCAAACTGGGTGTGCTTGACTTTGCCGGCGGTACGGTGGTACACATGTCGGCCGGATGGGCGGCGCTGGCTTCTGCCTTATATTTAAAACGCCGTAACGAGGCTAATCATTCGCCTGCCCGTATTACTTATGTAATGATAGGCACCGGGCTTTTATGGTTTGGCTGGTTTGGCTTTAATGCAGGTTCGGCTTTTGGCGCAAATGCTTTGGCGGTAACCGCTTTGGCCACCAGTACAACAGCTTCGGCTGCAGGTGGTATTACCTGGATATTTTTTGATATGCTGCGTGGCCGCAAACCATCGGCTATGGGTACCTGTATAGGCGCGGTAGTAGGCCTTGTGGCCATTACGCCGGCTGCAGGTTATGTAACTGTTCCGCATTCGCTGGCTATCGGTATTATATCGGCCGTAATCAGTAACCTGGTTGTGGAGTGGCGTACGCGCACTACCATTGATGATACACTTGATGTATTCCCTTGCCATGGGGTAGGTGGTATGGTGGGTATGCTGCTAACCGGTGTTTTTGCCAATCAGCACGTAAATGCTGCAAACACTACTGGTAACGGCCTTTTCTTTGGCGAAACACACCTGTTTTTGGTACAGTTATTAGCACTGGTAGGAGTATCGGTGTTCGCGTTTTTCGGGTCGTTGTTATTGCTTAAAATAACAGACATGATCTCTCCTCTCCGGGTATCTGCCGAGGATGAAGTTGTGGGGTTGGACATTAGCCAGCACGGCGAAAAACTTTAATCTTGAATTTCAAACCAAATCAATAAACCTGAAAGTCCGGCTGAGAAGCCGGATTTTTTATTTGGTGGCGGCGAGGGAGTCAAGACACGGGTGCGATGACTGCCGCGTAGTCATAAAAATATTATATTATTAAACGTATTGACAATACACTTGTCTATAAGGTGTTGTCAATACGTGTTTTTGTCTTAACTCTTGATTCTTAGCTCTTGACTCTATTTTAAAAATATGTTTTCAGATAATCAATTAGGGATGTTTACAACCGCTCATCAAAATATATTACCATTTGATGGGGAGGTTTACCTGTACCCTAATTTTTTTGAAGAGGAGGGCACGCTCGGTATTTTTGAACAGTTAAAGCATTCCATCCTTTGGAAACAGGATAAAATGAAAATCTATGGTAAAATGGTCAACTTTCCACGGCTTACTTCCTGGTACGCCGATAGCGACCAGGAATACACATACTCGGGCGTAGTAAATACACCTATCCCTTTTACGCCATTGTTAAGACAGATAAAAGAAGCGGCCGAACAGCAATGCGGCAAACAATTTAATTCGGCCCTGCTTAATTACTACCGTCATGGCGACGACAGCATGGGCTGGCACAGCGATGATGAAAAGGAACTGGCCGGCAACCCTGTTATAGCCTCGGCGTCGTTTGGTGCAACCCGCACTTTTCAATTTAAACACAAGCAACAAAAGAGCGCTAAAGTTTCTATCGCCTTGAATAATGGCAGCCTGCTTATTATGCAGGGTGCAACACAACATAATTGGCTGCACCAGGTACCCAAAACGGCCAAACAGCCTGGACCTCGGATCAACATAACTTTCCGGGATATTAAGTATGTCTGAATCAAAATTTTTCACGCTTAATTTATTTTTCACGGTTTTCAAGAAGGCTACGCCGTTTACAGAATTATTAAATTAAGAGAATGCCGCGTTATTTTGAAAATTCTAAAATTCTGTAAATTTTGATTCAGACAAAAAAATCTGCACATCTGAAATATTGCAACACCCGTGATTAAATGATAACTTAGTTTATCTGAATCTACCTGCATATGAAAAAAATTACTGTGTTTGCCCCGCTTTTAGCGCTGGTTTTTAATGTGAAAGCCCAAACCGATTTGCCCGATAGCGGCACCTTCTTTCTACACAAATTCGCGCAGCATATTGGTAAGGAAACTTACCGGGTTGCTAAGTATAAAGATGATATTGAGTACGCCGTCGATTTTAAGTTTGTCGACCGTGGTTCACCGGTGCCTTTAAAGGCCAAACTAAAATTAAATCCGGTGGGCAATCCGCTTGAACTCGTTGTCAAGGGCAGTACATCCAGGTTTTCTATAATTAACGATTCTGTGGTTATTTCCGGCGACAAGGTAATTGCTAAAGTTGATGATAAAACTACTAATTACAACTTAAGCGGTCAAATCAGCTTCCCTGTAGCCGGTTACTCGCCAACATTGGTACAACAGGCAATGCTTCAGTATTGGAAAAAGAATAAGCAGCCGGTAACTATGAAAACCCTGCCTTTTGGCTCGGTACAAATAAAAAAAGACGGTACAGATCAACTAACGTTTAACGGCAAGCCATTACTGCTTGACAGGTATACCGTAAGCGGCCTTGTTTGGGGCAATGAGCTGATATGGACGGATGCCGGTGGTAAGCTCATTTGCCTCATCACCAATGATGCTGAAGGCGATAAGTTGGAATCCATGCGCGAAGAATATGAAAGCCTGTTGACCGAATTAATCAGCAAAGCGGCGGTTTATGGTATGGAGGTTTTCGCTAAGGCTGCAGCGCCCACAGGTGCAGTTAGTAAGGTGATAGCCATTACAGGCGGTAACCTGGTTGATGTAGACACCGGCACAAGCATGTCCAATGCTGTAGTATTGATAGAAGATGGCCTTATTAAAGTGATAGGTAAGGTGGGCAATGTTAAAATACCTGCCGGCGCCAAAGTAATCAATGCAAATGGTAAAACTATTTTACCCGGCTTGTGGGATATGCACGCGCATTTTGAACAGGCAGAATGGGGACCTGCCTACCTGGCAGCCGGCGTAACAACGGTTAGGGATTGTGGCAACGAATTTGAATATATTAACGCTATAAAAAGCGCCATAGATGGTGGCAGGGGCGTTGGCCCAAATATCCTGAAAGCGGGTATTATTGATGGTAAAGGGCCGATGGCGCTTGGTGTTATACAGGCAGATACCAAAGAAGAAGCCGTAAAAGCGGTTGATCGTTATAAAGAAAATGGATTTGCGCAGATAAAAATTTACAGCTCGGTAAAACCAGCTACAGTAAAAGCTATTTGCGACGAAGCCCATAAATTAGGCTTAACGGTAACCGGCCACATCCCCAACGGGATGACCCTGCAACAGGGCGTAGACTCGGGCATGAACATGGTAAACCACGAGCAATATGTTTACGCCATTTTGAAAAGAAATAAAGACAGGTCTGTCGATTTTAATGATTCGGTAAGCGTGGCGGCCATAAAATTCATTAAAGACCATCATGTGGTGATAGACCCAACTTTGGGTGTTTTTGAACTTGCCTTTCGAAATGTAAAAGATAGTATCACGAACCTGGAGCCGGCATACAATACGTTGCCACCCCCATTGCAAACGCTATTTAAAAACATGGGGATGGAACCGGCCAATGCCATGAAATTTAAGCCCCTGATGCAAAGCATGACAACTTCTGTAAAAAAGCTATATGATGCAGGCGTTATTATTGTGGCCGGTACCGATATGGGATTCCCTGGTTTTAGCCTGGATAGGGAGCTGGAACTATACGTATTGGCGGGTTTAACACCGGCCCAGGCCATAAAAACAGCTACCATTACACCGGCCCAGGCGATGGGCATTGACAAACAAACAGGCACAATTGAAGTGGGTAAACAAGCAGATATTATACTGGTAGATGGAGATCCGTTAAAAAACATCAGCGATATCCGTAAAGTATCTACCGTAATTAAAGCAGGCAGGGTTTATGATCCTGTCGCTTTGCATCGGATGGCTGGTTTTTCGAGGTAGGGAGTGCAGATTATAAATTTCAGATGTGCAGATGTTGTCTGAACCGGAATTTGTGAAATTTAAGAATAGCTCGAATTTAGGCACATTCTGTTAATTCTTTAATTCGATGAATTCCGGTTCGGAAAGATTCAGACAAATTCTCTAAATTCACATCGTGCAACAAGAAGAACTTACAACTTTATGGCGGCCGGTTGGGCCGAAGGAATTAAAGCTGATAGAAGAGTCGGGTTTTAAACGGTTCCCTAAACGATTGGCGCAACAACCGATCTTTTACCCGGTAATGAATGAAGCTTACGCCATACAAATAGCAAGGGATTGGAATGTGCCTGCATCAGGTTCGGGCTTTGTAACTAAGTTTGGTTTGCCTGCCGCGTTCCTAGTAAAATATAATGTTGAAAACGTTGGCGGCCCTATTCATAACGAATTATGGGTGCCGGCCGAAGAGCTGGAAGAATTTAACGATCACATTGTAGGGTTGATTGAGGTTATGCAATCATTTTACCCTGCTGAAAAAGAGTGATTCGGACAAATGATCAGACAAAAACATCTGCACATCTGTAATCTAAAATCTGCACATTAAAAAGGATGTTTAAACTACTATTTAATGACAAATGATTTTATAAAGAGTCCATTATAAATGATACCTTTGCAGCCTCATTCCGAATCATGAGCGATCAGATTAAACATGAATGCGGTGTGGCATTTATCCGCTTATTAAAGCCACTATCTTTTTATCAGAAAAAGTACGGAACTGCGCTGTACGGCCTGAACAAGCTTTACCTTTTAATGGAGAAACAACAT
>Ga0307515_10024765_pt1 | contig 10430 bp, 11 predicted proteins | sample 17_EM_MG_FD_194513 | JGI IMG/M metagenome (GOLD analysis project Ga0307515, IMG submission 194513) | Populus trichocarpa ectomycorrhiza microbial communities from riparian zone in the Pacific Northwest, United States - 17_EM | ecosystem: Host-associated > Plants > Roots > Unclassified | place...
TGCGCTCAGTTGCTTACTCTCCCAATGGGCAGCACATCATCTCTGGATCTGATGACAACACAATTCGAATCTGGAATGCCGAGACTGGCTCTGCAGTCGGCAAGCCTTTGGAGGGGCACAGTGGCATGGTGTTGTCAGTTGCTTACTCTCCCGACGGGCAGCACATCATCTCTGGATCAGATGACAAGACAATTCGAATCTGGAATGCTGAGACTGGCTCTGCAGTCGGCAAGCCTTTGAAGGGGCACACTGACACGGTGTTGTCAGTTGCTTACTCTCCCAATGGGCAGCACATCATCTCTGGATCATCTGACAAGACAACTCGAATCTGGAATGCTGAGACTCGCTCTGCAGTTGGCAAGCCTATGGAGGGGCACACTGGCATGGTGTTTTCAGTTGCTTACTCTCCCGATGGACAGCACATCGCCTCTGGATCATCTGACAAGACAATTCGAATCTGGAATGCTGAGACTGGCTCTGCAGTTGGGAAGCCTTTGGAGGGGTCCACTCACCCTGTGGCATCCGTTGCACATTCTCCCGATGCGGGGCATACCATTTCTGAATCCAGTGACGTGGCCATTCATTTATGGGACTCATTTCCACAAATTTCCCCCCGGTTCACCTCGTACATCGAGGCTGAACAGCCAGACCAAGAGGGTTGGGTCAAAGACCCGGGTGGCGGCTTACTATACTGGGTACCCCATGACTGTCGTGCAGGCCTACATTCACCTGCCCTCCTCACAATCCCTCGCACATCCCTTGTTCGGTCAGTTTCTCTTCATTTTGACGAGTTTGCGTTTGGAAAGTCTTGGACCCAAATTTTTAACACTGCACGGCCCTAGCCATTCTTTATTCTTGACTCTGTGCTTGTTGTTTGCTATATTGGCTGCTGGTACTCGTGCTAGGTTGCAGTTTCTTCTTCGTCTTCTCCCAATGTCACGCATTTCCAGATAGCAGGATCCCCTCCATTTATAATGAAATGCACAGATGATTTCCGATATGACCCTTCCTCCTTTGTAAGAGTATACAGCACGGCACCTGATGGACCCGAAGACAGGAGGACATGGACGACTTTGCAGACCAAATGTGGACCTGTTGTCGAAGACCACCCTACCGCACAAAAAGGTGAGGACGAACCGCGATATAAATATGAGCAAACACCTCGTAATATATAGACAGAACAGGGGCCAAACAACAAACACAAAGACGTAACATTGCGTCATGATATGCTCACTCAACACCTGTAACTTGCCATGAAATTTCCAAAGAGCTCCAAGCAAGTGGAGAGATGGTCCACATGATAGACTGATTTCCTGAACACACAGGACCTCCCCAGAGCGCCAGCGGTTTGAAACAAACTATGGGTAGCGTTCAAAGCGTCCACAAAGGTAGAAACCATGACGTACATAGGTAAAGCTGTACTGACGGCGGAAGGTTGAATATTTATGCTTAGGGTATTGGGGCTGGCGTCGAGAGTATGCAAACCAATTGAACTAAACCAGAATCTTATTTATTGTCCTCCTCTGCAGTCCGTTTGGTCCCCATCCCAAATACCAATATGTTGAGTCTAGATCTGCGGGTCTACAGGCACTCACAGGTTGAAACTGGTTGTCGAAATAGTACTGATAAGTGTTCCTGACAGTGTTGGATCCATCCTCTGTTCAAAACGCTTATCGAATGCGCAGTATTTCCAAGTCCGGGGTTCGCGTCCTAACTGGACGTTATTGCGATCCAGGTGGTGTAGGGGTGGGGTGTGTCTCCGGTTTGGCACACAGTGCTGGTCGACGCGCGTACTATATTACTGAGAATGCCACAGTAGGTGACCAGCGGATTAATGATAGGAAGACGGAGGCACATATATGGGCATTTTGGATATGAACGACTCGTCCTTCTGCGGTATCGTGAATACTACCCAAATTTACTACCGATGATTGTTTTATCTGGCCTGCTGTGTAAAAAAAGACCCCATCGCGCAAGTGGTAATCAAAGGCTCACCATTTTGACCCATATACGTTGTCACGTTCATTCTTTCGACAGCGTCGCAATGCTTAGTCACCTGTACACCAGCCAAGTTGGCTCTACCGAGCACACATTTGAACGCATCTACGCCTCCACTGCCAGCGTGCCGCGATCCTCATCCATCGCACTCGAACTCAACGAGCCTATCTGCACTCTCCAAGAATAGTAGGCGAAGGCTCCTCGCCTGCAAAGCCTTGGCAGCAACGAACGTGATTGACCCAGACAAACTACAACTCTGGATACATAATCGCGACGAGACGGGGTGGTTCCATTTTGCGTGTGTCGGGATCGATTCAAATGCGGAGCCTGAGTGTAGCTGGTTTTGCGACAGCAGTTGGCTGGTGGTGGAGTTGGTGATTCCTTCAACTTCCCGGCTGGGTAGTGTAGCGGCAATTCACGCTTCTAGAGTCAGGGAGTCCCTCGATCGGTCTAGCTAGTCATCCGTTTCCCTTCCTGCAGTTGGGGAAGGGTTCGAGCGTTGGGAAGAAGTTTGGTAGGGGGGGGCGCAAAGGATTGTGGAAGTAATGACATGGTGGAAGGAGGCGTGTTGCAGAGGGGCGCCAGGCTTTGAGCAAGGAACTGGTGTATAGTTTCCTTCTGGAGTGGGCCTCTTTACAAGACTTATTGAAACTGGCTACTCGTGGCTGTGTGCGATTATATTCATTTCGGTGCCTTTCTTCCCTACCCATGTATGCACAGATCGACGTACCCACACGCATCGCTGATGATATATAATATAGAGTATATGAATTCCCTCCTGGGGCCTTGCAAATAAACCGACTTTGCTTCTTACACGCCGAACAGGTTTTCAGTCGCTCGACCCACTAGAGATTTTCGTTTCAAACGTAGCAGGCCTACCAAAGAACGGTTCTAGATACGGATGATCGGATAGCAGAAAGACGAGGGGCGGTCGGGATCGGGATCGAGTTCAGGAGTAGGGAACGGTGGCGGTGGCGGTGGCCTAACAGGCTTCGGATAGTAACAATGTGCAGTTGCGGCTGGCTACGATGGAGGTGACGGCTGAGGCTGGAGGTGGTGGTGGATGGCGGAGGTTTGATACGCACGACGGAGGCCATTCGTGGTCGGACCCAACTCGCAACTAGATAGAACAGTATAATAATAAGGAACCTCCAAATTCCTGACAAACCCGCTTTCGAGTTACGGAGATTCTTCCTACTGAGAAATTTAACAAATGGACCAATAAACGAGCGGCTGCCTATTTTTTACTCATTTTTGCGTATGACCCACTGGATTGGGGGGTGTACCAACAGCAATGAGTGAGCATGAGCAATCACTCATCTCATCATGGAGCGAAACAAAAAGGTGCCAAAGTATTGAGACCAAATAGTGACAAACAGGCCGCCCTTGTTCTTTGACCAGTTTTCGTTTGAAAAATGAAACCGATCCACTTGCGTCAATCGAGACAGCGGCCATCGTCGAGCCCATCTTGGCGCAGATAAGCCTGAGCAAGTCGAGCCCTGACAGCGAGAGCGAACCTTCTGATGGGGCCGCCTGAAATGTAAGTAGCGTTGTAGAAAATACGTCCACGCGCTTCATCAAACCTGGCTCACCAAAAGAAGCCTGCCCAACTGCTGGTTGCACTCGAATCGACGATCCAGTCAACACCTCGAATTTCTGGAATTTCTGTAAACTCATCCTTGTCTGCAACTCCCACGGCCTCTGCCTACTTTGCAGCACTCGTTACAACCCTTCAAGGTACTCTCACCCGCAACGAGACGTCCCTCAACAACGGCGATGTACCCCCAGCAACGCTCTACCTCATTGCCATTGTCATCCCATTCGTCCCTCCTACTCTCCTCCGACCCCAATCAACCCTCCGCTCTCCTCCCCATCCTCGTACCCCTTCTCCCGCATGCATGTACATATCCTCACACGCCTTCCCTCCGGTCCCTTGTCACAATTTTTGGTATTTTCATCTCCTCCCTCGATTCCCACTCACTCGACGCCCTCGCTCTCCGCAACGCATTCAGCACCATTGTCGAACATACCATCGACCCCGCCCCAAAGTTCGCCGCAAGGCTGCAGAGACCGTCCGTGATATCTTGTCAAATCCTCCACCCCGCTGCAGGCGCATCCATGGCAAGTTCGTGTTGGCGAGTGGGCATGTGCGGTGCTCCAGATGCAGACGGTCAAGCCAGATACGCTCATCCATCTTCTTGCATCTCTATAGATGCTCGTCCCTCAATGCATCGCGCGGGAACATCTTGAAACCACTTATTTTTCCTCCCAAACTCTCGCATCCGTTCCTCTCACAATCCGCGTACGACCTCCTCATGTCTTTACTCTCCTTGGGATCGGACGATATTGACCCGGACGAAGCACGAAAGACGGCAAGTTCTGTATTAGAAGCGATCGTCCATCAAAGCAAGACGCCCAACTTGCGCCGTACTGGCTCAGTGCCCTAGGCCAAGCCTCTCTTGGAGCATCCTCACCCACCCCCTTTGTCATCATGAATGGACCTCGATACACACTCACACTCAGCCGCGACGCAGATCGACCTCCCCGAAATTTGGAATCTGGCATTTACATACCTCGAATCGACCCCAGAAATTCGTAAAAGCGCAGAGGAAACCCTCATTCAGCTCACCCAATGCGTCAAGCCCCTTCTCCCGCACCCACCCACAACCCCTTTGCAACCCTCGAAGGCGGCCTGACATCCCTCGTGTACGCCCCCACTCTGGGGAACGTTCTTCGCATTCTGGAAGGCCTCATGGTATTTGCGGCACCGTGGAGCGATGCGGTGAAGAGGTCAAGTGCGCAGGAATATTTTGGAAATGAGGAAGGTCGACGAGCTGCGCGCGAAGAAGGGGTTTCAGTATCGCGAAGGCGCAGGTGCTGTTTTCTCTGCATTTGCACGAGCGGCGGGGATCGACGGACTGTTACCTTTGAACTTGGTTCCCGAAGAGAGGTAAGTTGTCATATTTGCCTTGTTTGAGTGGATTAGCTGGAGTTGTTGATTGGAAGATAGGGAGAAGAAACCCAACACGAACGCCGCACCCCGTGCATTTCTTCTCCCCATCCTAACCTCATTCTCATCCAACCCCCCTCCCGCACTTCACCCAAACCTTCCTGCCCCTGGTCGACCAGTTCACCCACCTCGCCACTGGACGGGGTTCGAAACCCAGCATTGCGAAAGTCTGATCGGTCCTCGCGGATCAGTGCTAGTACAACCTACCTGCGTATTGCTCCAACCCGCTCGACCTTTCCAACGCGTTCGGACGTGAGCTGGGCGAACGGCTCACGAAGGAAATGTATGCCAACCCCACACTCCGCTCACCGATCTTACGCGCGTTGAGGAACGTCGTCGAGTCCAAAACACAAGTCCAAAACCAGGGGGAGGAAAACGAGAGCGAAAAGGAAGAGAGCAAGAAGAACCTTAGGTATCTGAGAGCACATTTGCGAGCGCCGAGCGCGGGGAGCGTGCACAAGCCGGAGGGGCCATTGGTGTATGGGCAGGTGTAGCGGGGAAAGTGAGTTGGCAGGCGCGCATCGGAGTGTGTTGGGGCACCTTAACACCTCCCTTGCCGGGCTCCGATCCCAGCCCAAGGACAAGGAGGTCGAAGTGAAGACGGCGCTGCACATGCTTGACATTTTGCTTGTCCTTGCGCCGTATCTACCTGTCGTGCGGAAGGCCGAGGTCGTGGACGTTGTGGTTCGTGGCGGAGTGCTCGATGTGAGCGACGGGGTAGTGGGCATGAGGTTGGTGCCTCTCTCGCCGCGGAGAAGGGTCATACGATCAGTGCGGGGAGTGATGGCGCTTTCTCGGGTACTTTTCGAGAGTGCGCTATGTCATGTTCGCTCGATGAACGTAGAATCTAACTACTGCCTGGTGCAGATGAGCTCTCGACAGAGTACCTCACTTCGATTCTCAATGCCGTCAATCGCCTTCTCACTGCAAGAAATCGTGAAGTTGTCAAGGGTGTCCTCAGTTTCAGCCGGCTTTCTTGACTTGGGTCAAGATCCGACATATTCTTGAGCGCATGATTCGATGCTTCGGATATGACCACATCATGCAGTATACAACTGATATGGAGGGCGGGTGCAAAATCCTAAGAAGCGAGGAGAACGCCGAAACGAAAGAACGCCGTTGCAGGGGAGAGCGATGAGGCCGGAAGTGCGTTCCGTCTGCACTCGCACCTAGTTCAACTTATCCATTGATATAACAGGAACCGACCGAATGCAAAGGGGAGGATGTCATTTATGGAAGCGAGAGCGAAATCGATTCGGAGGACGAGTGAGCTCAAGGGAACGATGAGCCTAAGCGGCGCCTAAAGAGTGCACTGAAGAGATTGAATAGCGCCGCTCGTCTGCGTCCGGATGGTAACTATCCGATGGATCTAAATTAGCCCTACTCGATGGTGTTGGTGCGCACGGACTCATTTGTGAGCACTGCTACTCTTTGCACGACTTTGTCATTAGATCTAACTTCGACCGCTCCTAGCTCTTCAAGCCAAGAGGCGCCGCAAATCCGGTCAAAAGGCGTCCAGCTTCAAGACGGACGCAGAAACGGGTCGGATGATCATCGATGGCGACAAACTCTGACGAGGAAGGACCTCAGAAGTCGAAGCTTAAGCCTGAATACATGGATGGTGACTTTTCCAAGGAGGGCTTAACGTCCGTTGATGGGTTTACGCGGTGTCCGAATGGGAAGCTCAAGTTATTACTTGTTGACACATTTGTAGCGTGCAGGTGGCGATGTCAAGAGGAACGGTATGGAACCATATGCATACATCTCACCTGGCCAGGTGGTAAGAAGAGGGCTCGTAAAGGGGATACAGGTGCTCCGAATATATCTATTCCTGGGAGAGGATAGCTTCGTCACTCGTACTGCGTTTATTGGTCCATTATGTATTATCTGTGTCTAGCTATGTGTATGAAACCGCTGATTATGTGCGTGGATTCCATACCACCCCTTTCATTTCGCATCCTTGTGAGCTTGAGGATGATAAAAAATAATAACCTGAGAACTGCAAGCGGATAGTGGCCCAACGCAAATTGTGCGTGGTGTGTAGGAGAAGCGAGAGAGCGCAAGCCGCCCGTTTCTAACTTTGCATCGAGTCGCTGGCTGGTACAAGGCACCTACGATATATAGCAACCGAACGAAATATATCGAGTTGTAATCCCCATTCTCGTCTATGACTACATTCTCAACTCATAGTAATATGCCAAACAGCTTTCGAAGTGGATTTACGTGGCAGTCTGAGTACAAGGTTGAGAGTGGATGGAGTCCAAAGTTGGGTGCCTCCGTTTGGCGGCTCTGTGATTGGTCCGCCAGGTTGGAGATACAAGTCGGACCTTTCTCTCGCCTTGTCATCGTCCTCCCTCCTCCCCTCCTCAGCGACGAGCACCCCCGCCGGCCATGCGCACCTGCGGAAACTCGTATGAACTCTTATTATTTGTATATAATTGGGATTTATTAAATACACATGTGTTTCTGCCCTAGGACGCGTCCCATCCCCTTCCAGAACAGAACCTTTGTCTCCGGATTCCGAGAGTCACTCCATGTAGACCTCTCCGTCAATGTCCCCGTGCAGATGCGCAGCTGATACGCCAAATGAACGGATATTTAGGCCGGGTAGCGCGGCGATCGAGGCAAGAACTCGAAAAAATATTCGAGTCGCATCACCGAGCCATATAGGTGGGCTTCCTGATAGTCGACACCGAAGACTTGGCCGAATCCTCGTCCTAATAGGCGTGCCTTGTGCTTGACGAGTGAGCCATTCTCGAAGTTCCAGTTGAAAACCCAACGTGGCGTAATGATAGTCGTGTTGAGAGGACGTGGGACCGCTGTGAAGACGCATAAGTGACGCATATTCTCGATTTCAATGTTCATGGCGGCTCGCCATTTGGTTGCGTCGCGCGCGTCTTGAATTGTCTGAGGATCAGGGGCCGATGGTGTAGGCCTGAACGCTGGACCGACCTTCTCAAATGCTCCGAAAGCAAGGAGTGCACCCCGCCCTCCAGCGCGGCGCACGAGGCTGGGTCGAGTAAAATGCGATGGAGGAGTATGGACTTGCCCCACGTCCTGAGGGAATTCGTCGCCCCGATTCCTGCTACTGGCTGGGATATGGTCAGCGAGGCCTTCAGTCAGTGACGGAAAGGGTTTAAGTGTGCGAGGGTGAGTACACGAGGTACAAGTTTCCTTCCGGCGGCGGCGCTGACCTCTCATTGGCGCTGTTCCTGATGCCCTCTGTGTTGTCCTTCGTAGGTGTGGGGTCGGTCGCCTGCGTGGTTGGGTCAATCTCGGCAGGTTTACATCTTTGACCTCCGCGGTCGACCCATCGTCAGGCAGCACGGAAGCGGTCCCCTCATAAGGTGTGACGTCCCTACTCTCGCTAACTCTACTATGTGGGATCCAGGCGCTTAACCACCCCCATACTTGTACCCCACTCCCCGATCGTCCAGCTTCCGCAGCGCCTCCTTGGGTAGTGTAACCCTCACTACACATCTGAAGCTACGTATGTGTCCTACGTCCTGTTCGTGCCATAAAAACGTTCATATGGCGTTGTCCCCTCGTTCGTCTTCGTTGGCGTCCTGAAATGTTGCCACTGCTTCAATCCAGAAGCGTGGCGGGAGGTTCGAGTCGCGAAGCGTGGCACGGATGCCGTTGGTAGCCACACCGATGAGCCGTTGCGCGACTCCATTCGATGACGGTGAGTGCAGGACGAGATAATCCGAAGCCCTGCTGCTCACAGAATCCTTCCGTCCTTCCTGCTAGCAGTTCCTTCGCGTTACCGAACATGATGGTTCTAATCGCCCTCCTTTTCCATTCTGCGTCGTGGTAGCTCACTTCTCGAACTCCACAGGTGCTTCAGGTGTCGCTCTCCAGGGACAGTACCCACGCAAGTCATCGTCCACTGGTATGAAACCGTATTGGCAACGACTGATTGATTCGACAGGCATGGGCGCCGTGGGTGAGTTCCAGCGGTTCCAATGCGTGGGCGCCAAGTTTTGCAACAACCACGGCAACGTTCACCATGTCGATAATCGTCGTCACACAGCGGTGGCCCATCCTCCTATGCCAATCCCATAGGCTAATCGCTTCCGATCCTTCTCCAGTGCTGAAAGCCACCGGAGTGTTCGCCTTCGTGCTGCAGGCGCTCGCACTCTCTCCTATCTTCGGGAACCAAGTCGACCTTGTTCGCTACGAGGAAGTTCGGGTCGGTGTGTGCACGGAGGTCATTGCGCCATTCTTTTGCCTGTAGGAAGGACGCGCGTGAGGTTACGTCGTAAATGATGAGAGCGCCGGCTGCTCCACAATAGTACGAGCGCGTGATTGAGTGGAAGTATTCCGTTCCTGCTATGTCTCAGCCTAGAGTGCTATCAATACAGTCAGATTGGATATTCGTATGGAAACAACGACCGGCCCACGGCTAGAAATGAACAGTCGAGGTGGAGATCGAACACGCACATTGTAGTTTGACAGTCTTGTCTTCCTTCGCCCGGAGTAGATATCAATTTGCTTCCAGATTCTCACCGAGCTATCAAGAAACCGAGCGTCGTCTGTCCTCCCATTCCCAGTAGCTAAAGACATTGAAGACACCATAGGATGCGTATGGATGGACGAGCATGCACTAGCAGTGGCATTCGGGTTGGTCGAAAAGCGTTGGTCGGTAAGTCGAGCCAACAATGAGGATTTACGTACCGAGGCGTCACCAAGGGTTACGAATTTCAGCATAGAGCCCCTGTAATGTCATGCTACCATGTGTGGAGATTACACTGGGCTTCCAGAGGCACCGACAGCGCGTCGTTGAGTGGAGAGGATGCCGACCATGCGAGGGTTGACATATTGTATAGAATATTCGACAGTATACATCGCTGAGGTGGACGGATAAGTCAACGTTGGTATCGTTACAACGTGGTCAAGTGCCGCGGTTGTGGTACGTGTTGTGGTTCGGTTCACTATCCATCGGCTTTGTTTCGTGCTGGTGCCTTGTGTGAACGTCTCTGCGTTGACCAATTACGTTGAATTCCACTCTTTCACCAGTCCAACAATCGACTTAGTCCATAAGACGCCGTGGTATCTGCACCCGACCAATTTGCTGTCCTCGCCGTTGCAGTATGCACCACCCGGCGCATCACTCCTACTCCTAGAACTTGTGATATCGAGTTTCGCGTTGCAGTGGTGCACATGACAAGTCCAAAACCAGGGGAGGAAAACGAGAGCAAAAAGGAAGAGAGCAAGGAGAACCTGGGAGGACAGGCGGAGAACTGGCTCGCGGCATTGTTCAACGTCTTTGCGAGCGTCGAGCGCGGTGAGCGTGTGTATGGGCAGGTGTAGTGGGGGAAAGTGAGTTGGCAGGCGCGTATCGGAGTGTGTTGGGGCACCTTAACACCTCCCTTGCTGGGCTCCGAACCAACCCCGACCGATCCAGTGGAGACACTCTGCC
>Ga0307515_10024766_pt1 | contig 10430 bp, 7 predicted proteins | sample 17_EM_MG_FD_194513 | JGI IMG/M metagenome (GOLD analysis project Ga0307515, IMG submission 194513) | Populus trichocarpa ectomycorrhiza microbial communities from riparian zone in the Pacific Northwest, United States - 17_EM | ecosystem: Host-associated > Plants > Roots > Unclassified | place...
TGAGAAGTTGAACAATGTCGTAAATGTCCTCCTGATGTTCGACATCAAATGCTTTTGAATCTTAAAGGAAATGCTGGAAAAAAAAAAGAGTTAGAGAAATGCAAGCAGATTTCAATCCATTTAATGCACGACAAAGGGAGCATGAAGAAATGATGATTAGGCAATTAGAAGATGATGATGATGGTGATGATGAGGATGTCAGTACTAAAAAACATATGTTACCACCGAAGGTTGCATAAAGAAAAAGATTCAAAGCACCAGCACTGTAAAACAATCGACTACAAGTTGTGGAAAGCAAAAGAAATCTGCAACATTAGGGACATATTTCATGCCGAGAACAACTCCTGGTGCTCAAAAATCTCTTCAGAATTGTTGGCAAAGAAAGGAAGTAGTTGAATGGTGTGATCTTGCTTTAGCGAAGTGGATGATTGATGCATGTGTGTCATTTAATGCTGTTAACTCTGTGTATTATCAGCATGCCATAGATGTTGTAACAGCCATGGGTCCTGGTTATAAAGGACCAAACTTGCATGCTATTCGTGGTTATTACTTGGTAAAAGCGGTTGATGAAGTCAAGATTTATGTTGAGACTTATCGAGAGATTTGGAAGAAGACTGGTTGCACATTAATGGCTGATGGATGGATAGATCAGAAGATGAGGACTTTAATTAACTTCTTAGTATATTGTCCTAAAGGAATAATTTTTTTGAAAACTGTGGATGTATCAGATGTCTCATAGACTGCTAGATTGTTGTATTAATTGTTTAGAGAGGTTGTTTTATATGTTGGGGTAGAAAACATTGTGCATATGGTGATTGATAATGCTACAAATTATGTTGTTGCTGGCAAGTTATTGATGGAAGAATTTCCTTCAATATTTTGGTCTCCTTGTGCTGCTCATTGCATCAACCTCATACTCCAGGACATTGGTAAATTGCAATCAGTTTGTTGTGTTGTTGAACATGTTTCTGGTATCACAAAGTATATTTATAATCATTGTTATCCATTGTATTTGATGAGGAAGTTCACTGGAGGAAAAAGAAATACTTCGTCTAGCTCCTACTCATTTTGCTACCAATTTCATTGCATTGCAAAGCATTTTAGCTCATAAAGATGAGTTGAGAGCTATGGTGACATCTAGGAAATGGGTCTCATCTGCTTATGCTAAATATAGCAAAGGAAAAAAGTTTGTTGAGAGTGTGCTAGACTCTCTGTTTTGGGAAGAATGTGCAATAATTGTGCGAATGAGTGAGCCTTTAATTCGAGTTCTACGAATGGTTGATGGTGATGATAGACTTTCGATGGGATATTTGTATGATGTTATTCATCATGCAAAAGAAGAAATGATGAGGAGATTTCAAAAGAGAAAGGCTAAAGTGAAACCTTTCATAGACATTATCAATAATCGGTGGGATGGACAACTATATAGAAATCTTTATGCAGCGACATTTTGGTTGAATCCTCAATTTCATATGATGCAAATATAATGGATAAACATATTAGCACCATTTCTGGACTTCTAGATGTTCTTGAGAAGTATGCACATGGAAATCTACCATTGCAAAGTAAGATTACAAGTGAGATGAAGTTGTTTAGGAATGCTGAACATGACTTTGGTCGAACGTCCGCAATAAATAATCGCACCCTTATGCCTCCAGGTATATAATTTTTATATTTAAAAATATTATTTGCATAGTCTTACACTCTTACTTATTATTTTTTTGTATAGATGAATGGTGGATGACATATGGAACCAACGCTCCAAATCTACAACAGTTGGTTATACGAGTGTTAAGTCAAACTTGTAGTTCTTCGGGATGCGAGAGAAATTGGAGTATGTTTGAACATATTCACTCCAAGAAGAGAAATAGATTGGAGCACCAAAGGTTTAATGACCTTGTTTACGTCAACTGCAATCTAAGATTGAAACAAAAGTATTTTTCTTTTCTCTAATTTCTTAAATATTATTTTATCTTATTTAGTAGCATTATTAATACTTATATTGTGTTAACCTTCACTTTCAATATATATGAATTATTGAAAAGGACAAAATTATGATCCAATTAATATTGAGATAATTTGTGACATTGAAAATTAGGTAGTGGAAGATGACCCGTCAATTTTAACAACCGAAGAAGTAGAGAGTTTTCACCAAGCTCTATCAATAATGACCATACAAGATACTTTAGATGATGGTAATTAATGATTGATTATTTAGTGATAAATATTATTTAAAATAAAGTATTGTTTAACACATAATATTTATTTGTTAATAATGTTTGAAATGTAAATGTCATAAATGTTAATGAGATTGAAGATGATTGTGTTGATGAAGTTTCAAAAGACCATGCTGATGATTTATTAGGTGTTGATGAGATTGGCTCATTTCCATCGACATTTGATCTAAATTTTTCTTCCATGGACACAGAAGAACTTAATGTGTTCATTCAACAAAAGTGAATGTGTTGTTAATTTAGAATTTATGTTGTTGGATGTTTTGTTTAAAATATTTTAGAATTTATATTTGGTTTGTGTTTTGGATATTAAATTAAATTTATATTGTTGGTTTAAAATTTAAATTTGGTTTATGTAAGTGTTGCACTGTAAAATTGTAACTAGTTAAGTGTTTTATATTGGTGTTTTTTTTTTGTTGACCCGGGTCAACCCGTCTGACCCGTGACCTGATCACTGGACCGGGTCGATAACCGGGTCGGGTTTTAAAACTATGGGTATAAATCAAGACCGGGTTAACGAGTCTCTAAATTGATCGCTAAATTAATGTGTTAATTATTGAATTACTTCTCTAATCAAATAAATTTGAACCTTGCAATTGACAATCACATTATAGTTGATTTGATTTATGTGATTGAGAGAAATGAAAGTACATGAATTTCAATATGTAATTTATATAGAAAACCATGCATCTTTCTTATTACAAACTCTAAATGTTATGAACTTGATTTCCATAATAATTTTTTTAAAATTTTAATTTTAATGTATGTTTGATAATATGGTATGGAGTATTTTTTTTCAATAAAAAAATTATTAAAATAATATTTATTTAGAATTTTTATTTTTAATATCAGCCTATTAAAATTATCAAAAAATCATCTAAAAAAATTAATTAAGTATTTTTTTCAAGTTAAAAGCATTTTACAAAACACTTTAAAAAACGATTTCAACCACATTACTAAATACTTCAGAAATGTTTTGAATTGTAGTGATGGTTGGTTTTCAAGGTGCTTATTGTTTATAAATGTATTAAAATAATATATTTTTTTAAAAAAATCTTTTTTGATATTAGTACATTAAAATCACTGTTATTAAACCCGGATTGGCCTGACGGGTCGACCCGATGGCTGGACCGGTCCGAGTTTTTTAAAAGATCGGTTGATGCAACAACCCGGCAAAACTCGGTCGACCCATGACCCAAGCGACCAGGGGCCGGTGTTTTTTTTTTTAATGTGATTTTTCTCTTATACCTCTCTTTTTTATATATATTTTTAGTTGATTATTAATATTTTTTAAAGTTCACTATATAAATATTAGAAAAATATTTTATTTTTTCAATATGTGATTTGAAGCTCTTTAATATATATACTCTATTTTCCCATGAAAAAAGTTACCCTTTCATATATGTTCACAAGAAAAAAGTTATGTTTTTTCAATGTGGGATTTGAAACCCTTTCATATATGTTCACAAGAAAAAAGTTATGTTTTTTCAATGTGGGATTTGAAACTCTTTAATATATATACTCTATATTCCAAAAAAAAAAATTATTTTTTCAATGTAGGATCTAAAACTCTTTTGTATATATACTCTATGTTCACAAGAAAAAAATTATGTTTTTTCAATGTGGGATAAAAAACTTTTAGTTTAAATACTTCAACTTAAAAGGATAATATAATATCTTTTCAATGTGGAATTTAAAGCCCTTTAATATATATACTTTATGTTCCCAAGAAAAAAAGTTATTTTTTCAACATGGATTTGAAGCCTTTTCATATATATACTCTATATTAACAAGAAAAAAAGTTATGTTTTTTCAATGTAGGATTTGAAACCCTTTAGTAACTATACTCTATGTTCCTAAAAAAATACTTATTTTTTTAATATGGGATTTAAAACCCTTTAATATATATACTCTATGTTCACAAGAAAAAAAATATGTTTTTTCAATGTAAAATAAAAAACCTTTTGGTTTAAATACTTCAACTTAAAAGGATAACATAATATATTTTCAATGTGAAATTTGAAATTTTTTAATATATATACTGTATGTCCACAAGAAAAAAATTATTTTTTCATTGTGGGATTTGAAGCCTTTTAATATATATAATCTATGTTCACAAGAAAAAAATTATGTTTTTTCAATGTGGGATAAAAAACTTTTTAAAATATTCTTTTAAACTTCATTATTTACAACATGTATATCCTATATTCACATGAATTTTTTCATATGAAATATTAAAATTTTAAATATTTTTTTAAATTTTTCCGGGTTGATTCAGGTTGACCAATGAAACCTGGAACCCGACTTTTTGGCCGGGTCAACTCCCGAGCCGGGTTTGATAATTATAATTAAAATCATCCAAAATTATAATAAAAATTAATTTTTTTAAAAAAATATATATGAAAAATCTTCCCAAAACAAATACTCTCTTCAATCTTTAATCATACTTACCAGCCTTAAGCATACCGAAGAGTAACAAATCTCGTAGTCATCAGCCCCTCGTAGGGGCTCCTCCTCCTACTCTCTCATTTCACCTATATAAATAAAACCTTTCATTTTCCATTCAATTATTATCACCACCACCACCTCTTCAATCACGCCACGCCAACGCCACCGCCACCAATAACGTTTCTTTTCTTTTCTTCTTCACATCTTCATACCCATTAAAACAACCCCATACCAACAAATCCTAAAAAGATCCGATCTTTTACCCTAAAAAACCACCTTAAAAAACCCTAATTCTCCCTCAAAAACCCACAAAAAAATTCTTTCTCAAAATCCAAAATTGGATCAGACCCATTTCAATTCTCCCATCAAGAACCTTAAAAACACCAAAATCAAGAAAAAAACAGATACCTTTTTTTATATATAGTTGATGGGCACAATCAGGTTTTCTAGCAGAGACCTCTCAGCAGGACCGGCCTCATTAAATCCTTCATCATCAATTCCAACAACAACATCGACTTCTATAACGGAAACCGTAAATGGGTCACATGAATTCAAGGTCGATGGCTATTCGCTATCAAAAGGCATGGGGATAGGCAAATACGTAGCATCGGATACTTTTTACATCGGTGGCTATGCATGGGCTATATATTTTTACCCAGATGGTAAAAGTTCTGAAGATAATGCCTCTTATGTCTCGTTATTCATCGCTCTTGCTAGCGAGGGGACTGATGTTAGGGCTTTGTTTGAATTGACGTTGATGGATCAAAGCGGGAAAGAAAGGCATAAGGTTCATAGCCATTTTGGAAGAGCCCTTGAGAGTGGGCCTTATACGCTTAAGTATCGCGGCAGTATGTGGTGGGTTTTTTTCTTATTTTGAGACTGAAATGTCCGAATTCTGTATTTTTATGACTGATTGATCGAAGTGCTCTTATTGCTTATGATTGATTATTGTATTTGTGTAGTAGAATTTTGCGAATCTTGACATGTTATGATATTCATGGGTTGTGTATGGTTTAATGGATATTTGTTGTGAGAATTTACTGGGTTATTTTTATTTTTTTTTGTAGAAATGATGAAGAGATTTATGACTTTATTTTCCTTTCTTTTCTCTGTGAAAATGAATTAACTGTAATTTTTTTTCTTTTTCCTGATCCTCAAGGTGTATAAAGCACTTTTCGTTAAGTCTTGCTTATTTCAATAACATTGCTTCTTCAATATAAAATGTTGCAAATGGAATTCTTCCCCATTTTGATATTTCACCACTCCATGAAATTTTTTGTCCTTTTTAAAATGTTGGTTCCTTTGTCGGTCGTGTGATTGCAATGCACAAGGATATTCTCTGAGAATCGAACATTTTTTTCTCGAACCAAATTCTTTTACCTCCTCCAATACTGTCCAAGTATCTTTTATTCATTCTTTCATTGCTGGTGGATGTTTTGGCGGATGAAAAACACAATTTAATGGGTACTGTTATTGGATGCTGCAGGGGTTATAAACGATTTTACAAAAGGACTCAATTAGAGACTTCAGACTTTCTTAAAGATGATACCCTATTAATTCGCTGTTGTGTTGGTGTTGTTAAGTCCCACACTGAGGGACCAAAGACCTACACCATTGCCGTGCCCCCTTCCAATATTGGTCAGCATTTTGGAAAGCTTTTAGACAGTGGAAAGCGAACAGATGTAAATTTTGAAGTTGATGGAGAAATCTGTGCTTCACACAAGATAGTTCTGGCAGCACGCTCGCCAGTGTTTAGAGCACAACTTTTTGGTCCAATGAAGGATCAAAACACTCAATGCATCAAAGTTGAAGACATGGAAGCTCCTGTTTTTAAGGTTCTCTCTCTCACCCACACACATGCATGCTTGCATACACACACAGACCAAAACGCTGCAAAACAACCTGATAATGTATGATTGGAAGTAACATCTCATTTGCAAAAGCCTTAATTCATTTTCTGCTTGTACTATTGTATATGTTTTTATGGCTGTGCCTCCTTTCTTTGTGATCAGATTTTTGCTTGAAATATGCTGCCACATTTGCCTTTTGTTGTACATGGTGGCTTTTTGAAAGTGTTATGGGAAAAGCCTTAATTCATTTTGAAGTGACAGCTAACATGAGTGATTTAACTGCTAGTCAGGAAGCAGATAATATATTACTGCAAGTTTGTAGATGTGAATACTGTCCTGAACCTAGCATGTGTTGGTTGTGACAGCATTCTATTTAAATTTTGTTGCAAAAGCCTTCAGTAAAGATTTTTTTTTCATTTTATTTGCGATTAAATAAAAGAGGAAAACAGTGGAAAGCATTACATTCTGAAATGAGAACTCATGAGGGAGACACAAAGCACCGAGCCTGTTAAATATATTTTAGACTGCAAAGGTGAAATTTGTCTGCAGTTGTGTACTTGTCAAGTTATTATTATGTCTTGGCTCTAGCATGCGTAAGAGTACAAGTTGTCTCTGATGTTTGAATGTTGTTGTGCACTGAAAGGTTTTAGTAATTTCGTATGTATCAGTTATGAGATGTTATGCATCCCATGATAAGTTTCATGGGAAGAGGTAGTTTTATTGGTTGGTTGCCTTTGTTAGGTGAGTAATTGTGGTGTCGTGCAAGATATTTGTGGTGCCATACACAAATGTACACGTGGATTCATCTCCCAAGGCACTGCTCCTATCCTTATTCTTACTCACTCCAGCTAAGGTTTATTGTTTCCTGCTTCACTTCGTGCTTGTCCTGTTATATATGCAGTCTGTCCATTACCAGTCAAGTAGGCTGCATATTACATTGCATCAGCTTGAGAGTACTATTGCTTAATTGTAATAACACTCTCCACTGATTAACTTCCAGAGTTGATTTGTTCTTTTTAACATCCTCTTGACAAAAAAAACCTGAATTATGTCTCAGCCATGCTCTGGCTTAATAGATCAGGTGATGGAATCACAGTAAGATATGAACACTGTGCTATCTCCATTCCTTGTAACAAATGCATTGATTATTTTCTAAAATGAACAGTTTTTACTTGTCTTAATACTTGTTGGAATTCAGTAGTTTTTGGGTTTCTAAGCTTGTGTTTCTGTGGAAAAAATTATACGATTCTATTACATTCGACTTAATCACACAGATTATAGTAATACCTGCATTTGCCTTAGTTGAGAATAGGTGAGGATGGGATTGGACTGAAAGAAGGGAACTGACTATGTTGGGAGGTCAGGTGAAGAACAGCCTCATTGCACTTCCATTTAACTCTCTCATGGGCTGCTGATTCTTTATTTTCCATTTAGATGTTGCCGTTCCGTTTAGTGTCGGTAATGTTTTGTTAACTGGATTCTTCTAATGAGCATCTGGTGATTGGTATGGAGCTAACTTAAATGTTAAGGGTGCAAGTGTTAAGGATTTAAAAACTCTTTAAGAATGCAAATGTTTATGGTGCCTGGTTGTATAAATGCCAATGGTGTGATTTTGATGCAATAGCTATGGAATATCATGATGGCAGAGGCTGATGATATCTTTTATCACCATTAACCTCTTATGAACCTAGCTCTGTTGGTTAACAGCATACTGGAAAGGCTTAAAGGTGTCAAACGTTACTGGAATTTAACACGCTCCCTTTATTAAACCCAAATGACACTCATTCCAAAGGCTAAAAACCAGTGGGTTTTAGCTTACTCGGTACCTTAATGAACACTGTCAAAAAATAAGCTGTCAAAAAAAAGAGAGAGAAAAGGTGAATGGGCAAGCTTGCGCAAATATAACTCTTTCGTGTTTGGATGTTTGCAGGCATTAATCCATTTTATATACTGGGATGCCTTACCAGACATGGAGGAGCTTGTTGGTTTGAACTCAAAATGGGCTTCCACACTGATGGCTCAGCATCTGCTTGCAGCAGCAGATCGCTATGCACTTGAGAGGCTCAGATTGCTTTGTGAGGCTAGACTTTGTGAAGATGTTGCCATAAACACTGTTGCAACAACACTAGCTCTAGCAGAGCAGCATCAATGCATCCAACTAAAGTCTGTTTGTCTCAAATTCATTGCTTTGCCTGAAAATTTGAAAGGCAAGTCTTTCCTCCCTCTGCCTCATTTGGATTGTTGATATCTAGTAAAAGGTTGTCTTTCTTGATCACATAGTTACGACCATGGTGTTGAATGTATCCGCAACCTCAAAGTTGCAGGTTCAAGTCTTGAAGTTGAAAGCATTTAGTTGAAGCAAAATTGCTGTATAGTAGTAATTTTACTGCATTATAGTGCTCATGCTTTTTGTTTGTTAGGAAATACTGAACAGAAGTCAGTGAAAAAGTCACATGGATTTATCCATGGATTGACCAGGCTTTGACAGAGCCCAGTTCTATTTCCTCAGCCAGCCCCTCTGATGTTTAAATTGTTGTCAAAACAGTAATTGCAATTTTCATCTTTTAATTATGTGAATGTGGTGTATGTTCACGTAACCAGATGGCTCCCAAACTCCCAAAACAAAGCACTTGTTCATGTTTGGTCGAAGCCCTATACTCTCTCCCTTTGCTGCCTGAGTTGTATTGTTGGGGGTGTATGGGAACTCGTGTAAATATTTGTGTATATGCTTTTGAGGGTGCCCCCCCCCCAAAAAAAAATTTCCTGCGTGCTTGTACGTGCATAATATTTTCAGTTTTAACGGTGACTGTTGGTTGGGCATTTCCTTTTATGAATGCATAACTAATGACCTAATGCTGGCGATTTCTTTTCAGCTGTGATGCAGACAGATGGATTTGAATACTTGAAGGAAAGTTGCCCTTCTGTCATCACGGAACTACTGCAATATGTTGCCAAAAATGGTGAGCATTCTGTCATCGCTTGTACACATGGAAATGACAACTTAGATAGCGATATGAATGGAAGACGAGTGAAGCAAAGGATTCATTGATATGGGAACAACAGATGCCTCATCCTCTGGACAATAATCAGAGCTTGCTAGGCTTTAGACATTTTTGTGATTGTACTGACAGTTCACTGTAAGAAAAATTTAATATCAGTGGTTCATTTGTTGGTCAAGTGTTTTCTAGTACGTTGGCTAGTTTGTTCAATAATTCTGCGTACTTAATTTTCTTGTTCTGGAATCCGTATTTTCTTGTCTGTCAAGCTGTACCTGCATCATACCAACCAGATCATTTTTTCTTCCTCTGTGTGGCGTTTGTGTTGCTTTCTGGATGTCCTGCTGTGTGCATGTAAAGAACACGGAGGTCCTTTGCAAGCATTTTGGCCTTTGCTATAGCCTAGGATTCTATCGGAAATCAGGCTCTGCTCATTCGTGATATTTGTTTGGCAACTGCAGAAAAATCTTTATATCCCGATTTATCTATTAAACTATATTTCTACCCTTATAGATTTATCAATAATACAATTCTATCCCTATAGTTAAAAAAATTTCATTGTTATTGATGTGAGCTCAATGGTCACACAAATCTCAAAAAGGTGACACGTTATCTGAATTAAAGCTCAAACATTATTGGAATATGGACTTCTACTCAGGCCCGTTTGTTTGCTGGAAAGTAGTTTCTTTTTGGAAAGTGAATTCCGGGGAAAGTGAATTCCGGGAAAGTATTTTCCGATGTTTGGTAGTGTAATGAAAAATAAGTTGGAAAACATTTTCCAGTGTTTGGTTATGTCATGGAAAATGAGCTGGAAAATAACTTATTAATGTTTTATTTTTCTCAAGTTTATTAAAATAATGAGGAACAAATCTTACAAATTAAAAAGTTGAAAGAGAATGAAA
>Ga0307515_10024767_pt1 | contig 10430 bp, 17 predicted proteins | sample 17_EM_MG_FD_194513 | JGI IMG/M metagenome (GOLD analysis project Ga0307515, IMG submission 194513) | Populus trichocarpa ectomycorrhiza microbial communities from riparian zone in the Pacific Northwest, United States - 17_EM | ecosystem: Host-associated > Plants > Roots > Unclassified | place...
ATCACAAATCATTTTTTGAGGTTTATTGATTGTTTAAATTGTTTTTTGAGATTATATTTGAGTTTAAAAGAGTTATAAGAGTTTAGAATTATTTTTTGATGAAGAAAAATAAAAATAAAATAATAATTTTTTATGTTGTCACGGACTTAGCCAAGATCTGGTCAGGTAGTCAAAATCCGACAACAACAATGAAGAAAAAGACTTACACATCCATATTTTATTTCATGGCTGGGCCTCGACTAAGGCCCGGACAAAGTCTATTTTTTTTAATACTTTTTAATTTTAAATTCATCACATTTATTGTTTTAATTTATAAATACAATAAATATTATATGTTTTCTTGTAAGAAAATATTCTTTATGTGTGTAAAAATAATTCTATGAATTTTTTAAAAAACTTTAAAATGTTCCCAAGGCCGAGGCCAATACATGCGTGGATATGTTTAAAGTCTCACACGCGTGGTTATTAAGATGCGTGCCGAGAGATAAAGCGAAGCGGCTTCATATTTTTGTAAGGAGGAGAAATAATGGGGAGATGACCCCACTTTCATTCACTTCGTTCTGTTCCGTGTGTTGTCCTTGCATGCTTAACAATGTTTTTATTTTTATTTTTTTATTTGTTAGACTAAAAATACTTGTTTTTCAAAATAAATAAACAAATACACTATTTATTGAAATTAAAAATATTCTGAAGCATGCAATAAGAAAATTAGTATTTATATAATTATGACTTTCATAATAAAACAGGATAATTTAACATTATAAAAACACCGATAAAAATAAAACAGAAAAATTATTTGGATCGAATCACACTTCGTATCGATGATATTTTGTATCTTTTTGGGAGGAGTACATAATAAAGATTGTTTTTCAAAGTGTTTTTGATTAATTTATAAATGCATCAAAATACTATATATTTTTTATTTTTTAAAATTTATTTTTAATACTAGTAAGTCAAATCAATCTAAAAACATAAAAAAAAATATTTTCTTTAAAACTAAAAAATTTTAATTTATTTTTAAAAAACATGATTAGATCACGGAGATTATAATAAGTAGGGCAGATTCAAGCAGACACGAAAATTACAAATATCAAGTGTGGGAGTGATAGACATGGCCAATTCATGGGTGGGTGTGATGGACATGGCCAATTCATTTCCCATCACACTCTTGTTTGACTCCACACAAGCTTGAGCGAGAGAGAGTCAAATTTCTTAGCAGTTAAGCTCCATTGGGCAACGATTTAGATTTTATTTGGAAACGCCTTGTAAATTATAGTTTTTAAATTTTTTAAAAAATATTTTTTTTAATATTAAAAATATTTTTTAAAAATAAAAAATATTATTTTAATATATTTTTAAAAACCCTTCTAAACATGAAATTAACCTCTATATATAACCTTAATTTCTTGTCCACTCGTGTCACGCTATCATACCCTTGGTTTGTCTCAAAAACTAATTTTATAATACACAAAAAAACACCAACCGCCATTTTTGTTTCGAAGAAGCTAGCTACCTTTTATCTAATTAGCTCCGCAATTCCTCAGGTCCACAATAACTAACTCCCATCTTTCTCTTTGGATCTTTCAGGGAACCTGGTTTGATCTCCATCACTAGCAGCTAGCATCATGAATCTTTCTCTCTTCATCTTTCCTAACACTCCTTCTAGCCAGCCAGCCAGCCAGCTAGAAATGAACCAATAACTAATCACCATCACCTTCATTTCATTTATTTGGGTTCTTAAAGCAGATATTAATAAAGTAATCATCGACTGGCGATTAGATAGATCGAAGATGTCGTCAACGATAAAAGATATGCTCATTAGGACTAGTGCACCAGCAAGGTTATACAGCAGCAGGCGGAGGCTGTACAAGGCGAAGTATGTGGAAATGAATGATTTGCTCCTAAGAGAAGACCGTTCAATGATACGGTTGAGCCGGGGTGGCCGAGCTTATGGGATCCGCACCTGTCAGGATAGCCAAAACAATGGGGGGTTCAGTAACATTTCCAGGCCACCTTTGCAGTACAGAACCCGAGCACAAACTATCAGTAGCAGTATCCCAGCTGTGTCAGACCCAACACCCATCGCTACAAAGGTACTTCTTTCTCCTCTTTGCTTGCATGTTTCCTTTCTTTCTACGACTCCAATTAGCTTGGATGATGGGAGTTTGGTTATGGTTCAAGACTAGCGATGATTTTTTTTTTCTTTTCATTTCGATGATGTTAGATATTCTCGAATTCACTTGTTTGTTAGCCGATATCAAGTTGCAATTAAAAAAATATGTATTCAATTTGATATATTTTAAAAGATTTAATAAATATTGAATTTAGAAAATTAAAAAAAAAAACCTTTTTTTTGTAGTTAATAATGCTGATTTTAGCGAATAATAATAAATATTCTTTCAAAAACCATTTCCTTTCCTGAAAAATCTTGATGGATAGTGAATCCCCATCACATTTTGTTGTTTCGACTTTTTGAGGGCTGCATCTGGGCTTGTCACGTGGCAATGGGCCTACTTGTGCCTTCTTTTTTTTTTGCTATATCAGTCCTACTTTACCTCCATGGAACCAGAGGAGGTAGGTTGCACCGCCGGGCTAGAATGGGCCTGGGTGCTGTCCAGTCAGCCTACAGTGCGTTTTTAGACAACGTTTTATAATTGGAATTCATGGAACCAGTAAAGATGCATCATTTTATTATTATTATTACTATATTTTGAACATGAACATGGTAATCCTATATTATTGCAGTGTCTGCCATATAGTTGCTCATGGCTTCATGCTAGTTAATGCCAAGATTCAAAATCTGAAGCTATAACACTGTTAAGTTAGTGGTTGCACAGCCTTGACTGCATTAAGCGATGGATAATAGATGTTACTCAGCTGAAAAAAGGCCTGCCAAATGGAATTTAATCGCAGAGTTGCAAGGCTGAAACTCATATCTTCTCTGATTTACGCAGCGAGTTTTTACTTTTGGAAAAGGAAGGAGCGAAGGCAACAAGACCATGAAGTCCCTGGTAAGCACCCTACTAAACTTGTTTGGCTGTTATCAAATTTCATGGTTAAATGGGTTAATGCTACAGCTGTATTTTAAATTATAAGCAATGCAGAAATAATTTTCCGATATCAACTTCTACTTGTGTGTTTACTTTAGCTGGGAGGGAAGGGAGCAAACCTGGCAGAGATGGCAAGCATTGGTTTGTCAGTGCCACCTGGACTCACCATATCAACAGAAGCGTGCCATGAATATCAGCAGATAGGAAACAAGCTGCCACTAGGTTTATGGGAGGAGATATTGGAAGGCTTAAAATTTGTGGAGAAGGACATGGGAGCCGTCCTTGGTGACCCCTCCAAACCTCTCCTCCTCTCTGTTCGTTCTGGCGCTGCTGTAAGACTTTCCACTTTAAGTTTATATAGAGCAACCACTCAAGCAACAGCACTCAGCTTCTGTGGTCTGCTTATGATGATTATGCCTGTAACTTCCATTTTGTTTAGATTTTATACCGTCCTTGACATTAATTAGAATTTGATCTGCATGTCTAGATTTCAATGCCTGGCATGATGGACACTGTCCTTAACCTTGGACTGAATGATCAAGTGGTTGCTGGTTTGAGTGCGAAAAGTGGAGAGCGTTTTGCCTATGACTCCTTCAGGCGCTTTCTAGACATGTTTGGAGATGTTGTAAGTGCTTGTTGAGTCATTTTCAAACATTGGCATATGATTCCTAAACTTCTAAATTTATTTTTGGGAATGTGTTGGTGTCCCGCGGTCGCAAAACACCATTTAAAAATTGGTCCCTTTGTGCAATATACAACACCTTGTTGATTCTGAAGCAGATCTGTCACCTCCTCTTAATGTCACTCACTTCATTAATATCTACTGCTATTCAATTAAAGGTGATGGGAATCCCACACTCATCATTTGAGGAGAAGTTAGAAAAGATGAAGGAATCAAAAGGAGTAATGCTTGATACTGATCTAACAGCTGCTGATCTCAAAGAACTTGTGGAGCAGTACAAGAAAGTCTACCTTGAAGTGAAGGGTGAAGAGTTTCCATCAGGTACTAAGTTTTACCAAATAAAGTTCTAATACTTGTTCCCGGAACAAGTTTTGAACTCATACATTCTACCTGTGTTAAATTCAGATCCAAAAAAACAACTGCAGTTAGCTATGACCGCAGTTTTTGATTCTTGGGACAGCCCAAGAGCCATCAAGTACCGAAGCATCAATCAAATTACTGGATTAAAAGGAACTGCAGTAAACATCCAATGCATGGTTTTTGGGAACATGGGAAATACATCAGGAACAGGTGTTCTGTTTACTAGAAACCCAAGCACTGGTGAAAAGAAGCTCTACGGGGAATTTCTAATCAATGCTCAGGTTTATATAACATCAGTCTCATTCTATCTAACCAAATGAGGTGATGTTTACAGTTTAGCATGGTTGGTTTTGTGTAGGGAGAGGATGTAGTTGCTGGAATTAGAACACCCGAAGACTTGGATACAATGAAAAATTGCATGCCTCAAGCTTACGATGAGCTTGTGGAGAATTGTGAAATTCTAGAGCGCCATTACAAAGATATGATGGTAAAATTTCATTCACTGTTTGAAGCCTTTGATCATTCATGTCATATAATTCTTAATTTATGTGATTTTTAGGTGGTTCACTCATCAAGTCGAATTTATTTTACATGATTTGTATCTGAGTAGCATATTTCTATAGTGGTGATCTCTCTCCCTTGCATGTATTGGAAGATTTTAGAATTGAAAAGTGAAAAGAAAAAAAGAAATAACCTAGGTAATCTCTGCTATATACAGGATATTGAGTTCACAGTTCAAGAAAACAGGCTTTGGATGTTACAATGCCGATCCGGGAAGCGTACTGGTAAAGGTGCAGTGAAGATAGCTGTAGACATGGTTAGCGAAGGGCTTGTTGATATTCGCTCTGCAATTAAGATGGTGGAGCCACAGCATCTCGACCAACTTCTTCACCCACAAGTAAATATGCATCTATATAGTGCCCACACACACACACACACACACACATATATATATATATATATATATATATTGATAATTTTCACACGCGTAAGTTTTACTCACGCAAATGGTTAAAATCTTGGCTAGTTTGAGAATCCATCTGCTTACAAAGACAAAGTGGTCGCGACAGGCTTGCCTGCATCACCAGGGGCAGCAGTGGGGCAGGTAGTGTTCAGTGCAGATGATGCTGAAGAATGGCATGCGCAGGGAAAAAGTGTCATTTTGGTAAGCTCAATCTTCTTGCAATATTAATATGTTTATGGGGAGCCAAATAATTTTTTATAATAACATTGTCTGAAACAAGGCGACCATTTTGATTGCTTAGTTTACAGATGTTATAAAATGAAGCAACATGAAAATTAAATTTGAGGATGATTCTTCCATTTGACATCATGTGACTGCTCAACATGCTTGCTGTCAATGGTTCAGTATCTTCAATTGACTCAACTTCTAAGTGCCCTTATGGTACAATTTTCCTTCTTGTATGAACATCCATATTAATATAACTAGAGCGCACTTTCAATTACAAACTTCTCGTATGACTTTATGACGACTGCTTGTCAGTATGCTTGATCTTGAGCTAGTTCCAAAGAATGATGAACTGTGAAAATGTTGGAAAAATATTATCGTTGCTATGTGATTTGACTTCCCTAGCCTGTTCAAATGTCGGGATCTTAACTTGTTCGTATGAATGAAGGTAAGGACAGAAACCAGCCCAGAGGATGTTGGTGGCATGCATGCAGCTGCTGGAATCTTGACAGCCAGAGGTGGAATGACATCTCATGCTGCTGTGGTAGCACGTGGTTGGGGAAGATGTTGTGTGTCTGGCTGCTCTGATATACGTGTCAATGATGCCGAGAAGGTGATCTTTTACTTCTCTGCCACCACATAATAGTTACTTCACATGGAGAGTGGATTCTACAAACATATTTGTTGATTTGATGATGCAGGTCGTTGTAATTGAGGATGTTGTTATCAGTGAAGGAGAATGGATCTCACTCAATGGATCGACTGGTGAAGTAGTACTGGGGAAACAGCCACTATCTCCTCCAGCTCTAAGTGGTGATCTAGAGACATTTATGTCTTGGGCTGACGAAATAAGACGCATCAAGGTGCCCTTCAACTGAGAGAAGGTTCACATGTATCATTATTTGTTAATGAAGAATCTATCTTATGACTTAGTATTATGATGGTGTAATAGGTCATGGCAAACGCTGATACTCCTGAAGATGCACTAAGAGCAAGAAACAATGGTGCCCAAGGGATTGGACTTTGTAGGACAGAGCATATGGTAATTCTTATGGTCATAATTATCATCAATAAATCATTTCCTTGTATTATATAAAAGCATTTTAAATGAGCCTGAGGAACCCCCGATATTGTCACAACATTCTTCTGTTGATGCCATCCATATCATGCTGCATTGATACAGCGAGGTTCCATTTTTTTTTTTTTTAAATTCTGTTTGTAATGTTTCAGTTCTTTGCGTCCGATGAGAGATTAAAGGCTGTGAGAAGGATGATAATGGCAGTTACCACAGAGCAGAGGAAGGCAGCACTAGACCTATTACTACCTTATCAAAGATCAGACTTTGAGGGGATTTTTCGTGCAATGGATGGTACTTTCCACTGTTGCCGTTTGGATTTTTGGAATCATATCTAATTATATGCTTTTTGGACCATTGAAATTGGATACAATATCAAAGTTTTTTGGTTGCTTCATCTGCTTTGGGTGCATGTATCTTAGAGAAAAAGGAGCAGGCTCTAATTTTTTTTTATTTTATTTTATTGGTGCACAAGTAAGATTGTATTTCCATGTCAGGCTTTCCGGTAACAATCCGTCTATTGGATCCTCCACTCCATGAATTTCTGCCAGAAGGTGATCTGGAACAAATTGTAAGTGAGCTGACCACAGAGACTGGCATGATGGAAGATGAAGTGCTCTCAAGAATCGAGAAATTATCAGAAGTAAATCCTATGCTTGGTTTCCGAGGCTGCAGGTTTGGTGGTTCTTCATATGTACTTTCCATCTATTGTTTTCACTAACGTTTCATTAACCGAACTCAATATTCAAGTGTGTAGCCAATCCTAGATGTGTTATCCTATGCTTTTGTTTTCAATTCACAAGGGACAAAAAAGAAAAAAGACCTGCCGAATTGGCAGCCTTGTTCATGCATTTACACAGCTCAGCTTTTAACTGCAAGTAGAGAAACTAGTAATTTTAGTCAAGGAATGTTGACAAGTGGAACTTGATGTGAACAGGCTAGGGATATCATACCCAGAACTCACTGAAATGCAAGCACGTGCTATCTTTCAGGCTGCCGTCTCAATGAGCAACCAGGGTGTCACCGTTCTTCCTGAAATAATGGTTCCTCTTGTTGGAACGCCGCAGGCATGAATCCCTTCTACTTCACTGGATTTTATTTATTTAAAACCAAGCACTCAAACTTCCTGATAACTTGGCTTTTTTTTGCAGGAATTAGGGCATCAAATGACTCTAATAAGGAATGTAGCGAAGAAAGTATTCTCTGAAATGGATGTAACCTTAAGCTATAAGGTGGGGACCATGATTGAGATTCCTAGAGCTGCTTTGGTTGCAGACGAGGTATGTTAAGACAAATGTTGCGTCATGATTATTACTTTCAACTTTGCTTCTAGCACTTGGGGCTGGAAACAACTGGGATGTACTTGTAGTCTTTGATAAAGAAATGCAATTTTGTTGCCAGAGGTTCTTGTCAATTATATATGTCGTCTTATTTTTGCTGTTTGATAATGTTAGATTGCAAAACAAGCGGAGTTCTTCTCCTTCGGAACCAATGATCTCACGCAAATGACATTTGGATATAGTAGAGATGATGTTGGCAAGTTTCTCCCCATATACCTATCAAAGGGCATTTTGCAAAGCGATCCCTTTGAGGTTAGTCACATCATCTTCCAGCTCACTTGCTTCACTGATATTGGTCTAATAATGAAGATAATTCTTCATGTGGATGAAATCAGAATAATTAGAACTGTTTGCTTGACAATAACCACCAAGATGTTCTTCGTCCAGGTGCTTGATCAGAAAGGTGTAGGCCAACTCATCAAGATTGCCACCGAAAGGGGCCGTGCAGCTAGGCCAAGCTTGAAGGTAAGTTGTACTGATGGAATCATGTTCATGCCCATCTTTGAAGTAGACACAGGATTTTTTTTAATGTTCTAACACCATTTGATTTTATAATGAAAGAGATAACCAGTATGTTACAGGATAACAGGTAGTTGTGTCAGCAGATGAGATTTATTTGTGCATTTTATTTTTTTATATATATTTTTGGTGTAGATTGAAGAAGGAAAAACCTATGGCAGAATCATATTTGACTTGTTTTTTCCTTGACAATTGATGAACAGGTTGGAATATGTGGAGAGCATGGAGGGGAGCCTTCTTCTGTGGCATTCTTCGCGGAGGCAGGACTAGACTATGTTTCATGCTCTCCATTCAGGTTCAAAGACTATACATTTCCAAATAGTCCAAACTAACATCAAAATAAACCAAATTCCTGACTCCATTTCACTTCGACAGGGTCCCCATTGCAAGGCTAGCAGCTGCACAGGTTGCAGTGTGAAACAGGCTTCAACAGAAGCAGCTGCTTTCCAAGAGCACATTTCGCCGACATTACTCCCTTGTAAATTTACGATGAATGAAACAACTGCTGTACAATAAGCATCATTGATAGAAGTGTAAATAAAGGTCAACTCCTGCATCCTGATATTGGAAAAGTGGACCAGAGCTTGTGAGCTCTCTACTGCTTACTCGTCTGGAACCTGTATTCACCAAGTTACTTGTAAAGTCCAAGAGATTCATATAATGTAAAAAGGCCTGTCATTTTGTGCATGTTTTAGAAGCCATAGCCATCTGTTTGTCTGGTAGGAATTATTAAAAAAAAAAAGAGAAAAAAAAGAGAGGTTTTAATACACTTGGTCAATACAAGGATGCATCCATAAGATAGTTAAAAAAATTTAGTTGCGAGATAATATTTTTTTTATAAAAAAAAAATTCAAATAGAGTGTATTTTATTTATATATAAACTTACATTGCTTTCATTGTATCATGCAAAAATTATCGTTTTAGAACATGTTTGGGAACGCGGTGCAAACTGCGTTCCCAAAAAATTTTAATTTTTTTTTATTAAAATTTAATATGATTTGTACGTTTTGGATCATTTTGATGTGCTGATGTCAAAAATAATTTTTTAAAAATAAAAAAAAATTATTGGCATGCATTTCGGTACAAAAAGTTATTTGAAAAGCAACTACTACCACACTGCCAAGCACCTTAGACTCCAATAAAAATTGCAAAACCTTTAATTAAAGAGTTAAAAATATTCTTGTATTTTGGATTTATTTTAAGAGTATTGATTTGAATTAATTTCGAATGAAATTCAATTTATAAAAAGATGCAAAAGTAAATTAGAGGGGATACCTTCCAATTTATTATATTATAGTAATCTTTTTTAAAAACAATATTCCAAAAATACAATACTTGCATATTAACACAAACCTTATTTTTACTCCTCTCTCTTTTAGGCCTCTTTTGTCCTTATAAAACTCTGAGTACTTCTGATGCATTTGGTCAATTAGTTGCAATACTTCGTGGAAGAGGACTTCTTAGGTATAGTCAATACAATGTATTTGAGGAATAAATTGCGAAGTTTCTACACATTAATTTTAAGTGGGCAGACACGTACTAGAATTATTAGTTATTTTTTCCAAGAACTTAGAGCTCTAATAATACTTAAAGATCAATTTTTAGCTCAACCAAATCGTTCTACAATCCCAGCATAATTACTTAACAATGGAGAAAGATTTTATCCATCTTTTATGGTATTTTATTATGTAAATATATTTATTCTAACAATATCTATTTTGCTCATATAATCATTTTTATTAATATAATACTTGATGTTGCAGGCCACAAATAGTAGGAGATAAGAACTAAATTTCTAAGTTGAGAGAAAAAAAAAATGAAGGTTGTGCTCGTGGAGTTTTTATATTAGGTTTTATGGACGGAATTCCCGACAAAAAATTAAATATTATTATTTTTAAATATTTCATATGTGATTCAGTCTGTAAAGTCAAATTAAAATTTTCTATTCGCACTAAAAATTACAAAAACCCCTCCATATATTTTAATTTTGTCCATTATTTTGTTGGTAAAATAGTAAACAGTCAACAATCAGAAATGTGTACCTCGGTCAGAAATGCATTAATAACCAGCGCGTTGAAATTCTCATTCCGTAGGTGATTTCATTGGGAAACCTGTAAAAACATGCACCTCAATCAGTAAGAGCATTAATTGTCAACGCGTTGAAAATCTCATTCTGTCGGTGATTCTGTTGGAAACATTAAAACCTTTAATTGAC
>Ga0307515_10024768_pt1 | contig 10430 bp, 13 predicted proteins | sample 17_EM_MG_FD_194513 | JGI IMG/M metagenome (GOLD analysis project Ga0307515, IMG submission 194513) | Populus trichocarpa ectomycorrhiza microbial communities from riparian zone in the Pacific Northwest, United States - 17_EM | ecosystem: Host-associated > Plants > Roots > Unclassified | place...
TATTATCTACCTGAACGAAGTGTCAGGACGACGATCTAGTACAATATGAGCAATGGTACAGAGAGGAGAGAATGAGAAAAGCGGACTTACTCCTCAGCGATGAAAGAAAGGCTGAGGAGCTTCTCTACAGTAAGGACTCGTATATAAGGGATACATGACAAAGGCAGTACGAGTCCAAACGCGGAACAAAAGAACAACGACGCGAGTAAGAGAACAAAAGGAGACAAAGGGAAACGAACACGTAGGTAAACGCTCAATTCAACATGGCCTACGTGACACAAATGAAACTTTGAGTAATGGTGCGATCGGGAGGGTGTACACACCAATGCTTCTGGTCACGCTTGATTTCAGGATCTTCCATCTTACGACCAATCAAACGCTTAGCGTCAAAGACAGTGTTTTCCAGGTTGGAGTGGAAGGCATCCTTGGCGGCATCACCAACACTACAATAATGAATGCGCGGTGAGAAGTACGACCCTTGGGCTCGACCAACAGAAGACCCACAGTTGTTCCTCGCCGGAGAATGATACCCACGAAGGAGTGATACGATGGCCCTGGTCGTTGGCAATGATCTCGGGTCGCCCACCACGTTGGATACTGCTCCTGTCGGTCAGGCTAAACTGTCTCACCACCGAGAGCTGTTGGAGTGGCGTACCCAACGCGAGAATAACTTGTACCAAGATCTTAAAATGCTGTCAGTCGTTGTGAGCACGAATGAGGGGGTGCTGGCATCATACAGACCGATTCCGATAACGGTGCCAAACTCAGACTCTTTGTCCTCACCAGCAGCGTAGACGGCGATGGGACAGAGGAGAATGAGAGCGAAAATTGTGAGGAGCACATGTGACATGGAGTCGGGGAGACTTCGATTCTGCGTCCTCGCCAGGAGACGAGCAGAATGATAGAATGCGGTGAGGGGAGAGGGAGGGGTGTGTTAGGCACGTTGCCAGATGGTCCGGGGTGCTGATCACGTCAGGTACTGGACCTCACAATGTGTTCGTGGACGAGAACAGCAGAGCACCATCTCGAGAAAAGGCGAGTATTTGTTGAGAAGGAGCCACAACCTAGATTCATATCGTAAGCCCGATGTTGGGGAGTTGTGTGACCTAGTGGAGGCAGGATTCACCGTGTTCGATCCATCATGTACCTGTAACGGGAAGCTGTCAGTCGCGTTGTAGAGGATCGAAATCACAATGACCGACCAGTCAAACGAATACCCAGGTGCGACTCTATCGAGACTCACGATTGGTGACTTGGGCTCGGCTGGCATCGTAACTGGGAGTACGAGGGTTACCGTAACATAATGTCTGAAAAGACAGTCGGTACGATCAGCGCTGTGGTCAAACTACCGCAGAGCACATCAAGGACTACATACAGTTCCGCAACTGCACTAAAACCTTGGCACCAAGCAGAATCCGAAGACTTAATCCGAGGATTTTTGTTATACATACACACTATTTACCCCATGGGGTATTCTAACTTATTATAACAAGAAGCACAACCACAACCTCCAAACTGCAGAACTTCTGTTCCGCCCTGTGGGAGTGGGCTCACTGAATTTAGGTAAGCCATGAGCATTACCAAAAAAAGGTGCTGCATTCACTGACAGAGCACTAAAACCATCCCCCTGTGGTCTCACAAGTTTGAGTAATGACCCCCCCTCCCCCTATGGTCTTGTAGGCTCAACTGATAAAAGTTGCACCCTGGACACAAATATCCTAGGAATCTGATCTTTACCAACAACATCCCATCTTTTTGCATATTCTACCTCACTGTTTACTTTACCATGCAGCTCTCCTTTCTTTGATTGAGATGAATCAAGTGTACTAGAACAGGGTGGTGACACAGGTGAGCACACTGGTATTTGTCCACCATGTATTGACACTAGTCACCTCTTCCAGATATCAAGTGGGCCTGCCTGGACACAGACAAGAGAGAGTGAGGAGTAGTGACCAACAGGTACCAGGAATTCTATGAGCTTCTCCAGTAATAATCAGTGGCAGCTGGTGACTTGGGACTTTGGTGGCTCTAAGTACTGTCTCTGTCTGCCCACTGTTCTTGGTTGTTCCTGGGAGGGACCTCTTAGTTCTAGACTCCCTATGGTGTGGCACTGAACAGCTGGCATACTGAATCACTCTTGTCCCTCTTGCAGGGCCCTCATGTATTTGAACTTCCTGGGGAGTGACACTTATCAACTGGCACAAGATAAGGAGCACAGCCAATGGGTAATGCATACTTTTCTCTCCTATTGTTCTATGGTTTGAGGTTGGCCCCTTATTTTGATTGGATCCCTGGCACCCTCTCTTTTGTGCTTCCCATTGGTAAGTCATTAGTTAACAGCCACTTGGGAATTCTGAATGATTGGATGGGGTTTCTTTGCTTGCAGTGGTAGTGAATCAAAAAAATCAACCCTTTCTGCTGATATACATTAAGAAGAACTTTTATTATCACTACTTTTTTTTTGTATGCAAAACAATATGGATGAAAGCATGTAAAAGATAGGCTACAACATATGGGATGGGGAAATCACTAAAGCCAGATCTAAAGAGCAGGCCCTACAAACCCACCAAAGGGCCACCTAGTAGAAATGAGCACACAATTTTCATAAGAGTGGGGAGGATCATGGGGTTGGGAAAAGAGAATGAAGAGAGGGGGAGTAATTTATTGGAAAGGGTGGCTTGTCTTATAACCAATAAATTTATGCTTTTGCCAGCCGTCTCCCAGGGTGGTTACTGGGCCACTGGTAATGGAATTCCGGTTTATGATCAAACCCCTCTTGACAGTAACACCCTTTGGACCCTGTAGTTTCCTTGTTTGCTTATGCTTCTTGGGTCCTCTGGGTCCTTTGGCACTTTCTTTATGTGGGGGGAGTGGAAAGGTTTTGTTGATCTGCTTTTGTGATCTGCTAGGATCACAATATTGACAGATGCATGGATTCCTGACCCCTTGAGTATTGTCAAGCAACCAATGCATGTGGGGGTAAAATTCTTGGGGGGACCTGTACTTATGGCCCCCACCTAAAAAGAAATTGTCAGTAAGGTAACATGTATAGAAGAACAAAGACCATACCACACAGATAGCAGTCCTTCCTGGGAGGGTTATCTCCCTGTGCCTGGCACTCCACAACAAAGAGTTTGTAATGTTTGGGAAAGTCTGAGATCCTGTATGCCCATGGGTCATTGAATGTATCTGGAAGAAGTGGTGTGTTTGTATTAGGCTCCATTGATGAGTGAAGCCACTAACATTTAATATTCCCATGGAGCTTGAGCAGGCATCCCAACTTACCCAACCAAACTTGCTTTGCCCATCCATCACTCTCTTCCTTATCTACCATCCACCTTGCTACTTGTCCATCACTTTGGCAATTGATGTGTAGGATTGCCCCAGTTCCTGTCTGGTTGAGGGTCACAGGTATAGGGAGGGGTGGCAGTTCCATTGTGTTCTTGCTCCTTGTGGTTGTTGTGAGGAAAGTTGCTTCTAGGGGTTTTTTACTCCTCTCCAGTATAAATAGTTCCAGCTGTATAGCATTAGTCAGCATGAGTCATGCTTAGTGTGCTTAGTCATCAAGCAAGTCACATGTCACAAGCCATCAGTGAACCCTCCAAATATTCAGTTTCCATGGAGAATCTGATCTAACAATAAAAACAGGTTGACTGACAGTCACCCACTTTGGCTCAGCAAAGGCAGGTAGCCCATTATGCCCAACTGACATTCAGGGATGGGTGAAGACTCAAATTTCTCAGACTGGGGTAGGTACTTGTATGTAGATTGCTATTTGGATTGATTACAGCTTGGGTTACACATGCCTAGACATTCAACATCATACATTCATACACTATGATAAATCTGGAAGCTTATTGTCTACTCTAACATCCACACAAGGGACATGCTGTCGGAGTTGCTGGATCAGTGTGTGGTCCGGCAATACCCCAGTGCTACTGACAATTACCACCTGATATAACCAAGTCGCCGCCAAACCCATTCTCCTCACTACCATGCCTTCAAGCTCCTCCATCACTGCTGGAGTCAGTATGCAGTTGAAGAAGGCAATGGTTTTGAGGGATGGACACAGTAACTGTTCCCCTGCCAATGAATCAAAGGCTCCGGTGGCCCACAATGTACAATTTTCAATGACTAGAGTCTCCAACACCGGGAATTGGGGCAATAGCCATGTAAAAAAAGTAGGACTGAGGACCCACGGCGCAATGTGCACATGGAATTCACGAACAGATGTAGCCGTAAATAGGTAAACCTCCGGGCCGAGCAGTGTAGAACTGGAACTGCGGAAAGAGAAGGACCCAATGCTACCAAATACGCTGAATTCCCTCGGAGTGTAGCGATACTGAATAGCGATGGCTGGAGTCAATGCATCTTGGATGGGCGTGGGGGGTGAAGGTAGGAAGTGAGAAAGGGCGGGCTGGTCCGACTTGGAGTATATAACCTCTAGATGGAGGCCGTGGGGAAGGGTTATGTATGAAAGTAACCCCTTTGCTTCGGTTGGTTTGGCACAGGTGATTGTCAGATGTTGAAGATGAGCAAGGTTGACAACCCGTGCGGCGTCTGTCCATACCGAACTGTCAACAAAGCTAATATCTAAGTTGAGGGTTTCAAGGGCGAGATTGGACTCCAAAAATCCAATAAACGTCCCGAAATGGAACGGACTCGTGTATCCGAGGAGTTTCAATTCCACGAGTGATGTTATGCCGAATAGTGGAGGATAAAGGGGTGTCCGAGTCAAGCAAAGTGACTTGAGCATTGAAACGTTCTGAAAAATCGGGGGAAAAGGGGATTCACTGGATGGGAACAATTCGGAGGGTTCTTCAGCTTGCTGAAGCTCCAAGGAGGTAAGGCTGGACAATGGGGAGGCAAAGAAACCGGGAAGATTGTTTGCCACGGCCTCAACGGACGGGTACCCGGCGAGACGAAGGTGACAAATCCTCGAAGTGTGAGGAGGTAATAGCTCGAGGAAGTCTTCGCTGCTCCTGATATCAGGTACCGTAATGTCGATGGCCAGTGGGACTTCCCCTGCACGTTCGAGACATAGAGGTACCAATCGCTCCCACCCAGTTGATATCGACGCCCAACTCCTCGGATTGGAGCTGATGGACCTGCGCCAGTATCGACAGACGTGGGTCAAGGAGACGATCGGCCTCGGATCGGTATCGGAGACGAAGGTGGCGCAGGACGCGAGGACCTCGGGAGGGAGATGATTCACAGGTCGCAGTGAATTCCTCAAAGTAATGACCTCGTGCAACACGTCCTTGGCTTGTTTCTCCAGAGCGTCGACCTGTGAAACAGATCATTAGTATCTAAGGTTTCCTTTCGGATATGTACTGGGGCGGTACTTCAGTGGTCAACGTGGTCGCCAGAGCACGAGACATCGGCGGCATCGCCGACTGCACTCGTGCACATTCCATGAAAAGTTTCTTGTTCAACGCCCCAATGAGTTGTCCGATGGAGAGTTCAAGAGTGGCATCGGGTGTCATGGTGGTCAACCTTTGGGAGGGCATCGCGATGATTCACACGCGTCAAGGCCCAAGCTGACGCCTGACCTGCGGATGATCCGGTTTTTAAATCGAATTGTTGGGAGCAGTAAGTACTCAGCACAAGTACAAAAGAGTTCATGTGAATGCGTTGGCAAATACTATCCACCCGACTTCCTGACCCTCTTCACGACAAATCCTTCGGTAATTTCTTCCCCTGCATAACCTCAACGACTGGTGCGCGTTTCCTAAGGCGCTCAACCGAAGCCGCACTAGGAAGCCGCCCATTCGACGAATTGAGGATGACAACACGATTTAGCGAGGCTGAGGCAGTGCTCTTGCGATTGGAAGCAAACTGTGTCAGTTCAGCAATAAAATCTTCGGTGACACCGAAATCCAGCAAGGCGAGGGTTTTCAGTGAGGAAGGAGATGTAGGACCTGGAAACACAATGGATAGGGGTGAATTGTAGGTACCGCCGTCGATGGCAAGGACCTCGAGAGAAGGGAAAGACGATAGATGGAGTTTTGTGGGGATAGACAGTGCGCGGTGTTCAAGGCGAAATTCTCGAATGCTGTCGAGAGGGAGCAGAGGGAATTCTTGGAAAGGGTTCTCTGAATTAGAGTAATCGTCAAACAAGAAACTCCCATCCTGCCCGAGTAATCGAATACGCCTTTGATAGGATCGGTATTCCATGAAGGTGGGGGATGATAGATTCGGAAGGTGAGACAAAGAAACCCCAGACAGAATGTCAGTTAGTCCTAGGTCCCCGCTGTCACAGTAGACTTCCAGGGCTCCCCCTCTCCGAAGTGTTATGCTGGAGATCAGTGCCCGACCATCCATCGTGTTATTACAGGAAACTGATAGGTGTTGAAGTCTGTTTCCAATCGGATTTCGGCGCTGTGAACGACGGAGGGAAGGTTCCACAAATCCAATCATTAAATCTACACTCTCAAGGGAGTGGTTCTCCTCCAAAAAATTCAGAAGGGTGTCCAGATGGAGATTGAAGTGATAGTCGACTAGCCTCAACTTCGAAAGAGACCTGAGGCTGAGAAACGAATGGTAGAGGGGGATGTTGTGCAATGAGAGATCCCTCAGGGTATGTGCGGAAAAATCGAACGGGTCAATCACTTGAGCCCAGTCGGCTCGCCTGGATTTCGCAAGTGTCAACGATTGGAGGTTGGGTATCGATTCGAGAAGGCTCGGAAGAGTTTTGGTTAGCTCTTCGATGGTCAAAAAGCTGGTAACCGATAGGAATATGATGTTTTGGGCGTGGGGTAGTAAGAGATCGAGGAATCCGGGGTCTCTGTTCAACTTATCCACGTTAAGGTGGATGGTGAGAGGGGCGGCCTTAGCACGTTCCAGGCTCAACGCCGCCAAGTGCCTCCGTTCGCTGAATATGAGCGTCCAGTTGTCGGGCGACGAGATGATGGAATCGCGCCAATATCGGCATACGTGGGTGAGTGAAATAATCGACCTTGTGTCGAGGACGCATCGAGCGATGGAGGAAATTATCTCCGGAGGCAGCCGGTTTACTGATAACAGCATATTCCGCAGAGAGCGCATGAGCCCCAGGATATCGTGGGCTCGGGTTTCGAGGCTCTTGATCTAAGGAATCGCTGTCAGATTTCACAGCTACGTCCTGCAAGATAACGTGTTCGCACCTCGGGCTCAAGTGATGCTGCCGAAGCAGCGGGGGGAAGTGGGATCTCCCGCACTCTGGAGCATTCGGCGTCAAGCTTCTCGCCCAGTACACGGAGTAGTTCTGGAATAGAGAGTTCTCGAGCAGCTTCCAAGGACATGGTGATGGGTGGGGATGATGGTCGCGGCTTTCGGATCACATTATATTCGGCTACATTTGGGATTCAAATTTTACTTCGAACCTCCGACCATGTTTCTCCGTCTTCCCCTGCGCGGTACTAAACCTGTTCTGCCAACCATGTGTTCTTGACCCTCACTTCCCCCCTTCCGAACCCCCCCGCATCCACGCCAGTTTGATTTCATACAGTGTCGTCTTGTGTCAGCGGAAGCAACCCGGTCAACTTGGTTTTTTTTTCGCGGCTCGCGCCCTGCCTCCTGGACGCAGCTCATCATAAGCCTTTACTTTGCCCCCACCGCAATCGTGATTTCTCACATAGAATTCCGGTCAAAACAGCGCCGGATGGTGAGTTCCCCGCCTCATCCGTGCACCTTAAGGAGCTACATCTGGGCGTTGGACTCATCGACACACACTACCCACTCGATCCCACCATGTCCTCTTCGCCACCTGGCGATTGGGTTGTCGAACCAGAGACGGATGGGCGGCGGAAGTGCAAGGCCGCCTTCTGTATCCTCGAGATCAAGGTCTGTTACTTGCGGGATGGTGAGGTCGTTCAAACCGCTGGCAACTTTACTGGGCCTAAAATTTTCATATACTTACAGATAGCGAAACGTCCTTTTCCCAAATCCTCAAAGAGCCGCGCACGTGGCAGACCAGTTGAATTAAAAATAAAAAATAAAAACGTGGCGGACCGGCTGCGAGTTGAGTAGCGCCCGCCACACTTTTCTTATTTGGGTTACGTCGTCGTGTTCGCGTCTTTCTCCTCTTCATCCACGACATGCACCAATTATCTGACCTAGCACTCGGGGCGATCCTCAAGGAGTGGGACACCCCGGAGTATGACCCGCCGAATACCGATATCCAGGAGTGGACCATTTCCATCGAGTCTCTATGCAACACATATGGGATCCCGGACACTCAGCGACCGCAGTGTGCGACGAGGTTCATCAAGAGCGAGCTTCGCACCGAGTTAGAGAATGTGATGAGGGAGGCTCGGGCCAGGTTTGGCCCCATCCACTGGGCTCAATTCGCGAATTTCATGGCTGAATTTGATCGTAAGTGAGATTTTATTACCATCGAAACATTGGTGACAGAAATCCTGCAGGCAATTTCCGGGAGACATGGGAGAGTGGGTGTACCTTGTTCATTGTTCATCGGTTTACATTCACATGTCCCCTCCTAACAGACCTTCCCTTCTACAAAAAGCACCCGAAACTCACAGGGGCTGCCCTCGGGATCACTGGCACTGTTCTGCTGGCTCCGATCGCTGTCGTTGGTGTTCTTGGTGCTGTGGGTTTTACCTCCGCGGGCGTCGCCGCCGGTAACTCGATTCTCTTCCCACCCAAAGAAATTTAATGCTGAAGTGCAGTTTAGGTAGCGTCGCCGCAACCATCCAGTCCATTGTTTACGGCGGTGCAACGGGAGGTCTCTTCTCGTTGCTTCAATCTGCTGGGGCGACCATGGTCTTGCCGTCAGTTGGAACGATCTTCGCAGGTGCTGCTGCCACTGGGGCTGGGATTGCCGTCGTGAATGGTGAAACAGTCACTACAGGCGATCTCCTGTCTGATTCAATTGCCCGCGGCCACCACCCCGGTGGTGACGACGACAACGACAAAGGCGATGATGGCAACCCGCCTCCATATCACCAGACGACTCCTCTGGAATACCTCCTCACGCCTCAGGCCATTCAGGCCATCGTCAAATCATGGGATATTACAGCATACAACCCCCCTGGGACGAATGCCGCGGGTTGGCTTGGTCGAATACACAGACTTTGTGAGGCGTATGGGGTCCCTGTCACGCAACGAGCCCTGTGTGCCATGCACCGTATGAGAGCCGATTGTCGAGAAGCAGCCTGTGTTGCTGGATGCTATGACATGATGTGGGATCAGTTCACGGTGTGGTTGCTCCGATATAATGGTGTGTGACATTTGATGGAAGCGGATTCCATTTCTCATGCTTACACATTCACTAGACATGAATAGAACGAGTGCAAATAGTAAACATTTCTGCTTTTCATACTGAAAATGGTTTGCTGACTTATGGACACCAGGGAGGATCGCGGAGCTGTTGGTGAGGGAGTCGAAGGTTTGAGAACCATATCGCGTCGAGGAACCGAGTATATGTATACCTCTCGCGAAACACGATTTCCGTGCCTTTCCAGACCCAGTTGTACTTTTTGACCGGTTACTTTGAGAAAGATTAGTTCGAACAGATGGTTCGAAACTGATCGTGATGCCAGGATAATAACAAGATGCTCTTCAACTTCAGGGCTCCTCAGCTGCGATACCGGCGTTCCGGATCGACCTTTTTGCCGCGGACCTGGTCGACATTGGTACACCCGCTTCGCATCCAAAGGTAGCAGGCGCGAAGGCACGAAAAGGGTTAAAACTCCGGACCCTGGGAAGGGTGTGACGAACGTGGATGCTCATCGAGTACCTCCGATGTCATGAAATCAATAAGTACGTTCACAAGTAAGACGTTGACCGGAAAAATCGAGTCACTGGAAGACGATGTGTTTCACCCACTGCTAACCCGGTCTGACAAATCGATGATAGAGAGTGGGAAAGTGGTGCTGTGATGGTGGGGATAAACCTAACTAGCTTACATACGTCGGACTTGGAAAGCCCGGGCTGGCTAGCAGCTTACGGGATGTTCCTGGGCGAAAATTCTGTCGGCACGGACGACCGGGTTTCCCAGGATTGTAGGTGGGCCGTAATCGCCGTTGGGCCACATGTAACGGCGACGAGACACCGGTGGATTCCGCCCAAGGATGACCTTTGCCACCAAGATTACCACGGGTCTCCGGTAAATCCACAAACGAGGAAAAAAAGTTTTCCAAACTCCGCAAGGGCTATAAAAGCCTCCTTCTGATCCCCGAGACGTCCCTCTCCTCAAGGTCTAACCACCATCTCTCCCTCTCAATCCTCCTTCTTTCCCCTAAAAAAACACCTAGAGCAACAATGGTCAGTCCAATTCCCTTGTCCCTACCGCAAAACCTTCACCCGACGCTGATCAACGTTTCCGTATCTTATCAGGTCAAAGTCGGAATCAATGGGTGTGTTGTCCCCGCGTGTTCTTCTCTCATACACCGCTCATTTGCTTCCGTTCCATCTTAATCTCACAGTTT
>Ga0307515_10024769_pt1 | contig 10430 bp, 7 predicted proteins | sample 17_EM_MG_FD_194513 | JGI IMG/M metagenome (GOLD analysis project Ga0307515, IMG submission 194513) | Populus trichocarpa ectomycorrhiza microbial communities from riparian zone in the Pacific Northwest, United States - 17_EM | ecosystem: Host-associated > Plants > Roots > Unclassified | place...
CTACATCAAATTAGCAAAATACAAAAAAAAAAAAAAAAAAAGAACTGGCCAGGCTCGAGGTGTTAATTAACATATTAAAGAAAGAATAGTCCTGCAAATACTATACTGAGCATAGATTAATTAATCCACGTTTTTTTTTCAAAGAGATAGGATACAAACAAATCAATATCCCTGACGAATAAATCCTTGCAAGTGTGGATTTTATTTGTTATCTGGGCTTTGCCCTTTCCTAAATTAATGAATTTTGTTACTGTTTAAAAAAGAACACAAAAAAAAAAAATTCATGGTAGCTTGACATACTTATGGCATAGACTGAACCATATTCACCTAATCCTCAGAAAAAAAATGTGTCGAATTGTCAAGAACACCAGAGTGTTCTGCCTTTGTTGTCGTCTGCACTTGATGAGAGAACAAAAATGCCAGTTATGGCTCTCAGAAAACAAAAAAGAAAACACCCAAAAACATGCCAGCCCCCACGGTTTTGATATGAGCTACAACATGGGCAGCCATTGGTTTCCTAACTGGTCAAAATTCATGTTTTCACTTGCCCCAGACTCTTTTCCTTGTTGAGTTAGAAATAGATGGCAACTTCCTCTTAGTTAGGAAGTCTATGGAGAACTTCTTTGGCTCATCAGCACAGCATTATATGTTAGTAAGAGAGTACAATAATCCTTCCATCATCAAGCCTATGATGATAGTAAAGCTCAACAAAACCATGATTTTTTTTTTTTGATAGTAAACGAGTGAATTATATATTAAACAGCCCCATCAAGTAGGTGGAACTAAACGAAAGATAAATACAAAGGGAATATAAAAGAAAAGAGAAGACCTAAGCGACGAGGGACCTAATTAATTAGTCCAGTTCATAATACATTCAGGATTTCTAAAAAGATCTGAGCCTGTATAGCTGAAATTTCTAACTGAAGACTTCAACCAGAAGGCCAAACGGTGAAAGGTGAGATCAAAAATCATATCCCAATCCGGAGCCTTGGATTCAAAGATTAGGCGGTTGCGCGCTATCCAAATTGACCAGTACAGACCTTTGCAGAGGAGGGTAATAGCACGTCGCTGAAAATTTCCATTAATCAAACCGGACCATTCCTGTAGATTTTGATATGGGTCTTTGTGCAGACAACCTGAACACCCAAACCAGTTCAAGAAACGACCCCAAAGAGACCATGTTATAGGACAACAATGGAAGAGATGATTAATTGTCTCAATTTCCTTGCAGCAGAATGGGTAGTGAGATTCCTCATATTTAATGATTCTCCTCTCAGCTAAAAAACTCCGTGTACTCAAACTGCCATGAAGAAGAAGTCATATGAACACATCCACTTTTGAAGGGGCATAACCATTCCATAGCAGAACAGGGGAGTGATTATTTTCAGTTGCCGATAGACTATCAAAAAGAACGCAACCTGATTGAGCTGAGTACATGCTAGAGCTGTGAAATTTTCATAACTTGCGGTCTGCACCATCTGAGAAAATGAGACCACGCTGCACCTCTGCAATCAAGCTCTCCCTCATGCAGTTTTCACGAGGCTGGAGGGGTCTTCTCCAGGATAGGTTGAAAGATGTATCTGTCAAATCACATATATCTGCAAGGCTGGATTTTTGCTGCAGGGAGAGGTTATACAGTCTGGGGAATAAGAGTTGGAGAGTGGTTATAGAGCCAAGCCAAGAGTCAGTCCAAAACCGGATGTTCCTCCCATCACCCACCTTGAACCCGACATTTGCATGTAAAAGATTGGATATGTTTTGTGTTGAGAAGATCGCCGAAACAATGCTACGCCAAGTTGGAGATAAAGAACCTGTAAACTCAGGGATACCATTAATAAAGCGGGGTCGGTATTTTAGAAGAATGTGTTCTTGCCAGCCTCCTACCACTCCATTATCCAGATTCCAAAGCCATTTAAATAGCAGAGCTAAATTTTTGTTGTGGATGGATCCCAGCCCGAGACCACTAGAAGATTTACTCTTTATTACCTTGTGCCAGGCCACCTTAAAAATCCCATGAGATGTTGAGGTTCCTTTCCAGAGAAAAGACCGGGTTAGAGAAGAGATGGCTTTAATAATACCCTTTGGCATAGCAAAAACTGACATCTAGAACAAAGGAAGAGAGCAGACTGATTTAATTAGACAAAACCATGATTTCTTAGCTTAGATTTGACGTGTTCATACTTGGCATTAACCGCTGCAAGATTGTCGTTTCCAATGTCTTTAAAAATGTCCCTGAAAACAATCTCGATAAACTGCTCGGACCATCTGGAGCAGCTGCTGCACCAGACATCCATTACTCTAGCAAACATCATTTCACTTTTGATGGGTCGTTGGTGATTGTATTAATTTGGCTACAGCATCTTCTGTGAGGAAATACTTTTGTGTCCTATCTTTTCATTTAATTATTTATGTATTGATTCTTTATTTGCATTTTGCACACTTCCCTTGTACTTGAAAAGGACCTTGATCACTCTAAATAAAACACTTGTCAAGAAAATTAACGAAAAGATATGAACTTGTACAGAATGACCAGTGATGAAGTGGGGACACACTACACACACGTGTGTACATGCATAAATCCACACACTTATGCATATGTATATTCATGTCTAGAGAATATTGAAATTATTGAGCCTAGCATTAGCTGAATACCTGATCGGTGGCGGCAGTATAAATCTTTTCCTCAAACCCTCTTGTAATCCCTCTTGACCAGAAAACGGAAGATGCCTCTTTAATATCACTAGTCTGCACATGTAAGACATTACATTTAAATTTTAACGACAAGGCAGGTATAGAGAAGTTAGCAGCAGTGAGAAAGAACTGTGAACTCATACACCACACCAATATCAGAAATGCATACAACGGAATCATTGGCAAAAAGTAAAAACAACTAATGATATAGCCGAGTGTCGGTCAAGTAATATATGGCATCAGAATACTGACATCTATTTTTACTTCCTTTCCCCGTATTATTCCAGAGGTACAGGGTATAGGAGTTCACTTGGCCACCCTTCTGTCTAAAATTCTAGTTACGAGTTTCATGGTTAATTTTCTTGAACTGGAAGAACCTTCCATTTATGGCTATAGCTATGCTCCAAGATATACAAGTGAAAACATTATAATAGCATTTACTATGAGTAAGAAAACTTTTATACATCATGCACTGTAATTGACAAAGAAAAGAAGAGAAATCCTTTTTAATTTATGAAAATGCGATGAGATAACCTTATCTCACGCTGCAACAAAAAATTACTTCCCAGCACTTTATGTTCCCTCAAGTTCGCTTCTTGTGAGAAACACGTGAAAAATGAAAAAGACAAAAACTTTTATACATGCACTGTATGATACTTGAGGTTGCCTCATGGCAGTCTTTTTCCTTCTCTTTTCTTTCATTTATATACAAGATTTACTATTTTGCAGCACTTGCACATATTAGGAAACAGATTCTTGCAATTTTTCAAAATAAAAACACTGTAAATTACTCCAATATTTTCTCACATTATTTTTTTTTCTTGAACACGTGATTTTTTCCTATTTCATTTTTTTGTTTTTTGTATTTATAATTTTTTTAAATTATTTTTATCGATTTTATTTTTAATATTAAGATGGTTAAGAATTTCACTTTGTATTTTTTTTCTTTTTATTTTATCTTTTTATGTGGTTTGTGAGTTTATCGAGGTAACTCGAGTTGCCTCAATTTATGGATTTGATGGGGTTTTCTTTAATTAAACTTGGTTTTCTATGGTATATTTGTTTTCTCACATTGTTAAAAAAAATAGTTTTATACAAAAACCATGTTATTAAACTTTATGAAATAACAAAAATTAAAGGATGTGGGGGAAACCATTATTCACCTAACACCCATTACACTGTGGATTAGAATAGTAATCCACCATGTTTTGCTTTCTTTTTTTTCTTTTTGAATTTTTGCTATGATTTTTTTTTCAAATCTATTTTTGTCAATTTTATCTTTTAAAATTGAGATTCGTAATTTGCTTCTTTTGATTTTCCTTTATATGAGGTTAGTGTAGTTTATGGGTTTGCCAAAATAACTTAGGTTGCCTCGGTTTACGAGTTTTGTGGGTTGTATTTAAAAAAATTGAACTTGATTTTTTTTATAGTCTATTTTTTTCTTATATAGTCCATTGTTCACCTACACACATTGCACTGTGAATGACAATAGTAGTAATCCATAGTATTTTGCTTTCTTTCATTTTTCTTTTTGTTTTTGAATTTTTATTATGATTTTTTTCTCAAATTTATTTTTGTTGATTTTATCTTTTAATATTGAGATGGTTGAGAATTTAGCTTTATAATTTATCTCTTTTTATTTTACATTTCTATAAGGTTAACATGATTTGTGGGTTTGCTAGAGTAACCTAAGTTACCCTGGTTTACGAGTTTGGTGAGGATACTTTTTTTTCTAATTAAACTTGATTTTTTTTATCGTCTATTATTTTCCTCATATAGTTAAAAATATAATTTCAACTATTTCAACCTTAGAAACCTCATGAATACCTTTATAACACCCACAAACCATTCCATCAACTCCAAATACCTAAAAAATGATCTAAAAACCTAAAATCAAATCGGTTTAGTTTTAGCTCTCAAATCTCATGTATGGTTTTTCATGCAACATCGACACTCTAAACAACCACCATGAAGCCCTTCTTACCTCATGGGACCTGTGGACACCAATAAAACTTATTTTGGTGGCTGAAAATGAAATGATCGATGACTTTCTCTCAACGCTGGAATCGAACAACTTCTCTATCACAAACCATCTCACAAACTCCAAATACCCAAAAAATGGTCAAAAAATCCAAAATCAAATCAGTTTAATTTTGGCTCTCTCGGCTCATCTAGTTTTTTATGCATTATCGAGGCTCTAAACAATCATCAAGAAGCTCCTCTCATCTCATGGAATCCGTGGACACCAATAAAACCTATTTAGCGGGCAAAAATAGAGTGAATTGTGACTTTCTCTCTCATCGCTAGAATCCAGAAACCCCTCTATCTAACCAGGGATTTAAAAAAAATCAACTTCTATACCAAAATTGATTTTTTAAAATCTAAGAAGATCTAAATTGTATACATTGCGTTATTTTTAAAGATCAAGGATCTAAGTGTATTTTTCATGTAATCTCTAGCATGTCATCCATGTTTAGTGTCTTTTTCATTTTGATCTTTCTTCTTTCAATTTCACTATTGACTAAGAATTAAGATGTAATTGACTTTGAATTAGGATTAAATCACAAAAAATAAAACTTCAAGGACCAAAATGAATTATTAAAAAATACACAGTATGTCCACACTATTTTTTGAGTGTATGAACTGCACGTCACCCGCACGGTGTCGGTTTGGTGATTTTTTTTGTTTGCCTAGTTGATTGGTTCATTGGAGTCGCCACCTAATATTTAATTGAGGACTACTAGGAAACCTAGGTGTACTAGTCTTGTCATAGATTCACAGGTAAGGGACTGGTTGTGGTTAGGAAAGGTATTAGTACCCCTAATACATCCTACCCGAGGTAAGCTGATTCGTAGCTTTGATGTGTTACAGAAGTTTTAAAAATTTTATCTTTTCATCGGATATTAGAAATATAACTTACGTGTAAGTAAGGGTGATCATTTTCAGTTCGGTTCGGTTTTTATCAAAAAAATAACCAAACCAAAATTTTTTTAAAAAAACCGAAACCGGGTCAAACCGGTTTGGCTCAGTTTTTCCAGTTTGGCTCGGTTTTTTTTTTCGGTTTGGTTTTTTCGGTTATTTTTTTCCGGTTTTCTCAGTTTAATCGGTTTTTTTGCTCATCCCTATGTGTAAGTTCATAATTCTCAACCGTGAACAAATCAAAATATTAAATTCTTCTTTATTCTTTGTGATTTTATCATAAAAAAAACACTCAAAAAAAAAAAATACAAACAACACATTCACTTTTACTATGTTTTTTTGTTTTTTTTTACATCTACACTACAAATTATAAAAAATTCAAAACTAAACAAAAATTATATTAAGCAATTTAAAAATTACAAAAAATAGCCCCTGAAACTCCAGGAATTGCAGGGAAACTTTTTGGAAATTCTGGTTTTTTCCAGTTTCGGTTCGGTTTTTTGCTTATAAAATTGAAACCAAACTGGCCGGTTTTTTCAAAATTTTAATCGGTTTTTTCAGGTTTTTTTCGGTTCGGTTTTTTTGGTTTTTTTTTTCCGGTTTTCTCAGTTTAATCGGTTTTTTGGTTTTTTTGTTCACCCCTACATGTAAGTTCATAATTCTCAACCATGAACAAATAAAAATATTAAATTTTTCTTTACTCTTTGTGATTTTATCTTAAAAAAAATACTCACAAAAAAAATTACAAACAATACATTTACTTTCATTATATTTTTTTGTTATTTTTTTACATCTACCCTATAAATTATAAAAAATTCAAAACTTAACAAAAATTATATTAAACAATTTAAAAAATACAAAAAATAGCTCCTGAAACTCCAGGAATTGCAAGGAAACTTTTTTGAAATGCAGGAACAATGGTGAGGAAGGCTTCTGGACTTGTGAACAGTGGGGCCACTGTCACTACGGCGCTTGGCTTCACGCGCCGCCGCAAAAAATCCAGACAGCAGGGGAGATCCAAAACGACTTCCTCCCTTCTTCTTCGCCGGCGGTGACCTGCACAAACAGCAAAATCCCAACAACCAGTTGATTTTAATTTTTGTTTTGTGCAGATCCGTTCTTGGATCTGTTGCTTTATTCTGGTCTTGTTGTTCGTTCCTTCTTCAAGCGGCGGATCTGGTGGCTGAGGAAGGAGTGCTGGAGGCCGGAGCTGCAGATGCAGCCGTGCGTGGGGAGGAGCTGTTGTGGGGCCGGCTTTGCTGCGGGAGGCAGAAGACGGGCAGATCTGTGGTGTTGGCCAGATGAGGGAGACCGTAGGTCTGAGGAGACGGTAGGGACAGCTCTGTGGTATGCTGCTGGTTGGTTGAAGGAGATGAAGCAGAGAGCGGGGTTGCTGTTGTGTTCGGTCGTTCGGGGAAGAAAGGTTACTGTTGGGTCTGTCGGGTTAAATTTGGAGGAATGGCTGTTGAGAGGGAAGGGAACCAAGAATCCCGAAGGAGGGGGGCCGGCGGCGCTGGCTGGTTCTGGTGAGTTTTTTTTTGTCAAGGTAGAGAAGGAAAGGAAATGGCGTTGGGCAGGGGAGAATGTGGGGCTCCTGGTGATGAGCTGAAGATTTGTGTTGATGAGGAGGGTGAGTGAGAGGCTCTGGTTTGGTTTCAAAGAGAAGGGAGAGTGTGCAGCGGCTGTGGTTTTGGAGAAGAAGCTGAGCCGGTCTGTGGAGAAATGAGAGGTTGGTTCGGGTGAGGCCAAGGCACCGGAGGGCTCTAATGGCAGGGGGTCATTGGCTCTGTTCTGAAAACAACAACCAAGGACCCCGGGGGACGGCGGCTTTTCTATTGGCTGGGAGAGGGGAGCCTGGTGAGGGAGACGGCTGGTTTGTATTGGTAGAGATAAGTTTAGCTTTAAGGTTTTTTATGTTTTTTTTAAATGTGTAAAATTATTTTTTTTATGTGTTGAAAATTAATATTTATAGATAAAAATATTATTAGGTCTCAAACTTGATCCCTCAAGTTTTTTTTTGTAAATTTAAATTTTTTATTTTTTTTTATTTTTCTTATCAACATCGACTCGAATGAGGAAAATCGGTAATTTTAAAATATAACGCGTTAAAAGTCTAACACGTTCTAAAGATCTTTAAAAAATTTAAATTCTTTTGAGATAATGCTGAAAATGTTAAAAATGATGCAAATATATTAAAAAATATATTTTTTAGATTTTTGTTATTTTTTACTATTTTTGAATTTTTTTAAAAAATTATCAAAAAAATAGATCAAAAATTGAATAACAACATGATCAGCTCAACAATGATCTTTAGAACCATCCTGCTCATGTTTTAAAGATTTAGCTTTTCTATCTAGTAATTCCTTTTATTTTAATGTTAATTTTGAGTTTTGTACTAATTTTTTTTTTCTGTTTAGCTTGTGATTGAATATGAAAAACTAATTGAACTCTTTTTCTTTGTTCTTTTTGTTATTTGAAACTCAATAATCAATTTTCTTTGTTCTTTGTGGGTTTTTCTTTTAGTTTATTGCTGTTTTCTTTTTCTAGGATTTGTGTGTTGAATAAACCTTGTTCCTTCATGAAGTTAGTTTAGGTGCTACGTGGCACATTAAAAGCAAATAGCCAGCTAATAAACTTACAATGGGCTAAAACTAGACTTGAGAGAAGGCCACCGTATAAGACCAATTATGGGCTTCTTTTATTAGGTCAACAATCTATGGGCCTCACTATAGCCATCAAAAACAAAAAAACAAAATACGTCCAAAGCAGATTCAACGAAATCAGGTCTCTGCCCAACTTGTTTAGACATTGCCATAATCAGTTCCATTTGATTAGCAAGATGACTAGAAGAGCTAATATTAAGTGTCATCATAGCTTAAGCTTCAGACTCTTTAATGCTTGCTGGACATGAGAAGATGCAATGAAAAAAGTCTTTTATGATCACTTATAGAGGCCTATTGATGCAATTACACTTGTGAAAACTGAAGTTTCAGAGTATTTATATGAGAATTTATCACAGGTAGACTGTGGATAATCTAGTAATTTTTTTTTCTAAAGAATCATTGAAACAAGTTTAGGTACCAAAAAAAGACTTGGATATGCTACACTATAGTAGTGACTAAAAGAGGCTATAAAAAAATATTCAACTATTGGATCGATTTTAAATTTTTACGAGGTTTTCGAAGCCCATTTCAATTGGAAACATACTTTGTTGATCATTCGAAGTTCAGATCCCGTGAAATTAGGTTCATAAAATCCTGTTTGAGCTAATTTTGTTATTTTTCTTTGATTTTCTTGAATTTATTGTTTTATTTCAGATTTTATGTAGTTTGTGTTTATGCTTTTGGATTCTAATTTTGTTTTCAATGGAGATAGGTTTTGTAGCATATTTAAATGTTTTAGAAACCTCTTTGAGAGGCAAAAATCATTTTTTTTAGAATAATAAATTGCTAATTTAGAGTTTAATTTTGCAACCCTGTTTGCTCAATAAATCTATTTTCTTTGTGTTTGTTTGCTGCCTTTCTAGTTTATGCCTGCATCACCAACTATTGCCCCCAGCAGAGTAGTAGAATAAGGGAGAAAATGGGTTTAAGAAGGATAAGATAAATTGTTGTGTTGTGAATCTTTAACAGTTGCTGTTCGTTATTTTTATTGTATTATATATATAACTCTAATGAATTTTATATAATAGATTTTAATATAATAAACACACAAGAATAATACAAAGCATAGTGGATCATAATGCTTCAATACAGAGGACCCATCTGAATTATATTTAAAAGCACCTCATGGAGGCCTACTGCATGAGGTAATTTGCCAGCAGTTATGCACACATCATCGATGCAATGTTTACAATGACAAACTTGCATTTGTATTCATTGTGGTGTTAGGTTCACAGATTCTGATCAAATAGATATTTAATGTTCCAAAAACATTGTATACGCATTTAATGCTTTACTTCAATAGATAGATCAAGTTATATCTCTAGATATCAGTAAATCACATCTTCAATAGATAGATTAGGGCATGTTTGAATTTGAAGAAGACGTGTTTATTTGCATCTTCTCTGTCAACGTGTGTTTCCGCAGCAACTAAAATGAAAACGAAGACCATCCATCATGGTGTGGAACTAACTAATATACTGTTCCCGTTATGGGGTCAATCATTACTATCAGAAGAAATTAAACCATTTTGGTGTCCATTGTTTTGATGCACTGAATACCATCACGACCTGTTAACTGCCAAGAACATCTATTTTCCAGGCAATCAATTTGAAGATGAAAACTCGAATTCACAACTGTAACTGACACTGATTTTTCAAGAGACCCACTACTAGAAATTCGCTAAATACCAACGGATTTACCGACGGAATATTTTATGTCGGTATTTTGAGGTCGAAATTACCGACGGCCAGTTTCCGTCCGTAATTCAGTCGGTATTTACCGATTGAATTACGGACGGAAAAGTTTCTGAATTTTAAAAAAGGCGGGCCGCTGACATGGAGGTTTTGGCGGGTTTTTTTTTTTCCGACGGAATCACCGACGGATTCAAAACGACTGCCCGTACAGTGCCCGTAAAGTGATGTGACCGGTTCGCCGTTTAACTTTCCGACGGACTCACCGAGGGATTTGAAATGGCAGATCCGTACGGTGACATGTCTATGTTTTCGTCAGAATCACCGGCGTAATCACCGACGGATTGTCCGTCGGTAAAACCGTCGGAAAAAGTTAATATATGACAGCTCTGCCGACCCTCTCATCCCCTATTTGTCCTTCTTCTTCCTCATCCCAACTCTCCCCCTCTGCACACACCCAGCCCCG
>Ga0307515_10024770_pt1 | contig 10429 bp, 12 predicted proteins | sample 17_EM_MG_FD_194513 | JGI IMG/M metagenome (GOLD analysis project Ga0307515, IMG submission 194513) | Populus trichocarpa ectomycorrhiza microbial communities from riparian zone in the Pacific Northwest, United States - 17_EM | ecosystem: Host-associated > Plants > Roots > Unclassified | place...
CATGTGGCTGACCTCACACATCCGATGATTATGGGCAAGATGTCGATGTATTCCGTCCTACACATTGTGAAGACATCCCAGATGCTACCAGCTCACAGAACAGACTATCCGCCGACGCCCATCGAAATATGACGAGAGATGTATCAGAAGAAACCCGTTCACCTGCACAATCATAGATATGTACAATGCGGGGTAAAACTTTGAGACGTTGGCCTTATGCTTGAACATTTTCCCTGGATAGAAAGAAAAAAACTCATGTAAGTCCCCACCCCTGATAGAACGGGGATAAGAGGCGTACGTAAATTGGCCATCGTAATTGCCGGGTGGGTCATAATTGCAAGAAAGGAGTAGAGAGTTCTACACGGAACTCACGAGTCAGATCAATGGATAAAAGTGGGCTAAAGGATACGCACTCCGTACTCCTCTGGGTAGATGGATCCAGGAGGACAAGTGGCAAAGGCGCATCCGAGACGCTTGGAGTTCTTCCACACGACCTGGGTGAAGTGTCCGGCGCCTGAGCTGAAAACAGGGTTATTGGGGTCATAGTCCTTGGCTTCACCCGTCCACATGTTGATCCCGTCGGTGACGGTGAAGGGAGAAGTTCCAACAGCCAAGTTCTCTGCAAAACATAAGTATCCTCGATAACCAGCGGTAGTCCGTACGACGACGCACCCCCGTACGGTCCACTCGAGTGCTCAAATACGCAGCCAGACGTCCAATCCACCGCGTACTTTGCAACCGTCTCATCCCAGACCAAAGGATCGGCGCCATGCAATGCACGGAAACTGTTGTGCGCGTTCAGAGCTTCTTCCTTAATCGAGTCGGAGGCTGGAACACTCTGATTGGAAGCTTCGACCTGAGGGGGGCTGGAAGCAGGATCTTCGCTTCCAGTGGTGGAAGAAGGGGGAGAAGGGGACCCAGGGGTAGAGGTCGGAGTAGAAGGGGTGACAGCCGGTGGGAGAGGAGTGGAAGTCGGCCCCGGGGTAGGCGGAGTGCCGGAGTTCTTAGGAATGCTGGGGGTGGGGATGAGATGGGGAGGGACGTCGGAACCAGGAACGGAGGGTGTGGGTATATGTCCATCGACGGGCGAAGACGAGGAACAGTGAGACGAATCGGTTGGGCAGGTATGGGCAAAGATCAGGCCAATTCAAAGAGTAAATTCCAACAGTTGGCAGAACGTACCTACTCGAACCGCACGCGGTAGGGGGAATGCTGTGCGGGTCGTTGCCCCCGGAACCGGTGTTTACAGGTCCCCAACTGGAGCTGCCTTGAGATCGAAAATACTGAATTCGTCAATTGCCTTGACAGATCAAACAAGCAAACGCACTAATATTATAACCCCCACTTTCCCCGTGGTTCCTGCACTTTTTGAAACCAGAGGAAGGTTCGGCGAGAACCTGAGGGAGAACAATGAGAGCGAGGAGCAGATACACAGTCCCAAATGCGGTGGGAGCCATTTGGTATAGCTTTGAGAGAACAAGATTGAAACGAGAGGAAAGGGCTCCTACGAGAGGGAGATCGATACAGGGGCGGAGGGAGAGAACGAACGGTAAGGAAAGAGGTGATGAGAGAAAAGGCGGTTCAGTGAAACTGCAGCTATAAGAACTAAAGAAATAAAAAGGGCGGGAGCAGAAGACGCAAAGATCCCTAGCAAAGGATACAAGATCAAGAGGACGTCGCCAGGGTGACCGTAGGGGGTGGTCTGGCTGACCTGCGGGCTTGGTCGAAGTGGGAATGAGCGGGCCTCCAGAAAGAAAAGCCGCGTCTCCTGGTAGTGACGAAAAGATAGGGACAGAGTGGTTGCTGGGGCAGCGAATTCAGCACCCGCAACGTTCTATCATCGTATGCTGATCCCGCTCACAGACCTATTGATGGGTATCTGTCTCCCAGGGACAGATAGACGAATGGGTTGTTGCAGTGGCATGAAACCGCCGTTTGCATGGGAGACAATTCGGACAGTCCCTCCTGTATGATTTGTAGTGAAACGCGTGTGAGTAGGGACAGACAAAAAGAAAAGAAAAAGACGACGGATGTCGAGCCTCCCCATTGTATAAACGAGTGGCAGGAGTGGATGAATGCATTATATCAAACAGCGCTAGAAACCTACCTACGTTGCGAGGGAGAAGTGTGTTTCCGCAGCTCGTTATTAAATGGCGCGTGTCGACCGTGGTGGTGGTCAAACTTACTTGCAATTCGCTGCAGGAAAGGAACAGGTAAGTTTCGGTTTGACTACGACGCTAGGCCCAAGGGCCTGGATGATCTTCGTTATAGTCTTGATCCGGACTCGGACACCCTAGGCTTAGCGGCTACCCCCAAGAGAAACATTCCTTGGTGATCCCCTCCGAGTGATCAGAACAAAAGTTCGCTTCTCCAACCGCTTGGCCCAGGAACCGAGAAGTTCGGCCGCAAGTCGCGAAATCCAAGTTCGTCTTGTCTATAATATCATCACCTTCTGGCACCGATCAAGTCGTAGAATGCACTCGTTCAGAAAATCTCCAGGGACCGGGTTGGCGAAGAAGTGGACAAGATGATGGAGGGTCGTGACCCGCTTCACGCTATCCAGCTCGTTCACGATCTGGGGCTGTACTCTTCAATATTTTGGACCTCACCCAATTGGAGAGTTTCTCGTCTCTCCCCACAGATCCATCGCAGGGATTAATGGCCGTGACGATCCTTCACAGCCTGACAACCACCCCCTCTCCTCTACCCGCCATTCACCCGCTCCTGGCACAGCATTTCACGCTCCACACTTCAACCAGGCCTCGTCTCTTCCTCGCATCCGCCCTAACCCCGTGCAAAGGTATCACCTATCGAGACGCCAAGGACAAAATACACCCTACTGTAGAAGCAGTCCTCCGGGACGGCTGTAAACTAGGCAACCAGAATAATTATCTCAATGGCATACGCGCCCTATTTTCTGCTGCGGATCTCCTCAACAATCCCACTCTCGAGGCGGGTAAATTTTAACATCGCCCAGAGAGGGTGGCAACCGGTGGGTCTCCATCCAGCGCTGTGATCACAAGCGTTTTTACGAACTATCCTTAGGCTTGTTGCTGCGGGACAAATCCGTGCACAACCCGAACTTGTAGGTTCAACCTGGCCCACCTCCCTCTTGTTTTCATTAGTGCAATAATTGTTGCTACTGTGGAGGACCACAGGTGGCCATGAAGGTACGAGTGCGCTTTGCACTTCCGGACTCACGAAGGATCTGAAAAATCACTGTACCAGGATCACGCGATCACGGAATCGACAGTGGCCGCGATACCTTCGGCGTCTTGTCGGAATCACGTCCCGAGGGCGGTAGACCTGGCTGGTGGTGGTGCGTAATTTAGAACGAAGATGGATGTCCAAGAGTAGATCCTCCTTTTCTCTTCAACCATGGACCAGGTCTTCACGCCCAGGAAGGAGTTTCTGAGGCAGACGTCGCATCCGCAGAACTCGGTTGCCCTCCTCACCTTCGCCTTCGCCTTCCTAGTCACGCTCTACTCCTTTCCGCCCCCAGTCGTAACCACTTTCAGGCGAGTCCGGCAGTATTGACAGATTAATCCCCATCTATGGGGATGATCCCGACAATGGTCACTGCGAGTTTGCTCTCCTTGGGGAGCCTTGCTCGAACGCGAAATCGGCCAGGAGTGAGTGGCTAGTCGCGAACGTTCTCCCGGTCATTCCCCAACACGACTGCACCTTCTTATTCCCTCTGGGCTATGACAGAGAGGCAGATGACCGCCTCGCGTTGGCCCGGGTTTTTGGCCAACCAAATTCCAGAATCGCAATACCAAGACATGAGCTGCTCCGATGATCACCACATCCCAATTATTCTCGATGAACCGCGATGGGAAGGAGCGGATTGCCGAGCGATAAGGAACGCGCACGATAGACAGACATGAAATGTGGTGGCAACGAGCGTCAAGGGCAAGTAGCTGGTGGTTGAGACGGTCTGCAGCCACGGCCGACTCGTATTCGCATTGGAGGAATTCACAAGTGCAGACCCGGGATGGTGATCGAGTTGCCCATAATCAAATGTCTGAGGTCAGCCAGACGAGAGAACGAGGGAAAATGACGATGTATTCCGTTCTACACGTTGTGAAGACATCCCAGATGCTATCAGCTCACAGAACAGACTATCTACCGACGCCCATCGAAATATGACGAAAGATGTATCAGAAGAAACCCGTTCACCTGCACAATAGATATGTACAATGCGGGGTAAAATGCTGAGATCTGAGACGTTGGCCTTATACTTGAACATTTGCCCTGGATAGAAAGAAAAAAATCCATATAAGTCCCCACCCCTGCCAATAGAATGGGGATAAGAGGCGTACCCATATTCACCATCGTAATTGCCGGGTGGGTTGTAGTTGCAAGAAAGGAATAGAGAGTTCTGCACGGAACTCACGGGTCAGATCAATGGATAAAAGTGGGTTGAAGGATACGCACTCCGTACTCCTTTGGGTAGATGGATCCAGGAGGACAAGTGACAAAGGCACATCCGATATTCTTGGAGTTCTTCCAAACAACCTGGGTGAAGTGCGAATATTGAGGGTTTTTGGGGTCATAGTCCTTGGCTTCACCCGTCCACATGTTGATCCCGTCGGTGACGGTGAAGGGAGAAGTTCCAACAGCCAAGTTCTCTGCAAAACATAAGTATCCTCGATAACTAGGGGTAGTCCGTGTGACGACGCACCCCCGTACGGTCCATTCGAGTGCTCAAACACGCAGCCAGACGTCCAATTCGCCGCGTACTTTACAAGCGTCTCATCCCAGGTCAAAGGATCGGCGCCATGCAATGCACGGAAACTGTTGTGCGCGTTCAGAGCTTCTTCCTTAATCGAGTCGGAGGCTGGAACACTCGGATTAGAAGGGTTGGAAACTTCGACCGGAAGGGGGCTGGAAGCAGGATCTTCGCTTCCAGTGGTGGAAGAAGGGGGGGGGAGAAGGGGACCCAGGGGTAGAGGTTGGAGTAGAAGGGGTGATAGCCGGTGGGGGAGGAGTGGAAGTCGACCCCGGAGTAGGCGGAGTGCCGGAGTTCTTAGGGATGCTGGGGGTGGGGATGAGATGAGGAGGGACGTCAGAACCAGGAACGGAGGGTGTGGGTATATGTCCATCGACGGGCGAAGACGAGGAGAAGTGAGACGAATCGGTTGGGCAGGTATGGGCAAAGATCAGGCCAATTCAAAGAGTAAATTCCAACAGTTGACAGAACGTACCTATTCGAACCACACGCGGTAGGGGGTATATTGTGCGGGTCGTTGCCCCCGGAACCGGTGTTTACAGGTACCCAACTGAAGGTGCCTTGAGATCGAAAACGCTGAATTCACCAATCGCCTTGACAGGTCAAATAAGCAAACGCACTAATATTATAGCCCACACTTCCCCCTTGGTTCCTGCACTTCTTGGTGTGCTTAGGCTTCCCATGGTTACCGTAAGAGCAGGAAGGTTTTGCGAGAACCTGAGGGAGAACAATGAGGGCGAGGAGAAGATACACAGTCCCAAATGCGGCGGGAGCCATTTGGTATAGATTTGAGAGAACTAGGTTGAAACGAGAGGAAAGGGCTCCTGCGAGAGGGAGATCGATACAGAGACAGAGGTAAGGACAGAGGTGATGAGAGAAAAGACAATTCGGTGAAACTGCAGCTATAAGAACTAAAGAAACAGAAAAAGGGCGGGAGCGGAAGACGCAAAGATCTCCGGCAAAGGATACAAGATCAAGGGGATATCGTCAAGGTGACCGTGCGGGGTGGTCTGGCTGACCTGTGAGCTTGGTCGAGGTGGGCATGAACAGGCCTCCAGAAAGAAAAGCCGTGTCCCCTGGAAGTGACGAAAAGATGGTGACAGTGTGGTTGCTGGGGCAGCGAACTCAGCACCCGCAACGTTCTATCATCGTATGCCGATCCCGCTCGCAGACCGCGTATCTGTCTTCCAGGGACAAATAGGCAAATGGGTTGTTGTTGCAGTGGCATGAAATCGCCGTTTGCGTGAGAGACAGAGATACGGGGTTATTGAGCCGTCTGATCGCTGTGAGACTTTGGCGTCCTTACTCTTGAGAGAGTTGGTTGGCAAGCGGTCAATCCGATCACTCGCTGTCCCCTCCCGCCGCTTCGTGGGGCCGCAGTCATCTCGCGTAAAGGATAATCGGTCAATCCCTCGGGTATGATTTGTGGTGGAACGCGTGCGTGAGTAGGGACAGACAGAGATAAAAGAAAAAGGAGAGACGGCGGATGTCGAATCCATTGTATAAACGAGTGGCAGGGGTGGATGGATGGATGATATCAGACAGCGCTAGAAACCTACCTACGTTGTGAAAGAGAAGTGTGTTTCTGCAGCACGTTATTAAAGTTTGCGCGTTGACCGTGGTGGTGGTCAAACTTACTTGCGATTCGCTGTAGGAGACGATCAGGTCGGTTCGGTTTGACCGACGTTTAGTTGGCCAGCTGACCACTCGCGAACTTTCCGGGCAATGCTTTATCCCAGTCTTCCGGACAATGTTTAATCCCGAGCTTGCCGGATAGTGTTTAATCCAATCAGCCTTCCGGGTAACGTTCGTTGTGAGGTGCTAACTCAACTGGCATCCCGCCTGTCCGTCGCGGCCCCCCGACCTGACAGTCGCCATGCTGCGCTCACAGCTTGGGTCATGATTCACTATTCACCTGGGGCGAGCTGCCGTCTTCGGTTAGCCCCTCGAGGCTCCGGCCAATAGGGACGTTCGACGACTCAGATATGATGAACGAGGAGCGTCGGCTAACCACAGAGGTTTGGTCGATTCGGGTTCGGAGTTCGGAATCGTTCTGACCTGCCGCCACGGAGGAACACGAGGCAGAACGCAACGTCCGTTGCTGCTGGCTCCTTCGAATGTTTGGCATTCGGCGTGTTGTCCTTATGCTATTGGTCCCGAAGAATTTTACTAATAGCAGAAAGACAGCTGGATTTTCCTGAAGTGAGGAGGTGAGCCAAAGGTGAAAAAGTGAACGAAGACAAGCCAGATTGCTGTATGCAGTGAGGGTGTAACGTTTGATCGAGAGCTAGTCTTCTTCCCGTCGTCGTCCTTGGCAGGCGGAGAGTAGACAGAGACCAAAGGAGTCACCTGGAGCTTGCTAGGTAGTGAAGGCTGGGGTTTTGCTGCTTGGCCTGTGACTGTGGCACAGGCTGAAGTCGAGAAATCGTTGAGTCGGCGTACCAGAGGATCACGCGATCGCAGGACGCAAAGCCCTCTGGACGGTAGTGACATTGATTTACAATTACATACAGTGTCACTTGGCGTCTCGCTGGAATGAGCGCGGCTCATGTCTTCCTTCCTTTCTCTCTCCCTCAACCATGAACCAGGACTTTACGCCCAGGAAGGAGTTTCTGAGGCAGGCGTCCCACCCGCAGATCTCGTTTGCCCTCCTCACCTTCGCGTCACGCCTCCTCCCTGGTTAGGCTCTACTCTTTCCCACCCCCAGTAATGAACTATTGAAAGTATATTTTGGGTCCTGCAACATCGCGAATCAATCTCCGCCTATAGGGAAGATCCCGACAATGGTCACTGCAAGTTTGCTTTGGTTGGAAAGCCTTGGTCGGACACAAAATCGGCCAGGAGCGAACGGCTGGTCGCGATCGTTCTCGCGGTCATTCTCCAACACGGCTGCACTTTCTTATCCCCTCTAGGTTATGGCAGGGAGTCAGACGACCGCCTCACGTTAACCTTCTCCAAACCTTCACTGGCATCACTTTCCAACCAACCTTCAGCGTCACCATTTCGTAGGATCAACCCACAGTCCCCAGGGCCAAGCTCCTCGCATACAAACATCTACGTGGTCCCCTTTGCCATTTCATTTGCCTCCACCACTGCCATGCGGGTCATTTCACCACCTCGCGACTCCACGCCTGCGATCCTCCAGGCAGTTCGGGGATCATGGCCATCTCGGAGAAGAGAGTCGGCGACTCGGCATTCGAATTCAAACTACGTGGCTACCAATGTCCGTCTCTCGGCTGCGCATGCATTCACATATTCTAAAGTTGCGCAATTATTTTTATCAGGGTCCCAAGAAGATACATTCGCTATTGATTCCCTCCAACATATCATGAATCTTCTCGAGTCCCTCAATTCTCACGCATTTACCCTCCTCGCTTCCCTCACCCTTTCTGGCGATTCACGAGCCAAGGATCTCTGGATATTCACCAGATCATCCGATGAGCCACAGGAAGACATCAAGGCAATTGGCGATACTGCGCTCCCGGACACTTCGCCTACTAGTCTTTCAATGGGCTCTGACGCAGATAGCCATCATACTCACACTGAGGCAGCCACGATGCCTTTTCCTGGGGCCAATGCGCGCACGACCGGGCATGCGCGGTCTGCTTCCGAGGGAACGCACCAGTCGCTATCGTCTGGACGTCTCCGCGAGTCACATTTCGATTCCGGCTTTCCGTGGAAGTCGTTGTCACCACGAATGCGTATTTCATCCCCCATCCAAGGATCTCCAGAGCTGGAACACACCGAAGCGGCGAGTTCCGGTTCCAGCACGATTCCTATGACTCGTTCCTCTTATGTATCTAGAGATTACACTATAGGAAATCGATTTAGCTTGGTTTTCGACGTCCAAAGCTCGGCTGATCTCGTGTAGTTGGGATTTGTAGTTTTGTTGTCTGTTTTGGGTTTGACCAACGTTGGTTGATTTGAGATATTTGCAGGTTAACCGTCAAGACATCAGCCGGTCCGAGGTCCAGCAAAGATCTTGACATTCGGGAGGTTGATCTCCTTCAAGAGTGCGGAAAACTTCTTTTTGGCCAAGAAAGGACCGCTGGTGGCATCTTCAGTGTAACCACCGTACTCAGACGGCACACAAAGAGTTTGATACCGGCAGACTTTCCGAGGGCTTCCTGCTGGTCGATGACAGCAGTACCAATAATGTTGATCATGGCGTCGACGCCCTTGAGTACAGCGACGATGTTGGCCTCGTTTGCGTGGCCGATCCTAACGAGCCCAGAACCCTTGGCGAACAATTGAGGGTTGAGCGGGCTTGGTGTTTCTTGTTGAGCGAAACCTTGGAGTCTCATCAGTAGGAATGACTGAACTGGGGGCCTTGTTGTCGGGAAGGTAGGCACCGGGAGAGCCAGAGCCGACGGTAGCGAAGGTGGAGGGTGTCTTTTACCAGAGATGGGGGGAAGCAGGAGTGAGAGTGCGGTGGTGAAGAACTCGTTGGCCAACTTAAACTCGAGCCGTTTTATATCTCGCTCCTTCCACACGAAGATCCAAGTCGAATCCGAGGTTGTACTATAAAGTGACGGTGGCATATGTTAGACACTAGTCTGCATCATGGGGTCCTCCTACCTCGTCCGGTTCGTCACCTTCCTTATCTACAGATAGATCCAGATAGTGGTATTCTTTTACATCGTACTACCGCGCCGCGACACGGCATCTTGATCGTTTCCTCCGTTCCCCGACTGATCCGTCTCAATTGTAGAAACGCTTCGGCTATCTCCGGCCAGGCGAAACTTCGAACGAACTTGAATCATAACCTTGAAGTTGAGCCCGAAAAAAAACATATTCTCTATTTTACACATTAAATATAGGTACATGCAAGAAGTCGTGCGAATGATGGGTCATTAAAAACTCTCCAACCCGCAGGGGATTGAGTAGCTCATTAGGGGACGTTACGACAACCACTGAGCAAACTCACGGTCGAACTCGTCGTCGTCCCCATTCACTAGCCCTGCGGTTGACATGGACATATCGTCAAGGTAGCCAAAGGCGCTAAAGTCCAACCCCTCAGTGGGTCCAGACAACCCATACTCCTTGGAGAATTGCAAACCATTATCGACGACCGAGTCGGCGGATAGTGGGAACCACTCCACGGGGAAGTCGTAACCGAAGGAGGGGAATTGGGGTGAGACCGACGCTGGCAGTTCCGGAGCCTCGAGCTCGGGAGACTCCGTCTTCGATGGAGTCGTCGGCGGCGATGCGGTAGGCTCTTTTTCCTGGACACCGGGTGGTAAGCTCATCTGATTCGGAGGCCAAGGATGTTCAAACTTACAGCAGCAGCAACAATTTGGGAGGCAATCTCCAGGATCTGGTCTTGGGTCGATCCATCCTTGACCGTGGGGGAGCCTTGAGAAGGGGGGAGGGTCAAGACGGGGATTTCGTTGGTCGGGACGAACGGCGTACGAGAAGAATCGGCTCGCGACTGTACCACCGGAACTGGCACGGCGGCGATCGAGGGTTTTTTGGTATTCCTCTTGCGCTTCTTGGCGGGGGGCTGGGACCCGACTTGGACAGCCCTCTCCACAACGGCGATGGCGGAGACAGAACGAAGTCGCTTCAAAGTGGCCTTTCGCTCGGCAATCTGATCAAGCAAACCACCCTCGCCGGGCCCCGATATTTTCGGCGACTTGGAATCTCTGACATCTTGAGCCACTCGGGCAGCAATGGCGCCACAAAGCTCGTCGTTGT
>Ga0307515_10024771_pt1 | contig 10429 bp, 2 predicted proteins | sample 17_EM_MG_FD_194513 | JGI IMG/M metagenome (GOLD analysis project Ga0307515, IMG submission 194513) | Populus trichocarpa ectomycorrhiza microbial communities from riparian zone in the Pacific Northwest, United States - 17_EM | ecosystem: Host-associated > Plants > Roots > Unclassified | place...
ATATATAATATATCCTATTATTCCATTATTAAGCTCCCTATCTATATCCTTACCTTATACTAGAGCTACTAGATATAACGACACCTTATAGGAAGTACTACGGTAGATATGTTAATGGGCTAGGTATATAGGTATAGAATAGTTAAATAACGTATAATATAACTAGTGGAGTAGTTACCTAATAGATTAACTCTAATTATATTCTAAGAATTACTACAAGGAAGGAACTATCTAAGGTAGGGACCGATGTCCTTTAAATACACAACTATACTCCTAAGAAATCCTTCTTATACGTAATATACATTTGGTATATAGTATACGTACGTTCCCTTTATACTCCACGTTCCTCATATAACACATTATATAACCTTAGTTACTATTCCTTATTATATAGTTCTACCAGTTCCATCCTAGACCGTGCCTCTATTAACCAACTAGCTTCTTCTAACTCCTCTCCTAGTAGTCGTAATATCGTACTTAAAGCGTCCGTAACACTATCTCCCTCCTCTTTATCTTCGTCCTTAAAGACTCTTAACATCTCTAAGTCATTTATTAGAGGTATAATGTCTATCTAGTTAATTTAGTTAATATTGTTACTTATTATGCCTAAAGTTTCTTTCCCTTCCTACGCGCAACGTTATACTTGTACTATTGCTGCTATATTATTACTAGGTGCAATAATACCGTCTCCTTGTTCTTGTTGTGCGAAAGAGGGATTAGTTTATATTACGCTGGCAAGTCCCTTATCTTAACAACCCTCTTCCTATTTAGAGTGCACTAAGGTAAACGTTTAGTTACTCTATAATGTCCGTTCTACATCTAACGCTAAATATATACATTCTATTACTCTTAGTAGTCTTTAGGTTCCCTTATTAATTGCTGCTAGGGTCCTAGGTTTAATTTACTGCTATAAAGCTTAATAGCAAGCTCTCTACTACCTTAGCTAAGCTAGAATATTCCCGTAACGCGGAACAGAGGGCCCTAGATACTTAGATCGCGGCGTTTACCCATCTTCTTTATCTTAAGAAGGTTTATAAGAAGGTCCGTTCTAAGGAGTAGAAGCTAGTAGAATAAGGTCTATAGGAACTTAGTAATATAAGGATAGATTCTCCTCTTATCGCAAAGGAAATAACTCTAAGTAGTTTAGCAGTTGCTCCTCTTGGGTCCCCCTTAGGTGACTTATTCTTTAGCGATTCTTTATTAATACTTCCTAACCCATTTTCTTCTAATACTCCTATACCTTTCCTATAGCGTTCTTTAGGTTTTTAAGTAGTTCCTAGGTAGTCTTGTTATAGCCTATCTACTAAACTTCGTACTATATTTCGTTATCAATGTCCTTATAACTAATAATCTTTAAAACTTCCTATTTGTCTTCCTCTTATCCTCTATACATGTCTTCCTTATAGATTAGTGGCTCTGCGTCTCCGTACGCTAGTTTTAGTATTACAATATACTATATAGGGTAGATTTTTATTTTTACTGGTAAGTTAAGTCTATATATGACTTTTAAAATCTTTACTATAATTTTAAATGGTCCTAGTTTAACGTAGTCTAACTTCTTACTTAGTTATTAACTCTTGAAATTTTTGTATAGTAGTCACACTTTATCCCCCTCCTTAAGATCTGGTCCCTTAGATCTCCTAGTGTTATAGTACTTAGCTATACGCTCTTATACCATCTGCGTTATAAAATAGAGGTCTTTATAAAGATTTATTAGAGTCTCTATCCTTTATTTAGCTATACTACTTATTTTCTTCGCTTATTATAGTAATAATAATATTCTAGGCTTATACCCGTAATTTGCCTAAAATAGTAATATCTATATACCTTCTTATAGTATTGCATTGTATATAAACTATATAACTAGTAATAGTAATACCTAATTATTCTGTGTATAATTAATATAATACCTTAGATACTGCTCTAGTGTCTAGTTTAGTCTTTCCGTTTAACCGTCTATCTATGGATAATATGCGGTAGAAGTTGCTGCTTAAACTCCCTATTCCGCTAAGAATACCTCCTAGAATACTGCTACAAATTTTAGGTCTCTATCCGATATAATCTTATTTAGTACTCTATATCTTATAAATACTTCTTTTATATAGATTCTAGCCATATCTTCTACTAATATTTCTTTTATATATACTATAAAGTATCCCTACTTTATAAGCTTGTCTACTATTACTAAGATTATATTATAATCTTATCCGGTAATAGAATCTCTTAATTTTAGTAACTTTATAATAAAGTCCTATAATATGGTTTCCCATAGTCTTTCTAGTGTCTTAACTAGCTATAGTTCTCTATATAGCTTATGCCTTATTAGCTTATTTCTTTAGTAATCTAGATATTCTTTTATAACCTTTCTTACTAAGCCCTAGATTCTATTAACAATATACTCCTCTTAGAGTCTTAATACTAAGCCCTATGCTCTATTATGTTCCTATATTATTCCTTTATAGAATTCTTTAATAAATTCTTTTGCGATTAACCTTAGCACATACATTGCTTCTCTATTTTTATATTACTCTAAGTTTAGATCCTTACTCTATACTTCTTAGATCTTCTATATCTAATTATTCTCTAGTGATTTATAGGTTGCTACTAGCTTGGGATAATTATACCTAATTAATCCGTTATTGTCTCTGCGTAGCATTGCCCCTAATAGTTTCTTATTACTCTATAATTTAGCCTTTCTACTAAGCGCATCTACTCTTACGTTTTCACTACCCTTAGTATGCTATATTTCGGAATAGTATTCTATAAGCATCTCTACTTACCTAACTTATCTTTAATTAAGTTCTTTTATTATTAGGAACCCCATTAGGTTCTTATAATCTATTTTAACTATAAATAGTTTCTCCATACCTTATAAGAAAGCTCTCTATTTTTTAAGTGCTATAACTATACCTAATAACTCCTTGTTATAGATATTATAGTTTAGTTCTAGTAGTGTCATCTTTCTACTATAGTACGCTACTAGGTGCCATACATTCTCGTACTTCTATAGCAAGTATACTCCTAGTACAAAGTCTAATGCATCCGTTTTAATAACTATTTCTAACTTTAGTTAGTAGATCTTAAGGATTGGTTCTTAGGTAAATAACTCCTTAAGTTCTCTAAACAACCTTCTTTATTCTATTCCCTATACCTATAGTTCCTCCTTTTTTATAAGTTTTGTAAATAGCTTAATATTCTTTAACTATTGTGTAATAAACCTTCGGTAGTAGTTGCAGAATCCTAGGAACGATCTTAACTATATAACATTCTCTAGTTCTCGCCAATCTACTATAGCTTTAACTTTCTTTAGGTCCATACTAATATAACCTAGTTTAATAATAAATCTAATGAAATCTGTCTTCCTTATAAAGAACTCGTATTTTTTAATTGCTACTAGTATTTATTCTTCTTATAGTCTCTTTAAGACCCATTTAACGTGTTCTTCGTGTTCTTCCTTACTTATTAAGTAGATAATAATATTATCAAGGTATGCTATAATAAACTTATTAAGGTGTTCTCCTAATACGCTGTTAATTCGCTTTTAGAATGTCGCTAGTGCGTTTATAAGTCCGAATTGCATAACTAATAGTTTATATAGTCCTTCCTTTAACCTAAAGGCTGCTTTCCATTTATTACCTTCCTTAATTCTAATCTAATAGTATACCTATCTTAGATCTATCTTTATAAAGATTTGCGCGTTGCCTATCCTATCTTAGATTTCGCTAATTAAGGGTAAAGGATACCTATCCTTTCTCGTAATGCTGTTCAACTGTCTATAGTCAATGTATAATCTAAGTTTTCTATTCTTCTTTGGTACAAACAGTACTAGATAACCTACTAATAACTACAATAGTCTGATATATCCTTTTTAAAGATTCTCTTAGACAAACTCTTTTAAAGCTCTAGACTCTTCTTCCGTAAGCTTATAGATCGGAAAGAACTTTAGACTAGTTCCTAGTTCCAATTCTATCTTATGGTCCCATACTATATACTCTAACAGCTTTTCACTTTCTAGGCTCTATAATTTTCTGCCGTACTTATAGTATCTTTTTGGTACGTAACTTAAGCCTTGCTTAGTCTCTTTATATATCGCTCCAACTTAGTACTATACCAACTTAGTAGTTATACGCGCCTCGCGCCGTTAAGTGTTTCTTATATCGACCTGGCCTATAACCTAATTAATCTTTAGATTGTATTCCTACAACTAAGGCATCCCTAATACTGTCTTATCCTTCCCTAATAGTAGGATATTAAAAGACATTTTAATCTGTCTTTCTTCGATGGTTAGCTATATAGGTTCTGTTTTGAGGTTAATAATGCCTCCTCTATAGGCTATCGGATCTCCTAAAATTATTACTAGTGGATATAGTCGTTCCTTCTATCTATAAGGTAGCCCTATTCGCTCTACTGCTAATAGCGAGATATAGTTTCTTATTACTCTACTGTCTACTAATGCTTTAAACTATTAATCTTGCCATTTAATTCGTAAATTTAGGTGTCAACCTTAAATTCCTTTAAGGGTCTAAGGCTCTACTACTAGTTCCCTCTGGTCCTGTGGGCCTCCTCTTTTCCCAACTATTGGCTTAATCCTATTGCACTTAACTCCTCTATTAGCCAATGCTTCGTTTATTTCTTTTCTTTAATATACTATAGATACATGTTCTTAGGACATTCCCACCACTATTATCCGTCTAAGTATTCTTCCGTTAGGTATCTTCCTAGTTAAAGTATTAAATAATTTATTTCCTGGCTCTCTGCTAGATGCCATCTATATATATATTTAGTATTCTAGTATTATTGTTTATCTAATATCTAATACTATCTTGCTAGGTATTTCTTATTTTTTACCTTTAGTACTTTATACATTTTATATATATTATCTACACATATAATCTATACTAACGTGTAATATACTAGGTGCTTTAGGTTAACTCTTGGTTCGTCTTCGTCCTTAAGTTTAAACCTCTATCTAGGTAATCTAAACGTTGCTATTTCGTTCGCTGGTACTAAGATTTGCCTATTGCTTCTCCAGTCCTCTAATCTTTCTTCTAGATTTCTTAACGTCATAATTAATGCTCCTTTAATGTAACTTATGCGTTTTTCTATAATTGCTTAGTCCTAGACTACCTTTTCGTCTAACTATATATAGAAGTCTTCCTACTCGTTATTATGCCGCTATCTATACCATTTCCTATAAATCTAGTTTAGCGTATATAACCTATCTGTAAGGAAGTATCTTATTGCTGCTGCGTTATAACAGCCTTTACTGTGTCGTTCTTTAAACCTAGTTGGAATCCCTAGATCTTCTTCTTCTTCTAGTTCTTACAGCCATTTGGCCCTAAGCGTACCTACTCTAGGCCTATTAGTAATTTATTATATAGGTACCTTATATCCTAGGCGATCTTGCGTCTTTAACTCTATATTACACTTTTACTATATAAAGATTCTCTGTTAGAATTCTTCCATATTTTCTTTTAGTTCTTAACCTCTAGCTAGGTCCTTAAAGTCTTTAAGCTTTATAATTCTAGCGTTATCGCTTTAACCCTTAGGCTAAACACTTTATCCACCTCTTATTGGCGTCACTATTTGTTCTCCGAATCTTAGGCTACTTTTAGGAAACATTCGTCCTATACTCGTTCGTATGTCTTTAAACTAAGCCTCTGCTCTTTCCTATTGGTTTTCGTCCGTTGTGGGTCCTTAAGCCTTCCTCATCTTATCTTAAGAATCTTAGGTATATCTTATCTCGTTTTAAGAATCTTAAGCCTATGGCCTTTTGCCTTTATTAAGTGGCAAGGTAGTAATGTCGTATAACTATCTGCTAAGTTTACTCTAAAATATTCCTCTTTTACCGTCTTATAAAGCAATAGACATCGTATCTAGTGGGGTATCAATTACTACTAAGGTTTTAGTTTCTAATGCTGTCTCCTCCTCTACTTCTATTGCGTGCTTAAGGTTTAGGTACCCCCAGTTAGTCCCTTTTATTACCTCCTTATCGCTGCTAACAGTCTAATCGTCTTAATTCTTTATAGATGCTACCGCTTATTAGAACTGGTGCGCGAGAACTTTCTCCGCTAACTGCTGGCTTGCTATGCCGTCTTCGTCCTAATCTAGTTTAAAGAGTTAATCCTAATCTTCGTCTAACTCTTTTATACCCCTAAGTCCTTTTAACTTAGGTTCTTATAGCTAATAGCTTACGCCGTACTTGGCGTCTTTATAAATTCGGTATACGTTATTATAGCAAAACGCGAAGCTTTGGATTAAACACTCTGTAGTACCTCGTAATCTTCCTATTACGGGTCCTAGTTCTCCTTACTCTGTGCCCTTTACCGCATAGTTATTCTAACCATCCTTATAGTTTCTAGCATAGTGCCCTTTCTTTCTATAATTTATACAAGCTCTATCTTTAAACTACTTTTCTTACTATAGAGTCTGTCTAAACGTCTGCTACTAGTAAGCTCCCTAGTTTAACTTTTACTCTATAGACCTTTAATTACTTAATCCTTGCCCTTTAGGTTTCCATAATTTCTTATTTTAACCCTAGCCTTCTCTAGTACCGCTTAGGTCTATTAGCTCTACGCTATACTATAGTTTCTATATTAGCTTTTATTATTACGTACTCTGCGCCTTATATAACTATAGAACTCTATCCTACCCTTTCTTAGCTTATTCTCTCTAGTATATTCTATTATCAATTTTAATCGCTTAATTAATTAGTTCCCTTAGAGTTTCCGCATCTTCTATTAGGATAATTACGTCTTAGACTTTTGCTTTTAGTCCCTGTTTATACTATACTATAAGCGCCTTATTATTCTATTTAACCTATATAGCTAGCGTTTAAAATTATATCGTATACTTAATTGCTAATATTCGTTATATAAGGTTTTAAAGCTTTCTTTCTGCTATAGTTAATACTTCTAGATCCCCAAATATCTGTGTTAAACGGTTTACAAATCCTTCCTAGGTAGAAAATATGTACTGCACGTCTTTGTTATTAGTTATCAGTCCATTAGTTTATATTTCCGTAAGGTAAGGTTTAAACCATTCTAACGCTTTTCCTATTAGAAATAATCCTATATATGCTATTTAATCCATAGGGGTTACTAGCTTTACTCCCTCTTGCGTAATCTTAAAATACATTTGCGTAAGAAATCCCTTAAGCTTTAATCTTTCTCCTAAGAATCGTTCGATTAAGGGTAACTTAACCTTAGCCATCCCAATACTATTAAGTTTCTCGTTAAGTATCCTATTATTATCTTATAGGTAATTAACCATTTCTTATAACTGTCCTTTTATAACCACTTATAAGTCGGTATTAGCTATACTAGTATCTCCGCTCGTCCCCAAGGTTATTACTGCCGTTAATAGCGTCGTAACTGGTACTTTCGGTGGCATATTATTCGACTTCTTTTACCGTAACTAAGGTAGTAATTGTATAACGACACCTTATAGGAAGAACTACGGTAGATACGTTAATGGGCTAGGTATATAGGTATAGAATAGTTAAATAACGTATAACATAACTAGTAGAGTGGTTACCTAACAGATTAACTCCAATTATATTCCGAGAATCACTATAAGGAAGGAACTATCTAAGGTAGGGACCGACGTCCTTTAAATACACAACCGTACTCCTAAGAAATCCTTCTTGTACGTAATATACGTTTAGTACGTAGTGTACGTACGTTCCCTTCGTACTCCACATTCCTTACGTAGCATATCATGTGACCTTAGTTACCATTCCTCGTCACATAGTTCTACCGGTTCCATCCTAGACCGTGCCTCTATTAACCAACTAGCTTCTTCTAACTCCTCTCCTAGTAGTCGTAATATCGTACTTAAAGCGTCCGTAACACCGGTAGTGATTATATAACAACACCTTGTAGGAAGTACTACGGTGGATGCGTTAATGGGCTAGGTATATAGGTATAGAATAGTTAAACAACGTATAACACAACTGGTGGAGTAGTTGCCCAATAGATTAACTCTAATTGTATTCCGAGAATTACTATAAGGAAGAAACTATCTAAGGTAGGGACCGACGTTCTTTAAATACACAACCGTACTCCTAAGAAATCCTTCTTGTACGTAATGTACGTTTGGTACATAGTATACGTACGTTCCCTTCGTACTCCACGTTCCTTACGTAGCATATTATATGACCTTGGTTACCATTCCTCGTTATATAGTTCTACCGGTTCCATCCTAGACCGTGCCTCTATTAACTAACTAGCTTCTTCCGACTCCTCTCCTAGTAGTCATAATATCGTACTTAAAGCGTCTGTAATACTAGAAGACTATTATTAGGATATAGCTATTACTTAGACTTTAAGCTCCTTAGAAAATTAATTTTAGAAGCCTAAAGGCTTCTAGAAGACTAAAAATAGAACACTTAATTTTGTTATAAGGTTAACAATATTCTAAATTAGACCCTTTTAGAGACTATTAAAAATAATCCTTACTAAAAATCACACCCTTATTAAATCACCTCCCACTAAAATTAAACCCCCCTCTCCCTATCTCTTCTCCTAGCCTTACTAAACTTCTTAGTGTAAATATACTTATTTCCTAATAAAGATAGAAAGGCTATATAGAATTAGTGTTTAGAATTTAATGTTTTAATTTTATAAACTATCTAAGTATAGCTTTTAAAGTGTAGAACGCTATTAAATACTATATAGCTTTCTTTATATACTAGATAACTATAGGGAATCTTATATTTAGTGTAAATAAATAAATAAAGATATTTACTCTATATAACCTCGCCTCTCCTTTCATTTTACCCTTTACCTTACCCTTACCTTATTTATTACCTCTTACCCCCTTAAATAAATTATAAAATCCTAGTTATTATATCTATTCTATTAAATACTAAAATAGGATTAAATAATAATAGATTGATAAAATAAAATAAAAAGTGATAAAGAATAATAAGATAAGTGCGTAGTAATTAGGAAAAGGTTCTATATATAAGGAACGTATAGTTTTAAAGATACATTTTATATTAAAGGGTCACTTTATAAACATTATATTTAATCTTACCCTACTATAGAAGTTTAGAGAGATATATTTATTAGAAATGCTTTATAAGATTAGCTAGAGTATAGAACTTATATATGCGCTTATTAATTATAAACCTTTTATTTCTAAGGCAGATGAAGTATATTTTTAGTCTTTTCTCCTTATATAAGGATAACTTTACCCTCTTTAGCGCTTTAGCCACTTCTAAAATCTTAGTATATTCTTTAATCTTAACTTTATTAAAGGCGATATCTATTTTAGACTATCTCTAATAATAATTCCGCTAATATACTCTGCCTTCCTTAATATTATAGTAGTCTATAACCGCATTAATAGCATTATTATATCTACGTATCTTATCTTCTAATAATATACTAAGAAGTGTTATAATCACTTCAATAAGGCGTTTATGTTTAACTAATCTATTATTACTAGATTCTAAGGTTACTTTAATATTCTCGCTAAATTTAATCTTAGAAAGTTACTACTTAATATTAATTACAGCTTATTCATTATTTTAATTCTTCTTAATATTTTCCAATAACGCATTTCTTTAATATTACCTTTTATTTATAATTTCCCGGCTAAGCTTTTAGTATTTAGTACTTCCTATAGCTTTATGCTTAAGGCTATACTTTAGCTTATTTTAAACTTTAATTAAAGAACAAATATATAGGTCCTCGTTTACTAATAAGGATTGCTCTATTATTAGGCCCTATAGCTATTATAGATTAATTAATCGGGTTATTTAGTATACTGCTTTTATTAACTTTTCCTAAGGCTTTAAGCCTTAAACAATTGCCTATATATTTACGCTAACACGCCGCAGAAAGTAGTGCTTTAGGAATATTTAAGCGTTAGCGTACTGTATTATTAGGTTCTAAAGGGTATTATTTATATTACTTAGGTAGTATAGGTATTAGGTCTTAGTAGAACTAGCTTTATATAATAGAACTTACTATTTTTATTAAATACCTTACCTATACTATAACAGAGACTATATAGGCGCGTAACCTACTAAAATCCTATAATTACGCTAAGGTCTTTAATCTATAGTAAAAGAGTTAAGTATAATAAAGGCTAGTTAGGTAAGACCTTATAGCTATAAAAAGTTTTAATTAATTGCTAAAATATAGGGATATTATCTAAGTCTAAATAAAGAGGTAGTAGCAACTTATTACGCCTAGACTTAATATATAGCTTACTAAACTACTCCATAGATATTAGATTAGGGGCCTTAAAAGCTTAGTTAGTAAAAAAAAGACCTAGAAGAAAGATATAAGGGCTAAGAATAAGTAAAGGGTTAAAGATAATCTTAGGAATTAGGAAAGTATTTGTCACGGAACCCCACCGCAGGGGCCTCCATAGGAGAGCCCCGTGCTCTCGCGTACACCTCGCGTACAGCTTATGT
>Ga0307515_10024772_pt1 | contig 10429 bp, 9 predicted proteins | sample 17_EM_MG_FD_194513 | JGI IMG/M metagenome (GOLD analysis project Ga0307515, IMG submission 194513) | Populus trichocarpa ectomycorrhiza microbial communities from riparian zone in the Pacific Northwest, United States - 17_EM | ecosystem: Host-associated > Plants > Roots > Unclassified | place...
AGCAGCACAGCAGCACAGCAGCACAGCAGCACAGCAGCACAGCAGCACAGCAGCACAGCAGCACAGCAGCACAGCAGCACGGAGCGATCTTCCGCTGCCGCGACGACGTTCCTTCGGCCTCAGCGGGTCTTGGCGAACCGGGCCTTCACATTCGCTCGCCCGGCCTCCGTCAGGCGGCCGAACAGGCGCAGCCTGGCGAGGCCGCCGTCCGGGTAGATGTCCAGGCGGGCTTCCGTCACCTCCGGGCTGTCCGGCAGGGCGAAGCGGTGGCGGGTGTCCGGCTGCAGGCGCGTCTTCGGCAGCAGCTCTGCCCACTCGCCGTACGTGTCGCGGCCGCTGATCGAGGCCCAGCCCGGGGCATTGCCCTTCAGATTGCTCGTGTCCAGCTCGGCGAATCGGACCGTTCCGCCGCCGGCCAGGCGGAACGTCACCCAGTCGTTGCCGTCGTCGCGGCGGCGGGCCGTCTCCCAGCCTTCGGCCTGGTGCGCCGCCAGGCCGGGCGAGAGCATGTTGTTCGGCGAGGAATAGAACATGTTGCTGCACCCCGTCACCAGGGCGCCGTTCTCCAGGGCCGCCAGGTCCAGTGCGTCGAGATCGAGCAGGTCCGGGTCCGGGATGGGCGCCCCGTGGACACGCAGGCGGGCGACGCCGCCGTCCGGGTGCTGGGTCAGGCGTACGTGCGTGTACCTGCGGGAACCGTTGACTGTGTAGAAGTTCTCCGTGTGGCCCGCCGCCGGTGCGCGGTCGACCAGTACGTCCCAGTCCGCCGCGGTCAGCTCCGCCGCGCTCGGGTAACCCGGCACCGAAGCCGCCTCGACCGAGACGAACGGCGGGTAGTTGCCCTTGAAGAACGCCGTGTCGACGATGACGCCGGTGACCGTGCCCGCCAGGCCCAGGCGCAGGATCGCCTGGTCGTCGCCCGGTTCGCGGTGACGGCGGGTCTCCCAGCCGTCGTAGACCTGGCCCTTCGGGCCGAACGTCTCGGCGCGGTGCGCCGGCGTCCACGGGTTGACCAGGTTCTCTTTCTCGGCGAACAGTTCGTCGGTCGCCCACATCACGGTCCCGCCGAAGCGGCGTGAGGCGAGATCGGGCAGCTCTGTCCATTCAGGACGGTCAGACAACACAGCCTCCATTTCAGCAGTTCCCCCGGGTCAGCAACGCGCCACGGGGCTCGTCGCCGGTGATCTCGGTGCCCCGCAGCCAGGTCGAGCGGACGACGCCGGCCAGCGGACGGCGGTCGTAGGCGCTGACCGGATTGCGGTGCTTCAGTTTCGCGACGTCGACCACGAACGCCTCGTCCGGCGCGAGCACGCAGAAGTCGGCGTCGTAGCCCACCCCGAGGTGGCCCTTGCGGCGCATCCCGGCCTGCTTCGCCGGGTGCTCGGCCATCCAGCGGACGACGTCGGTGAGCGCGAACCCGCGCTGCCGCGCTTGCGTCCAGATCGCCGGAAGCCCCAGCTGCAGGCTGGAGATCCCGCCCCAGGCCTGACCGAAGTCGCCGCTGTCGAAGCGTTTCAGCTCCGGCGTGCACGGCGAGTGGTCGCTGACGACGCAGTCGATGACGCCGTCCGCGAGCCCCTGCCACAGCTGTTCGCGGTTGGCGGCCTCCCGGATCGGCGGGCAGCACTTGAACTGCGTGGCGCCGTCGCGGATCTCCTCGGCGACGAAGCTCAGGTAGTGCGGGCAGGTCTCGGCGGTCAGCGCGACGCCGTCGCGGCGGGCCTGCGCCACCAGCGGCAGGGCCTCCGCGGACGACAGGTGCAGGATGTGCGCCCGCGCCGAGTTGCGGCGGGCCGCCTCGATCACGTGCGTCACGGCCAGGTTCTCCGCCGCCCGGGGCCGCGAGTGCAGAAAGTCGACATAGCGACCGCCGTGCGGCTCGGGTGCCTCGTCGATCTCGTGCGCGTCCTCGGCGTGGACGATCATCAGCGCGTCCAGGGAACTCAGCTCCCGCAACGCTTTGTCGAGACCGACCGGGTCGAGCGGCGGGAACTCGTCGACGCCCGAATGCAGCAGGAAGCACTTGAAGCCGAACACACCGGCTTCATGCAGGCCACGCAGGTCCGAGACGTTGCCGGGGATCGCGCCACCCCAGAAACCGACGTCGACGTGCACCCGCCCAGTCGCCGCCTTGCGCTTCACCTCCAGCGCCGCGACGTCGACCGTCGGCGGCAGGCTGTTGAGTGGCATGTCCACGATCGTGGTCACGCCGCCCGCCGCGGCCGCGCGAGTGGCCGTCTCGAAGCCCTCCCACTCGGCGCGGCCGGGGTCGTTGACGTGGACGTGTGTGTCGACCAGTCCGGGCAGCAGCACGACGTCGTCGCCGAGTTCGACCACGCGGTCGCCGGACAGCTGAGCACCGCCGGGTTCGACCGCGACGATCCGCCCGCCGTCGACACCAAGGGTCGCCGGAACCTCGCCCTCGGCCGTGACGGCCCGGGTTGCGCGCACCACAAGATCCATCCGAAAACCCTTCTCCGGGAGGATTGACCACCGCCGATTTCACAGTACGGAAAGACGGTTTCGCACAACGACAGTAACCACGGCCCGCGCCGCTCGTCAACGAGGGACGCGGCGCGTTACGGTCATCCTCGTGCGGCTTGAAGCGGAGTTCACCAGCGAACCGTTCCACGGCGAGGGTTCGCCGCCCGAGCACGCGCTCGCCGCGCGCGACGCCGCCGCGGAAGCGGGGCTGGACACCGACTTCGGGCCACTCGGGACACTCGCCCGCGGTGACGCGAAAACCCTTCTCGAAGCCTTGCCCGCGATCACGCAGGCGGCACTCGACGGTGGCGCCACCCAGGTCACGCTGCAGGTGCGCCGAGCCGCCGACGCGGGGAACGAGGTGGTCCCCGATGCGACGGCTGCTCCGGCCGCCGAGCAGCACGCGGCCGGCAGCACTCCGGTCGTCGAGCTGAACGATGCGCTCGCCCGGCTGATCGCCGATGTCGAGCGCGAACTCGGCGCCGAACTGGGCGATCTCGACCGCCCAGGCAAGCAGCGCGCCGTGCGGCTCTTGCGGGAACGCGGCGCCTTCGGCCTGCGGAAATCCGTCTCTTCGGTGGCCGACGCGCTGGGTGTCACGCGGTTCACCGTCTACAACTACCTCAACCGGGAAGTCGACTGACCAGGTCTTTCAACAAAATGTTGACGGAACTCCGGCGTCGACGTACGGTCAGCGGGACGCCACTCACGAGGAGTTCCCCGTGCCGCTCACCCTCACCGACTTCAACACCGCCGACGCCGGTGACGTACGTCCGGCGCTGACGGCCTGCCTCGCTGTCCCCCGCTGGGTGGACGCGATTCTCGACCACAGGCCGTACGAAAACCTCGACGCCTTGCAAGCGGCCGCGGGCCTGCCGTTGAGCAGTGCCGAGATCCGCCAGGCCATGGCCGCGCACCCGCGGATCGGCGAAAAGCCGAAGCAGCAAGGGACCGAGGCCGACTGGTCCCGCAGCGAACAGTCCGGTGTGGACAACGCCGGCGAGTTCGCCGCCGCGAACGCCGAGTACGAAGCCAGGTTCGGGCACGTCTACCTCGTGTGCGCCAGCGGGCGCAGCGGCGACGAGCTGCTGAAGATCCTCCGCGAGAGACTGGACAACGATCCGGCGACCGAACTCGGCGTCGCCGGGCAGGAGCTGCTCAAGATCGCCGCGCTGCGGCTGGCCAAGGCGGTGACCGCGTGAGCCTGGTGACGACGCACGTGCTCGACACGGCCAACGGCCGGCCCGCGGCCGGGATCGCCGTCCGTTTCGAAACCGCCGAGGGCAAGCCGATCGCCGACGGTCGCACCGACGACGACGGCCGGATCCGCGAGCTCGGCCCCGACACCCTCGAGCCCGGTTCCTACCGGCTCGTCTTCGACACCGGCGCTTACCTCGGCCCGGACGCGTTCTTCCCGGAGGTGGCCCTCACCTTCCGGATCTCCGACGGCACCGCGCACCACCACGTGCCGCTCCTGCTCAGCCCGTTCGCCTATTCGACTTACCGAGGGAGCTGAACCGTGGCCATCACCCTGGGCCCCAACCAGTACGGCAAGGCGGAGGTCCGCCTGGTGACGGTGCGCCGCGACGGCCCCGTCCACCACCTGAAGGACCTCACCGTGTCGACGTCGCTGCGCGGCGAGCTGGCCGCGACGCACCTGACCGGCGACAACGCCGGCGTGCTCGCGACCGACACGCAGAAGAACACCGTGTACGCCTTCGCGAAGGAGGCGCCGGTCGGCGAGATCGAGGACTTCGGCCTGCGCCTGGCCCGCCACTTCAGCGGCGCCAGGATCAAGATCGACGAGCACGGCTGGGACCGGATCGCCGTCGGCGGCGCGCCGCACGACCACGCCTTCAGCCGCTCCGGCGACGAGCGGCGCACCACCGCCGTCACGATCCAGGACGGCCGCGCGTGGGTCGTGTCCGGCATCGACGGCCTGACGCTGCTCAAGTCGACCGGTTCGGAGTTCCACGGCTTCCCTCGCGACGAGTACACAACTCTCGCCGAGACCGACGACCGGATCCTGGCCACCGCCGTCACCGCGCGGTGGCGCTACCAGGGCGAAGGCATCGACTGGGCGGAGAGCCACGGCGAGATCCGGCGGCTGCTGCTGGAGACCTTCGCGACGAAGCACAGCCTCTCCCTGCAGCAGACGCTGTACGCGATGGGCCAGTCGGTACTCGAACAACGGCCCGAGGTCGCCGAGGTGCGGCTGTCACTGCCGAACAAGCACCACTTCCTCGTGGACCTGAGCCCGTTCGGGCTGAAGAACGACAACGAGGTGTTCTACGCCGCCGACCGCCCGTACGGGCTGATCGAGGGCACGATCCTGCGCGACGACGCCGAGGACCCCGGCCCGGCCTGGGACATCCACTAGCAACCGCCCCTACGCAGCCCCCGCCCTCTCCGGGGGACCGGCCCCGCTTCCAGCGTATCGGGGGTGTCCGACAAAACCCGGAAAAGGCGGCGACTGGAGCCGGTTTGTCCACATCACGGCCTGGCTGTGGACAAGCCGGGCGGGGGTGTCAGATAAGCCGCGGGCGTGGACGAGCCGGCGGGGTGTCGGACAAGCCGGGCGGGGCGAACAGGTCGGCCCGGGGGCGTCGGACAAGCCGGGCGGGTGCCAACAGGCCGGGCAGCGTGTCGAACAAGCCGAGCGAGGTGAACGGGCCGAGCGGGTGTCGGACAACCCGGGCGAAGTTGATAGAACGCTCTAACTAGCGCGTATCCTCTAACCGTGGCAGGGACCAAGGAACGCATCATGGCCGCCGGCGCCGAGCTGTTCCGGCGCAACGGGTACACCGGCACCGGGCTGAAGCAGATCGTCACTGAGGCGAACGCGCCGTTCGGTTCGCTGTACCACTTCTTCCCCGGCGGGAAGGAGCAGCTCGGCACCGAGGTCGTCCGGGAGTCCGGGCTGGCCTACATCCAGCTGTTCGACCTGTTCATCGCCCCGGCCCCCGACCTGATCAGCGGGATCGAGGCGTTCTTCGCCGCCGGGATCGCGACGCTCGAAGCCACCGACTACGTCGAGGGTTGCCCGATCGCGACCGTCGCACTGGAGGTCGCCGCCACCAACGAGCCCCTCCGGCAAGCCACCGCCGACGTCTTCACGGCGTGGATCGAGGCCGGGACCGAGAAGTTCGCCAAGTTCGGGATCAGCCGGGAAGCCGCGCGGACGCTCACCATCTCGGTCGTCAACAGCCTCGAAGGCGCGTTTGTCCTCTGCCGCGCTCTCCGGGACACCGAAGCCATGGCCGTCGCCGGGGCAACAAGTGTGGACGTCGCCCGGCGACTCCAAGCCGAAGACGGGCAACTTTAGTCGGGAATCCAACAAGAATACTCAAAATGGCGCTTGACCGCGCAGCATCGGACATCGATGCTGCGCAGTGCTGGCCAGAAATGGTCTAGTCCTCCTGCCTCACACCGTCGTTCGGTTGGAGCCGCCATGCGCCGTGTCCTCGCCGTCCTCGCCACCGCCGTAGCCGTCATCGGGATCACCAGTCAGCCCGCCGATGCCCTGGAGAACGGGCTCGCGAGAACCCCGCCGATGGGGTGGAACACCTGGAACACCTTCGAGTGCAACATCAACGAGACGCTCGTCAAACAGACCACCGACCTGATGGTCAGCTCCGGGATGCGCGACCGCGGTTACACCTACGTCAACCTCGACGACTGCTGGATGACCAAGACCCGGGACGCCGCGGGCAAGCTCGTCGCCGACCCGGCGAAGTTCCCCAGCGGCCTCAAGGCGCTCGGTGACTACATCCACGCGCGCGGGATGAAGTTCGGGATCTACGAGAGCGCCGGCACCGAGACCTGCCAGCACTACCCGGGCAGCCTCGGCCACGAGCAGGCCGACGCGAACAGCTACGCGAGCTGGGGCGTCGACTACCTCAAGTACGACAACTGCGGCAGCCCCGGCGGCGAAACCCAGCAGGACTACATCCGCCGTTACTCCGCGATGCGCGACGCGCTCAAGGCCACCGGCCGCCCGATCGCCTACAGCATCTGCGAATGGGGGAACTTCAGCCCGTCCACCTGGGCACCGGACGTCGGCAACCTGTGGCGCACCACCGGCGACATCACCAACAACTGGGGCAGCATCGACTCGATCTACCGCCAGAACGTCGGCCTCGCGTCCGCCGCGAAGCCCGGCGCGTGGAACGACCCGGACATGCTCGAGGTCGGCGACGGCATGGACTTCCAGGAGGACCGCGCCCACTTCACGCTGTGGGCCGCGATGGCCGCGCCGCTGATCGCCGGGGCCGACCTGCGCAGCGCCAGCGTCGCCACTTTCTCCACCTACCTGAACGGTGACGTCATCGCCGTCGACCAGGACCCGCTCGGCAAGCAAGCCCAGCGAGTAGCAACCGGAGGAGGTCTGGACGTCCTGGCGAAGCCCCTCCAGGGCGGTGACGTCGCCGTCGTGCTGTTCAACGAAAACGGCACGACGAAAACCGTCTCGACGACGGCCGCCGCGGCCGGGCTGCCCGCCGCGTCGAACTACCGGCTGACCAACCTGTGGTCGAAGGAGCTGACGACCAGCACCGGCACGATCAGCGCCACCGTGCCGTCGCACAGCACCGTGATCTACCGGGTGAAGGCCAATGCGAGCGGCTCCAGCATCGGCACGGCCCATCCGCTGCAGGGCGCGTCGTCATCGCGGTGCGTCGACATCAAGGGCAACCTCACGACACCCGGCACCAAGGTCGACATCTGGGACTGCGACGGCGGGGCCAACCAGAGCTGGACGTTCACCAGCGCCGGTGAGCTGAAGGCCAACGGCCTCTGCCTCGACGCGAACGACGGCGGGACCGCGGCCGGAACCAAGCTGATCGTGTGGACGTGCCACGGCGGCACGAACCAGAAGTTCAAGCTCAACGCCGACGGCTCGGTCACCGGCACGCAGTCCGGCCTGTGCGTCGACGTCACCGGCGGCGACAAGCCCGCCGGCAACGTCAACGGCACTCAGCTCGAACTGTGGGGCTGCAATGACGACGCCAACCAGAACTGGACGCTCAAATAGCTCAAGTCCCCGTGAGGTGCTCCGGCCGCACCGGGACGCGCGTGAGCGCGAGCCCGGTCGCGGCCCGGATCGCCGCCACGATCGCCGGGGTCGACGAGATCGTCGGCGGCTCGCCCACCCCGCGCAGGCCGTACGGCGCGTGCGGGTCCGGGCGTTCCAGGACGTCGATGCTCATCGGCGGCATGTCCAAGACCGTCGGGATCAGGTAGTCGGTGAAGGAGGGGTTCCGGATCTTCCCGCCGGAAGTCTGGATCTCCTCCATCACCGCCAGCCCGAGCCCCTGCGCCGAACCGCCCTGGATCTGGCCCAGCACGGCCTGCGGGTTGAGCGCCTTGCCGACGTCCTGGGCGCAGTCCAACGCGACCACCTTGACCAGACCCAGCTCGACGTCGACGTCGACGACGGCCCGGTGCGCGGCGAACGCGTACTGCACGTGCGCGGTGCCCTGCCCGGTTTCCGGATCCAGCGCGGAAGTAGGCCGGTGCCGCCACTCCACCGTTTCGTCGTAGACGTCGTCGCCGAGGACGTCCACCAGGTCGGCGAGCACCTGGCCGTCGCCCGCGACGAGCTTGCCGCCGACGATGCGCACCTTCCGGCCGAACCGGGAAAGCAGCCGCGCCCGCACCGCCGCGCTGGCGGCCTGCACCGCCCCGCCGGTCACGTACGTCTGCCGTGACGCCGACGTCGAGCCGCCGTTGCCGATCGAGGTGTCCATCGGCAGCACCGTCACCTGTTCGACGCCCAGCTCGGTCCGGACGATCTGCTGCATGATCGTGACCAGGCCCTGGCCGACCTCGCACGCCGCGGTGTGCACGGTCGCCGCGGGCTCGCCGCCGACCAGCTGCAGCCGCACCCGCGCCGTCGAGTAGTCGTCGAAGCCTTCGGAGAAGCAGACGTTCTTGATCCCGACCGCGTACCCGACGCCGCGGACGACGCCTTCGCCGTGCGTCGTGTTCGAGACGCCGCCCGGCATGTGCCGCAGGTCGAACGGCCGTTCCGGCGGCATCGGCTTGGCGCGCACCAGGTCCAGGAGCTCCGCGACCGGCGCGGCCGAGTCGACGGCCTGGCCGGTCGGCATCAGCGCGCCCTCGCTCATCGCGTTGCGGACGCGGATCTCCACCGGGTCCAGCCCACAGGCGAGAGCGAGCTTGTCCATCTGCGACTCGTAGCCGAACGCCGCCTGCACCGCGCCGAAGCCGCGCATCGCGCCGCACGGCGGGTTGTTCGTGTAGACGCCCCAGCAGTCGATCGCCACGCTGTCCACTGTGTACGGTCCGACGCCGAGTGTGGCGGCGTTCGCGACCACCGCGCCGGTCGACGACGCGTACGCGCCGCCGTCCAGGAACAGGCGGGTGCGCACGTACACGAGACGCCCGTCGCGAGTGGCGCCATGCTCGTAGTACATCTTCGCCGGGTGGCGGTGCACGTGACCGTAGAAGGACTCTTCGCGGTTGTAGACCATCTTCACCGGCTTGCCGGTGTGCAGCGCCAGCAGGCACGCGTGCACCTGCATCGACAGGTCCTCGCGACCGCCGAACGCTCCCCCGACGCCGCCGAGCGTCAGCCGCACCTTCTCCACCGGCAAACCCAGAGCCGCGACGATCTGCTGCTGGTCGACGTGCAGCCACTGCGTCGCGACGTACAGGTCGACGCCGCCTTCGGTGTCCGGCACGGCGAGCCCGGACTCCGGCCCGAGGAACGCCTGGTCCTGCATGCCGACCTCGTAGACGCCGGACACGACGACGTCCGCCGTGACATCTTGCGGCCCTCGCCGGATCTTCACGTGCCGCACGACGTTGCCGCCGTCATGCAGCGAAGGGCCTTCGCCCGCGACAGCAGCTTCGGAGTCGGTGACCGGAGAAAGCTCTTCGTAAGAAACGACAATCCGCTTCATCGCGCGGCGCGCGGTCTCCGGGTGGTCGGCGGCGACCAGCGCGACCGGCTCCCCTTCGTACCGCACGACGTCCGAAGCGAGCACCGGCTGGTCGGTGTGTTCCAGCCCGTAGCGGTTGACGCCGGGGACGTCCTCGTGGGTCAGCACCGCGTAGACCCCGGGCACCTTGAGGGCCTCAGTGATGTCGATGCCGGTGATCCGTGCGTGCGGGTGCGGGCTGCGCAGGGTCACGCCCCACACCATGTCCTCGTGCCAGAGGTCCGAGGAGTACGCGAACTCGCCGCGCACCTTGACCGTGCCGTCGGGGCGACGCGGCGAAGTCCCGACGCCGTTGACCGTCTGGGTGCTGACGGAAGTGGTCATCTGTCCTCCCGCAACCGGGCGCTCGCGGCCGCCAGCTCGGACGCGATTTCCGACTCCTCCGCCTCGCGCAGGACAGCGTCCTCGACGACGACCTTGCCGCCGACGAACAGCCGCCGCACCGGCGGTGTCGTGCCGAGAACCAGTGCCGCGACCGGGTCGGTGATGCCCGCGTAGTTCAGCCCGGCCAGGTCCCAGATCGCGAGGTCGGCGAGCTTCCCGGGTTCGATCGAGCCCAGGTCGTCGGCCCGGCCCAGGCAGCGGGCGCCGCCCATCGTGCCCATCCACAACGCTTCGCGCGTGGTCAGCCCGCGTGGGCCACCGCGCTGGCGGGCCTGGAGCAACGCCTGGTGCAGTTCTTCGCCGAGCCCGCCGGACTCGTTGGACGCGGCCCCGTCGGCACCGAGGCCGACCGCGACACCCGCGTCGAGCAGGTCGCGGACCGGGGCGATGCCGGCGCCGATGCGGCCGTTGGACGTCGGGCAGTGCGCCGAGCCGGTGCCGGTCGCGCCGAACCGGCGGATCGCGTCGGGCGCGAGGTGGATGGTGTGCGCGAGCCAGACGTCCTCGGCGAGCCAGCCCAGCTTGTCGGCGTACTCGGCGGGAGTGCAGCCGACCTCGGCGAGGCACTGCTGCTCCTCGTCCAGCGTCTCGGCGAG
>Ga0307515_10024773_pt1 | contig 10428 bp, 4 predicted proteins | sample 17_EM_MG_FD_194513 | JGI IMG/M metagenome (GOLD analysis project Ga0307515, IMG submission 194513) | Populus trichocarpa ectomycorrhiza microbial communities from riparian zone in the Pacific Northwest, United States - 17_EM | ecosystem: Host-associated > Plants > Roots > Unclassified | place...
AAAAAAAAAAAGAAGAAGAAAGAAGAAAGAAGAAAGAAAAGACACTGACGTTTTGTCAAGGCCAGAAATGGAACCTTTCGTTGAATGCTTCTCTCTGGAATTGCACCAGCCACAAAAAGACACTGACTTTTGTAATCATGTTCTGTCATTGAAATGTGCATTTTGGTGCTTTATGGGTTCTTCGTCACCGTTGAGACTGCAATTGGACATTATCATACTGTAATCATTCTTTAAGCCCCAAACTTAAAAACATCTCAAATTGTACATTATCATACACAATTATCATTTCAGAAACATGCTTTCGATTAGAGAAAGCCCTGCTACAAAAATCCGTTTGCACAATTGAGTCAAAGCTTCAAACCTTACCTGCTGCACTGGAAAAGGAGTGCTCCTTTGCTGATTCAACGGACTATGATGCCTCCTATGGACATGTTCTACAACATTTAAACACCTTGGTGCTGGGGGCCGTATGTTTCTTTTGCGACGCTTTGCTGAAAGGTTTTACAGCATGTTATTAGCTTTTTTTTAAAAATAAAAATAAAAATAAAAATTATTATTATAAAACAGGGTAGATGATGAGGATTCTACTGATTCTCCTGCGCACCTTTACACGTTTAAAGTGAATGAATTAACCAAAATGCTTTGCAGCTCTTAAGCTGTAATCCAGCTTCGACATGTTTTTGCATTTTGCCATTATTTGTCTCAACTCTTTAGAACAGATGCAAAGCAAAAGGAAGACACTCAAAACACATTTTATTGAAAGGTATTCAGCTTCGCTTCTTATAGGAAAGCGAGTTTTACAAGAGCAAACAAGTTTCAAACGTAAAACAAACATCAATGAACAGGAACAAAGGAGTTCTATGCGCATTTAAAGCCTTCAGGAACTTTCTTTCCACAAGCACTTAGGAGCAAGCTAACTGCAACGGGAACTTTGAGCTTGACAACTCCCAAGACATTGGCCTTAATAGCTGTGCATAAACACAATGCGGCTTCAAGATCAGCAAGACCCTTGATAAGGGTACAGCATTCCTCGCTTGGAGGGGTCCCAAGAGCCTCGTGAACCAACCCTAACCAGTTGCCACAAACACCAAATTTGAGGGTATCTTTAGGGCATTTGGCTGGCTTCTTTGGGGCTGGGGGAGCTTTTGGAGGACAGGCCGGTACGTTATGAGATGAGACACAAGTGAAAAAAATGACATTGAGCAGAACAAAAATAGCTGCTGCCTTAGAACCCTTGAAGGCCATTTCTTTCATGCAACACACACGTTATGGAACTTTCAGTGCTCCAAAAGAAGCTTTATATAGAGAAATACAAATGCATAGACAAGTAAATACTGAAAATAACAGGCAGCCACTACAGGAGCAGTGGCCAATGTTAAGCCATGAATGCTGTGTACTTGAAGCTGGATTTTTATTCAATTATGTGAATGGCATGACTCAAAGTAGCAAAATCTTTGGCCCATCGCCATGTGCAGTAATTGTGTGGCCGAGATAACTTCTTGCTTATCATTTTGCATTCTATTTGGTGTTTACATTCGTCCTCTTTGTTCTGTCCAAGCAGAAATTAACATTCCAGGTATCTCAAGGTCCCAGTCTTGATTATCGAGAATTTTATTACTGAAAAAAACACTAGGTAGGTGCTCGCCCTCCTACAAGGGCTTAAAAACAGGATACTATCCTGGGAAATTGAAGCATACACGACAGAAGACTAAGTCCATTTTACAGACTCTGACCGAGAAAATTATCAGCAAAATCCCAGTGATTATGTAACAAATCATATCTGGGATTACTGTTCATAGCATTTCTCAGCAGCGTTGTCTTACGTAATCTGCACTGAACAGATTGGATAATATGCCTTGGCAAAGTAGAGAAATCCGAAGCAACATTCTCACGCGCTTTCTTATCTCTCTCTTGCCAAACAGAATATATATAGCTGGCACCAAACTCCTTTCACCTCAGAACAGCTAAAGAAAACAGGGTCCCTATCTTCTGATTTGTCTCACCTTCATGGTCGTCAGCCAATTTAGGGTAGATTTTAATCTCCAGGTTCATGTAATTTTTCAGTTTCATCTAAAACTTTTGATTTGTTTCGATTAGACCTACAATCTTTATTTTTGTTCCGCTGTGTAAATTTTAATTTCATCTCCAAAGTTTATGGGATATCTCAATATAAATCAAAAGGTAAGAACAAAAAAAAAAAAAACTGAAACTGAAAAATCATTGAAGAAATACATCTTTTCTCAATTAAACAAAGAACGATAATTTCTTTTGCATCAACACTATCTACCAGTTATTTGACAATACAAGAATACAATTAAGACAAAAACATATTTTTTAATAAAAAGTATCAACCATCATTGTCCCTATCTCTCATACACTCTCTCACTAGCATATGATATCTACATTTTTAATCCAATTCATTCAGTTCTTCAAAAAAGAATCTGAGAAAAATAAATAAATTCCCATATGAATGGATGATAGTTTAAGAACATAACAAGTTTAACATCACCTAAAGCATGATCATTTACACATATCAAAGATACGATTTAAGGACAACATAAAAAAAGGTTTATTTTCGTTTCCTTTATTGATTCATTCTTCATTTTATTTCCGAGGAAGTCCCATTAATGAGAGCAAATTCATTGATTGTTAGGGGCTGGTTTAGACCACAAATGCTAACTGACCCAGTTAAATTTTCACCTTATCCACCAAGTATGGATGCCGCCATCTAGAATAAAATATTTAACACGGCAAGACAGCGGGGTTGACCCTTGGAGTAGAGGCTGGGTTTATTTAGTGAAATCATTTGCAAAGACAACTTGGGCATCAAGTTGTCTTCTAAAGTCAACAACCTTTATAAATCCCACCAGCTCAATCGCCTAGTTCCCAACACCATATCTAGTCTTGCTCTTGCTTTTACACAATATCTAGAGTAGAGTTTATAAACAAACAACAAGGGAGATGAGGCCTGTTTTTGCCTTCTTTATGGGAACTGTGTTTGGAGCCTTCGTTACGAGAGGAGCACAACGTTGGGAAAATCCTGAAGCTCACCGGAAACGGACTTGTCCTCGTCAAGCACGCAGGGCTGCAAGCCCAGGAACTGAACAGGCAACAACCTCGGACATGCCACTTGCTAGTAATTGAAAGAATAATTAGAACGCTAATGAAGATTTATGTTGTGTTACTTGTTAGAATCCTGTATTGTTGTTTGGAGGTCAGTGTTGCTTATAAATGGATTGATGATGTACTGTGTTAATTTGATTCACTATGGTTTTTAATTAAATATATAGTTACTTTATTTATTTTAATTGCCGTTCTACTTTCAGATCTTGGCATGTAGATTACGAATCACATCATATGAAAATCTTCCTGCACCATCATCTTGAAATATAATAGTTGGATTGAGGATGTAACTGATAAAAGATTTTATAAAAAGAAACAAAATGGAAAGTATAAAAATATTATGATGAGTGGAGTTATTAAACCCAACCTCAAGGACTAACATATAATTTTTACCAAGACCTCGGGAATTGGAAAATAAATATCTGATTTCTTTGAAAACCTTGATAAAACCATAGTTTTAAAACTCAACCCGGCAGGTCGGTCCGGGACCCGGCTGACTCGGGACTGGAACCGGGCTGATTTTATGAAAAAATAGAGGTAGTTAAAAACCCAGCCGACCCGATCAAAAACCCGGTTGTAACCCGTTGACTATTTTTTTTTTATTTTTTACCAAAATGATATCGTTTTAATTTATAAAAAAAATAGGGTTGACGCAGGTGACCCGGTCAAAACCCGTGACTCCGGCCTTGGGTCGGGTCGGCCATCGAACCAGGTTTAAAAACACTAGATAAAACATATAACATATTTAGTGGTGAAATCCTTGGGGATGATTAATATTTTTATTTGTATTAGGATATTTATCTTATTGTATTTTCAATAAATAATGTCAGTTTCATTTTAGTTAAATAATAAACTTTAATTATATCATGAAAGGAGGCAAGGCTTTTCATGATGGAGAATAATGTCTGGCAGACAGTGCAACAACGTATACAATTTTCAAGAAAAAAAATACTTTAAATATTTGACATTAACTAAAGCTAATGTCACTACAATATCAGGTCTAACAGACATGATTAAAGGCTCTAGTAAAGCTAATATTTTGTTACCAAATAGCACAAAATTTTCATGTATTTCAGGCTAGAAGATTGTACTTGAAAAATTATCTGCTTTCTCTTCTATAATTTATTACACAATCATGAAATCTATTGAAATAAATGTTATGAAACACCAGAAGTGTTCCGACCAAAAAATATTTATGTTTTGGCATGATCGACTTGAACATCTAGGATCAATAATGATGCGATGAATTATTGATAATTCACATGGGTATCCTTTAAAGAATCTAAAGATTCTTTTACCGAATGAAAATTCATGCGCTCATGTTCTCAAGGTAAATTAATTACCAAACCATCTCAATCAAAGGTTGTTATAGAATCACCATCTTTTCTCGAAAGAATTCAAGGAGATATATGTGGACCTATTTATCTACCATGCAGACCTTTTAGATATTTTATAGTATTAATTGATGCATCAAGTAAATGGTCACATGTTTGTTAACTTTCTAGTCGAAATGTTGTATTTGCTAGATTAATAATACATATTATCAGACCACAGACGCAATTTCCTGATTATCCAATCAAGAAAATTTGATTGGACAATGCTGGTGAGTTTGATAATCTTTGCACACTCAAGCATTTGATAATTTTTGCACTTCTATTGGATTTGATGTTAAACATTATGTTGCTCATGTACATAATCAAAATGGTCCAGCAGAATCATTTATAAGCGCCTTCAATTAATTGCTAGGCCATTACTTTTGAAATAAAAATTGCATACATCTATTTGTGGACATGCTATATTACATGTTGCATTATTGGTTGGAATTAGACCAAGTGTTTACTATAGATATTCTCATTTGCAACTTGTTTTTGGTATACCACCAAATATATTTCATTTACAAGCTTTTGGTTGTGCCGTATATGCGCCAATAGTGCCCCATACAAAGAACTAAAATGGCTCCACAATGTAGAATATAAATTTATGTTGGTTTTGATTCTCCATCTATTATTAGATTCCTTGAACCTTTAACCAATGATGTTTTTAAGGCACGTTTTGAACACTATCATTTTGATGAGAATATTTTCCCATCATTAGGGAAAGAAAAGTTACTGCCTGAGGCACGACAATAAATTACTTGGAATAACCCGGAGTTATCTCATTTTGATAAGGGACACATTAATGTGAACTTGTAGTATCTATATAAAACCTTTTATTGAATTCTGAAGTATTCAGAAATCACACAAGAATGTTATATTCTTTTTCCTTCGCTTAGGTTTTTCTTCCTATTGAGTTTTTTCTTTGCAAGGTTTTAATGAGACACATTTTTAGTACATAGTCATTCAAAAGAAAGTGTTATAAAATCTATAATTATATATATTGAAAGCTCATTAAAATCGCTTAGACTTCATTACCCTTGAGTTTAGTCGCTTGATTTTCCATGACACTTGGGTTTTCTAGTGTCCATTAATCTTCTCATTTTCTTTTCTTATAAATAGACTCTTTGTCTTGTATTCTAAATATTAGAAAAAATATAAAAGAAAAGATATAATTATTAAGTTTTTTTTAATATTCAATAGTAACTTTTTAAAAGTCGAGGACTAACATATAATTTCACCAAGACCTCAGGACTGAAAAATAAATATTCAAACCCTTTTTCTTAGTTACAATTTAAAGAAAAAAATTAAAAAAAAAAATTGTCCATTAGACCCTTGGAGGAGGAGTCACTCTTTCCTTGTTCATGTTTTGAGAAATACGTCAGGACCGCCCACAAGTTATATAAATCCTCTGCCAAACAACCTTGCCTTCTCCAAACTACTGAATTAGTTCCTGCTTCAGTACTGCTTAATTTTTTTAAAATTTATGTATGATATTAAGATATTGAAACGATACAAAAATATTAATAAAAATTTATTTTTTCATTTCTAGTTCAGCAAACACTAAGGGTAATTAGTTTTAAAAACAAAGTCGAAGTAACGCTATTTTACATAATCTATTTTAAACAAGATAATTTGAGAATTTTTTTAAAAAAACAAAGTCAAAGTAACGCTATGTTGTCTTCTATCTTTTAAATTGTCGCTATCCTTTGAAAAAAATTGTTGCTTGGCCAAGAAGGGTTGAGCGTTGACCCTTGGAGGAGGAGTCACCATGTAGTTTTGAGTCTTGGGAACTACGACATCACGGCTTTATGAATCCCCTGCACACCCATCTTTGATTTCTCAAGACTGTCAAATTCCTGATTCACATCTCTCAGATCAAGCCAAGCCTCTTTCTCATACTCTACATAGCTAGCTGCACACTAAGAGTTTTTGGGAGCCAAATGGGTTTCATAAGGAGCTCCTTCTCGTTCATGTTCGGGACACTGTCTGGGATCTACATAGCCCAGAACTACAACGTGCCTAACATAAAAAAACTTGCTGAATTTAGCCTTTCCATGGCCAAACAGATGGAAGAAACCCATCGCAAACCCAGCAACAAGAAAGACAGAGACGATGTTTAAGAATGATTGATCGATCCATCACCATGACAGGGTTCGCACATATATTATGATCCCATCTTGAGCAACTCTAGTCTTATTCATATGAAGATCTATATGAATTATTTGCAAAATCGGGGAGCTTATGTTTCCATGTATTAGCCTATAGTTTTTTGCCCCCCTTTCCCATCTTTATGAGTGATTGTCTTACTTTTATGCTTGGGGTTAGTGCCTTAGTGGAAACGGTCTATCGGTTTTCATTTGATAAAGCAACATGTACCCTTACTCTATTACTAAAACTAAAGATTGCATACGCTGAAAGTTTACCATTCAATAACTAGCGTCCAATATAGCTCAATCTGTTATTTTCCAGGCTGCAGCAATTCCATAATCTCACATTGCCTGGCAGAGCATTTCTTTCAAGTCTCAGGATTAGTCTCAATGATTTATGAAAACCCACAGCTTTTGAAGCATTCAGAATTCTACCAAGGGATTGATATGTATTGCATGGGCACGTTGAAAAAACCACAGATATACAGGCAAAGAATCAGAGATGGAAAGCAAAAAATTGTACATTTTGGGGTTTAGGAAGAAGACTAGTGAGCAGTAATTAGTAGGTTCAGCTTCAGTAAGAGAAATGAATCCATTCATAGCAAGAAAAATGGCAGTCACTAGATTACAAATCAATCCATTCACAAGAGATCCTAAGTTTAACAGGCTATTAGCCAGTCTAACTACCATCCAAACCGACCTAGCTCTTGCTCAAACATCTGACAATCAATAATCAAAAGTGCCAACAATGCATCTGACTATAATTTTACAAATTACGTGAGGAAGTCCTAAAAAGTTTCAAAACCTCTGGGAAGGCTGCACACTCTGTCAACTCAAACTATAATCTCAGTCACTTGGATATTCACTTGAAGATATAGCCAACCAAGATGCCAAACAAACCAAACCAGAAAAACAACCAATAAAGAGACACCACCAGCATGTTTTTTGCTGATCTGTTTTCTCATCAGTTCCTGTTGCAGGAAAAAGCACACAATAGCAAGATCGGTGAGCACTGACAGTGACAAAACACCATTAAATAACTAATGCGTTTCACTGACAAGAAACTTGAGAATGCATCACTAGAAGGAATTAATGTAGGCAAAAGAGGATTCAACAACACAACTATCCTTCCTACTTTCACCATACGGTATCTCATCGACAGAAGATAAAAATATTTCACATGAGAGAAGAATCAAACCAACATAAGATATAGGAAAAGGAAAACCGCACTTTGCCAAACTTTCATAAACCAATTATCTAGACTAAAACAATGACATTAACATTCAATTCATACCAGTTCATGCCGAAGCTTGTGATTTTGCTGCAGGCATGGCAGGAGTTTTCTCCTCAGTCAACCTTGAAATCACAGACCATGTCTGATATACAAACATGGTCAGAAAATTGACCCAAAATTGCAAAAACAAAGGTGTTCCATAAAGCAAAATACTTTCAAGAGTAAATAGGCAGCATTTAGCTTTAAAATGTTTATTTATGGAAAGCTCTAATTGGTGATTAATCCTACAGGTACATGGCTGGATATTTCAAATGCCACACATGTACTCTGTAAATCGCCCTCAGAGCAATGCTTTTCCCGCCAAGAACAAAAACCAAAAGAATGAAAAGGCACATAGCTTCACAGTCCCAACATATCCTTCTATTTAAATTGCAGTAACACATTAAATTCCTAAATATCCAGTATACCGGAGCATTCCCAATATACTTGCATATTCTAAATTTCATCAGAGGAATTTCAAAATACAAACAGAACAACAAACACAAAATTAAAGCTGTCATCAGTTTTTCGCAAGAAATAACACTTGAGCTGAACATCTTATGTCAATGGCTATAGTTTATAGAATCATTATGGACCTGTGTATTTCAGATTTCATGTAATGAAGTTCAAGAACTCATTTCGAAAACAACATATTTGTCATTGAGTAAATTAGGAACGTCAGATTTAAGTAAATTTTCACGATCGAAGTCACAGAATTTTAAGGAAAACAGGGCAAAAAGATAGTTTACCTCAGAAGATTTTTCTTTAGGCTCCTCTAAAGATCTTGATACCTGAAAAACGATCCCAAATAAATGAAAAATACCATAGCTACCTGGACTCCAATAAGCATATATGCGTACAATAAAAGCAAAAAGGAGGAAAGAAGATCTCAAAACAGAAACAAGATGGAACACTTACAGCATCAAGCAATGAAGTATCCTGATTACCGTTCTCAAACACAGAAGGCCTAGAAGGAGAAGATCCTTCATCAGATTCTTCTGCAACAGGAGAGGGAAGATTTGCAAGGGATGTATAAAACCGTCAATTTGAAATCCTCCACAACCCTACCATCCTCCTTACTAAAATGCAAAACCAATCACTCCCATCTTTAATTCTATATTGAGCAAACATAACTGTCAATCTGTAAACAGGAATAAACAATAATTCTATATTGAGAAAACATAACCGTCAATCTTTAAACAGGAATAAGCAAAGGAAGATACAAAGAAGCCACCCCACCATATCAGAAGTTATGTCTTTGGTAGTTGTACCATCAGGTGCAACAACACTCTGAAGCAGGAACTTGTCCCTGCATTGCATATCTGGCGGTGACTCCTTTTGGCCTTGCATTGTAACTAACACAATCCAATCAAGAACAAGTAGAAAGCTCATAAAACCATTATATGCCCAAACATACATGTCTACAATGCGTCATTAAAGCAAAACAAAATGAAACGAAAAGCCATCCACTTAACGAAAACAACCATAATTTACACGAGTCGCTATCATCACATATAACATTAGAAGCCAAAATGCATTACCAGCTATGGATTTGAAATTCACAAATCCCAACAACAAACAATTTGTCTCCTAGTTAGAGCCGCTCTCGCGTAATTTCGACACAAAATCAATAAATTTAGATATTTTCTTTTGTTTCCATTTTCTCGGAAAGCAAACAGGAAAAAGAAAAGGAGAGATAGAAAGCAAGAAAGGAACTTAGATGTAAATTTGAGCTCTATTGAGTGGATATTAAGAAGATCTCCAGCACTCATGATTGCTAATTTATTTCAGTGCGAAGTAGAAATTTAATTTGTGAAAATCAAAAAAATTGTATCAAAATTAGGGCCTTTTATTTTGTTCTTTAAGAGAAAATGATTATTATTTTTTTAATGTGATATAGGAGAAAGGAAAGTAAAACAGTGGGAGGGAGGAGGGAAAAAAAAAATATTATGTTTTGAGATTTGGGTAGAGAGTAAAATCACGATGATGGTGATTTGGGTGACTAACGTTAACCGTTTGATTTTAAGAAACGTTGTGATAGTATTGGGTTCAGTGGGGTTGTTATGTGTGAAGGGTCAACGGTTGGTGAGGTTAAGATGGGAGTTTTAATTTCTTGATTTGTTAGGCTTTTCCATTAATTTTTTTACAAGGGATCACCAACCTAATTGTTTGTTGTTAATATAATGAACACCCACCTTCAAAAGGTAAAGATAGATGATGATAATTAGTAAAAGCTTCGAACTATGGGATTTTTTTACTGTGATTTTAAATTTAATTTTTATAGTTACTAATATATTAATCGCTGAAAGTTTATATAGTTGTTAATTTCAGGGTTTGTAAAATTAATCAAAGTATACGCAGGCTAGCTCGAATACCCATATTAATAAAAAAAATTGTAATTTAACATCACCCATGAGCAAGTTTTTTTAGATAATTATTTTATGTTATAAATAATAGATATAGTTCAACTAAAAGTAAAAATAATAGATATTTTTACAATAAAAATATA
>Ga0307515_10024774_pt1 | contig 10428 bp, 7 predicted proteins | sample 17_EM_MG_FD_194513 | JGI IMG/M metagenome (GOLD analysis project Ga0307515, IMG submission 194513) | Populus trichocarpa ectomycorrhiza microbial communities from riparian zone in the Pacific Northwest, United States - 17_EM | ecosystem: Host-associated > Plants > Roots > Unclassified | place...
CCCCCCCCCCCGCATCATGGTTTGAAGGATTTATTGCTTACTGCAAAGCCAGCAAATGCAAGACCAGTCTCCACTACATCTCTGTCCAAGCTTCTAGCTTCGCTAACCTTCATGGGAGGAACAAAAAGATATAGCAACTTCAGCATGCATGGTATACACATTGAACAAATTTATACAACAGGACCTCGATCCCAAACTACTTGGGGTTGACAGTAAGGTCCCTTTAGTGCCATTCTGCAAGTTCATATACAAACTGAACAAATCTATACAATGAGAAAATTCAGATAAGGTAAATCCCATGCCTCGTCACGAGAACAAATGAGTGATTTGCATTTCACACTAAACTACAAATTACTATAGTAATTATTGCTCCACAAAAAACATGTAAAATAACATCATTTTAACTAACTTGTATAGTTTGCTGCTTGAATTGACAAGGGGCAAAAACAAAAGCAAGAATTTCATGATTGGCATTATAGAGAATTAAAAATGATGCAAAACAGAGAAGACTGAACAACAAAGAAGACAACAAATATGTCACTCGTGCATTCCTAACATCTCCAGAAATGTGTTTCAAGATGACCTGGCAAAACGATGAAGCTGGGTGGAAATGGTCGTGATACTTTCACATGGAATATTTATCAGTTTAATCCTATAATTGTATTTACAAGTTAAGACTCAATGTATGGTCCGCATCTAGCATTATGAATGACAAACAATAAAATTGAAGATAGGGTTCAAACAACCTTTTCGCAGGTGGATCAGAAAAAGTATCAAGTGCATATAACAGTGAAAATCAAAATAGAATATGCACACTATTTAAGTAAATACAAAGGCGAGAAGAAAGTAAAAGATATTAGAAACTTACTGTCATGTCCGGAAGGTACTTGAAAGCAAGGGCCAGAACTCGAGACCCTTGACGTGTGTACTTTTTATATGTATCAACATATGATGGTGGCAAGTCAATGAGTCTATCCTGAATAGTTTCAGGTGCACCCTGAAACATCCAAAACAAAAATCATGATGATATTATCTCCAAGTACAGTAAAAGATAGACTGCAATTAAATCAGCAATTCTTTTTTCATATTATTGTATTTTGCCAGGCAATGAAATTAGAAAATGGTCACTAATCAAGTAACAAATGATAATGTTGTGAGGGGTCAAAGAATTAGCAAAATATTGTCATAATGTGGCAATTGAGGCTCAGAACCACATTTAGATCAGCTTCCAATACACTCCTTTGCAAAACATCTGATAGTGGCCCATCTAGTGATTGAAATATTTAAAAACAAACAAATGTTTACAGAGTCCTCAGCAAATGAAAAGGTCAATATCTTAAATCTGTGAATTGCTCGCCAAATTTGTTCAAGTCCAGTAACTCGTATGAAAAGCATAAGCAACTGACCTTCACAAATGCCAAGAATTCCTCCTGTGTGCGAACAACAACTGCCATTCGTTTCAAATGGGATGCAAAGTGATGTCTCTGAACAATCTGCACGGCATTGCCACCTCCTCTGCAACTCATAAGAATGACAAATAATTGCAATGAAACTGCCTAACGAAATAAACCCAGACTATGAAAAACTCAAAGTGGGATTTGATCAGGTTCTCTTATTTCCTTTCATCCATAACTTTCATTCTTCCATTTTCTGTCTTTCTCATCAATATATGTCTTGCTTAATGCCTACATGGTTCACCTCACCTCCATTTGGGCATTTCAATACATCTATCACTTGTCAAAAGAAAACTTCATGCAAGAAACCACAAACTCCATGTGCTCCGAAAAATAAAAAAAAAACAAAATATCTAATAGAAGGAAACTCGTTTCTTATATAGACATTTTAGAGTGACTGGTAGACTGTCACACCAACACAATGAATTAGGATGCGGAGTTTGCTGTGAAAAAATCTTTCCATGGAACCATTTGCCTTCACAGTCTGATTATCTACCAGCTAGTTCTTACAGACTAACTATCTGAGGATTCCTAAAAGACATGATAATTTTTCCCATGCTTCAATGTAGATGAAAGTTGAAAACTAGCTTGATATTATCCTTGTGTCATTTAATGACTTAATAGTTAAATGACTTTCTCCAATATTTTGCACTATAATTAGCACATTTAAAATGCTTTAAACAAGAGCCAATCCATGAAAATGAACTCGATCAATATTGCACTCTTTATTGCCTGTGATTGAATTCCTCTCTTTCATCATTCTCCTTGGACTTGGCTCTATTTATGAAATATCTCTCCCTTCAATCTATTCTACACTGCATATTAAATCTATAACGCATGCCTTGTTTCCCTTCAATTCATTTTCTTTTAATAATAGAATAGCCTTTTAAAACAGATCATGACCACATCAAGATTTCAATCAAAATATATTCTAGGCAGAGATTAAGCAGGAGAAAAATGACATTGTAGACATACAAATCAAATCAATCCAATGGGAGCAATTTCCACAACTTACTTTTTGGGCATCGCCTTTTCATCAGATTTATAACTCCAGTCTATTCCTGTAAGTGCAGCCTTCTCAAGAGGATCACCAACCTACAAGCAATTATGGAAATGTTAGAGCATTCTCGAGGGACAGCAAACATATGGAAAGGATTTTAGCCCGTGTCAGCCAGCTGCCTTCATCAGTAAATAGTTTGCTTGTGCTATCTGGAAAATATGATAAGGCGGAATCTTAATGATGCACCAAGAACAATGAATAGCATACAATATGACATTTCAGTAAAATATAGCTCTTAATTTCCCAAGGCCTCGATGAAACTAATTCCAAGAAAACTTGTTTCATGTGTTGTTCTATCAAAAATGACATTTCTGCAAACACTTTATTCTGAGGGGAAGGCCTAGACATCAGTAAAGACAACCATAAGATGATAATGGGATAGAAACCCAATAAAGTAACACACCTAATACTTCTTAAAGGGGACAAGATTATCATGGATGGCTGGCCATACACTGTTTTACTTTTACGATTTCCATTCATTTACAGTGCAGATTCAGTATGAGAAGTGTGGGGAAAAAAGTCTGGCACAACTCCCTCCTTGCCATCTTATTGGTTCTCAAAAAGGTGAGAAGCCAGAAGGCATCTCCAAAGTTGATTCAGAGTGATGGTTACTAGTCACAACAATCACAAGTGTAGTACGAGAGAGGGATACTTCAAGCTTCATTGAAACTTAGATCTCCTAGAGAAAAAAATAAAAGGCAGTTCTTCAAGGGTGTTAATTCATGCAAGCTTAGAGTTCTTGAGGACAAAATAGTAGAAGACTGAGTTTATTATTTATGAAATGACAGGATACAGTACACACTGCAGAGGCACTACAGCCTTTGATTACAAGTAAATGAAACTTAATAAACAGTCCAGTCTAAGGAGTATTAAAATAACATTTATCTAAGTCATCATAAAATAACACAATTAAAAAAACTCAGAAATACAAATACCAATTGTTTTGCTAGAAAACTGCCACAGAACCAGGTAACCATACTACTAGTGAATTGTACTAAACTCCATTTTTGCCTCCATGCATCAACAGAGACAATTTTTTTTTTTTTTTTAATTCAGCTGACATAGAAGGTGGGAATAGACGACCAGACTTGTTATGACAATACAGGCCTTTACAGTTCAATATTACATTTTCTTGTGCTTCAACTATACTACAAGTTCGTTCGACATACTCTAATCATATGCATTCCAACTATATTTCTTTCATCCAAGGAAAACAAATGTAAAGGTGAACTGGTACAATAATAGAAAATGGCTCACAACCAAAATTCAGGGATTCTAGGAACAGCATGCCAAAAATTACATAAGCATACCAGTTTGTTATCCACAAACACCAAGGCATGACAAGAGGCCAAAATTTCTGCTGTTCGGACAGGCACTTTAGTCATATCAGATTCTAAATCTGCACTCTCTGTCAACCCAACAACTCCACGGAACTCCTGAAACCAGCAACAAGATATAAGGAAATTCAATATCAAAAACCAACACGCAACATCAGGTTATGTAAGAAGCATACCATGTCATCTGATGTAAGTGTTCCAGTTTTATCGAAACAACATATATCAACCTGCAGGACAAAAATGATGACAGTGCTTAATATAAGGTGACCTATTGATACACAAACCCTAGCACACACTGTGCCCCAAATCACCACATATGCGAGAGTGTAACCATACAATCAAGAAATAAATGTACGTCATAAACGCTAATGTACGAGTCAATGAGAAAAGAAGCACAAGTTCAGTTCTTGATAAGGCTGGCGTTTCTTGATAAATTACACTAATCTATAACCTTTATCATCTCTCAAAAGTGAAGGAATGGCAACCCAACTAAAATAGCCAAGGCAACCAACTAATGTCAGAAAGGTAAACACCATCTCTGATTTAATAAGAAAAGTAGCAATTCAAGGACTGGTGAGTGAGAGAGAGAAAGGATGACTAATTGGCTACATTAATTTACCTTTCCTGCAAACGGGATGCGAAAAGGTTCGGTACAAAAAATTCCACGCCGTGCCAATGCAATAAGAGATGTATTAACTGCTATTGATAATTCCATTGGCAGCTCAGGTGGAATTACAGATGTTATGATAAGTGAACAACTCAGGAAAAGCTTGTACTTGCTCCTCGTGGGATCCTCTAGTCCCTGCATTAAGAAAATCACATTAGCATAGGCCAACTTATACAATATTCCAAAAAGTACCTCAAAAAGGAGTAGTACTTTACCTTTTTAAGTACATAACCAGCAGCAATTACTGCAAACACGACTAAAAATAGGATGAACAACCCACTTTCCCAACTATTGGCAGTAACCTTCAACAAGTATAATCAAAAGAAGAATCCAAATTAGGAATTAGAAATAGAATGTTTCATAAAAGTTTCAGTAATCCTCAGTCAACTATGAATGAAATTTTAAGTACCCTTTCTGTGGAAAACAAAATGGTCCTCATTAGTTTCCCTTGACTTGTTTCAAACCCAGTTCGAAGAACAACAGCTAGACAACCGCCATCAGGAGCCCTTAGGGGAAAGTTCTAACTCCAGGAAGAATTAAAGGAATCAATTGAAACAGCAAAGACACTGTCTCTGATACAAAAAAAAAAGTGCTCAGGAATTTAAAAGGCAATGTTACATATTCACATGACTGACCTTATCTGGAGTATGCTGCAAAATTTTAGTCCCACCAAATAAAACGTGGTTCTTATCGCGTTTGGCTGATAACTTCTCCTCCATCCCTCTACCCGTGATTGAAACCTGAGAAAAAATTTCTTCTGTTTTCACAAGTTCTAGAGAGAGTGATTCAAACAACTTCCAAATATACAAACCAGCAGCCAATGAAAGAATAACTAACAAACAAACAAAGCCACTTTTTTTCCCTTTTGTTTGAGATGAACATAAGAAAGCATTCAGGCCAAGGATGAAAACAAAGTATTACTCAATTGAGGAAATCAATTTAGCAAGAAAGCATTTAGGCTTCATATTGGAACATTGATAATGCAAACATCCTCAATGGTAAGCAAAAATATAAACAAGCATAAGTCACATAAATGACCTATCACAGATTATTTTTTTAAAAAAAAATTGGCTTATAGCAATTAAATAGCCTGCTTGTCAAAACACAACAACCCAAATGTAAATCCAATAAGGTTAGACTTACTCAAATTTAATAGCTTTTCACTCAAATGTCAAAACCAATGTCATATAATCACAGTTTCAAAAGTGTATAAAATAACAGTAATCAGAAAACAGGAAAAAGAACTACCTTCCATTGGGGAGTAGACTCGCCAGTGAGAATGGCTTCATTCAGAATGGCACTTCCAGCTAAAAGAAGCATGTCTGCTGGTACAGATTTATCTTCTCCATGCTGACCAGAAGAGCGTCCAATGGAGACAACATCACCAGGTAAAAGATCAGTCCCGGAGAGCTTCACCCATCTAAAATCATGTTGATGGCATAATTATACATATCTACAGACACTCATAATTTACAAAAGCACCAAAATTGCATAAAAAATACATACTTCCCACAGCGATGCACCATTATGGTCTGGGTATCCACTCTAACACGTCTTAGCTCGCTTAGAGTCTTCAACCTACTCTTTGCCATAGTTGACTCGAACATAAACAGCATAAAGAGGGTAAACAAGCTGTAATACCAATATTCATCCAAGCACCAAAGCCCCACACAGAACACCTATACAGATGTATTGCAAAACCAAAGAAGAATGCCAGAATGAAAAGATTTAAAGCATATATAAAACTGAATTTAGACAAACAAAAAATAACACAAGGCGTAATATAGAATTCTGAATTAGAAATAAGGAAAAAGAGGATGTGGTTTAAAGACAGAACCTGAAATACAAAAAAGGGCTCCATGCACTGCTCTTTCAATAATTTTTGGAATGTGGGCTGTGGATATTCAAATCTAAATAACCATAAACAATCCCCATCAAGCAGTGGAAGAAAATAAAAACACGGGTAAAAATTTCTTAAGTTCAGGCTTCAGGAAGCATTGTTGATATCATTTTAGGGACACCAAAATGATATGCTGATAACAAAAGTCCAACGGCCAAATTGCATATTCCAAAAACCACTACGACAAAATACGTGTTATATCGAGTGTACGAGGGATTAAATTAACCGCACTTGATGAAGTAGTTTTTCCTAAGAACATGAAAAAGAATATATATCATAAGTTGATAGTATGCAATATTTGTCCTTCCATATGATAAAAATCCAAAAAGGTAATTTGATTTTACTATCCTAAAAGAGCAATTGAGCATAACCAAAAAACAGTCCTAGTGTCCCTTTATGACCATCCATACTGCAAGGTTATTGAAAATGCATATCTAGCAGCATAGCCAGATCAGAGCGCATTGAACTGGTCGATAGACAATGGAAGCAGGACACGCACCAACAGCCCATAAGGAAAGGACAAATTGACATTGAGAAGAAAGAACACTTGGGAAACCTTAGCCTATAATAAGATCGACACTCTCTGGTACCTTAATTTTAAACATTGAAGAAACAGAACTAAAGGACCACAAATATTGGACATATATGAAGCAGAAAGATAGAAATACTCACACATTCCGTCCCCATTTCTCAGTTGCAGCAGCTACTTTAGCCTCAGAACCATGGCCAGTACTTTTAAGATAGTGGCCAAATGTTTCCTTGGTAGGGTAAGGAAGCTTGCAAAATGTCTCATTCTCCTTTGAATAGATGAACCACTGCTTTCTGAAATCAAAGTAAATCTCTTCCCCATCCCCTGGTGATGAGGATGTTGCCGACTATGCAAGTAAAAGAAATTTTCAGAAAAGAAACAAGGGGTATTATGTAGGTGATAGATGAAAAGCTATACCTGTTTAATTTATCTTAGGTATCCAATAAAATCAATCTCTTTTTCATTAGCATGAGTGGGACTTCTAGTGTTGAGAAAGTAATCTTTGGTAGTCAAATCAAAGGTCTAAACAGCAAATTGCAAAGCCCATCGTTTAACTTATACACATTATATCAAGTTCATATGATACCTTTGAAAAGTCACATCATGTATTACAAACAGGTATATTTGCAAAATGAAGATGTTTGAGTTATCATAATTGGGTTTGAAATGAATGGTATTTGACAACAAGTGAGCTAAGTCTTCGCCCTGTGTTGTTTCAACTTAAGAATAAGACCAGTTAATGTAGAGAAACCCTCTAACACCTAATTTCAGAAAAACCAAAACATTCCATCAATAAAAACTTCAACATTGCGCCATGAATTTCACAAATAACATTACCAGCATAAGCATACAATTCTTCTATCATTTTATAGCCAATAGCATTTTTCACTCCTCCAAATATAAAAAGAACAGATAAAAAAAAAAGCACGAAATGCATCCATTTGTAGCCTACATCAACCTTTCATCCCTACCAGCTCTGAGAACGTCCAAATTCCATCCAATCCACTTATCAAAAAAACTCATTTTCACCAAAACAAAGCAAAACAACATAAAAACTTACTTGTTGACGAATATACAACGGCACAACTTCTTTGGAACCGGAAAACTTGGCCGGCGTAACTTTACAAGTATCCGCAGCTCGGATATCATTAACCTACACACAAAACCCCCAAATCACAAAAAAGAAACCCTAACCACCCCCAAAAAAAATCCAAAATCCACAAGAAAAACAAAACAAAACCAAGCACACACAAACAGTTACATTACCTTACTGTACTGAACAAAGCACTTGAAATCAACAGACCAGGCAGTGAAAAGCAAAACAAGAACATGAATAGCAACGAGTCCACCAAGAACAATAAAAGCATCAACAATGTCAATGCTCGGCACAACCGTAACCATCCAAATCGCATACAAAATCGCAAATGGAAAAATATCTAAGCGCCATGGCCATTTCTTCTTCCTTATCAAATCTACTCTCTCCACTACTTTCCCCCCTACATTAAACCTCAACACCATCGCTAATCAGGATCGAATTAAACCCTAAACAGTAAAAAAAAAACACATATTAGAATCCAATTAAACCCTAAAATGTAAACGAATGAGTGACGATTAGGTCAAGAGAGTGGTACCTGAGAGATCGAGAAGCGGAGGAGATCGGAATCGGTTACGACTCAGTGTGTTGAGCTGTAACTCGGCCAGGTTTCTTGTGTAGTAGGAGGAGGATCGAAGTAACGAATCAGAGATGAAGTCAAGGACTAAAAGTTGAGTTTTATTACCACTTTACAGAGTTCATTATAACTTTGTCCTTATAGTTTATAAGAGATAGCTTAATTGATCCCTATAGTTTATAAGATATAACTCATTGGTCCTTGTAGTATAAAACATAATCGAATATAGTTTTTTTTTTCTTTTTCTGAAATTATATTCTTTCCTAATCGATTAAATTAAATCAAAATAATTAATTAATCATTAATTAAAAAAACTAAAGGAAAAGAAGGTTTAATTATACCTTAGGAACAAATCACTATTTATTTGAATTGTGATTTAACAAAATTGCTCATAGATAAAAAGAACCTTTAAATTAGGTATTGAGGTCAAGGTGGACTTTTTACTTTTATATATATTTGTCTTTAATCATTTATGTAGTCTTAAGTTGGTAGTTTTATTGTCTTTGGATAGTAAAATTAATTTACCCTTATCATAGAAAAAATTTATGCGTGTTCTTTTTAATTTTTTTGAAATTGTTAAATTATTTTGATGTCCTAAAAAATCAACTTAACTCTTTTCTAATGGCTTTTTTTGTTCTTTTACACTGGTTTTATTATTGATTTGAAGGTTATTCAAGGACATAATTATAATTGACTATATATTAAATATTATTTTAAAAAACATGGTGGCGCACGCGTCTTGGATAGCCCCCACGCCTTTTGGGTGGCGAGAGCGAGGCCGTCCGGTCATCGAACATCACCTTATAAAGACAACATTTGGAAGGTCTTTACGCTCCCTGCACAATGGGATATAGTGTGTGCGCCAAACACACCTCTAGTTTGGCGTCTAGGGCCATTTCTTCTCTTTTTTTTCTTCTTCTTCTTCTCCTCCTCCTCCTTTTTAAATCTTGTACCAGCGCCTTTAAAATTTCAAACAAACCCCTTCAATTTCTTTTTCCTTTGCATCTGGTTCATGTTCTTTTTATTGTTATTTTTTTATTTTGAATAATCTATAAAATTACAAATATTTTTCAATTTCACCCTCTTTTATATTTTAATCTTTTAAATTTGGTCCTTATTTTTTATTGTTATTTATTTTGTTTGAGATCATTTTTTAGATTTTTTTTATAAGTTCATCCTTCATAGATTTTTTTTCTATCAAATACATCCTCATACTTTTAAATGCTATTTTTTTTTTTGCTTTGCAAGTTTTAAAAATTGATATTTTTTCACAATTTTATTATTCAAAATTAAATTGGTTGAGAATTAAGATTCATGATTGAACTCAGGACTAGGATTTCATGAGTTGCAAGTTTTAGAAATTATATCAGGTTTAAAAGGTTTGCTTGTGTTTACTTCGTTTTTTTTTTTAAAGCTAAAGTTTTTTTTACCTTTTTTTTAGAGTTCTGCTTTATTATTTTTTACAATTTACCATCTATAAGGTTAGTCTTGGGTTCATGACTAGAGTCACTAGTTTTAAAAGTTAATGCGGGTTAATTTTTTTTCTTAAATTAATTTATTTCAATTTCATCATTTAATGTGTTGAAAATTGGTCTTTGTGCTTTTTTTCCCTTTTCTTTTTATGAGATTATCTTGATCTTATGTCCATAATTGTGAGGTTAGCAGATTAATCCAGGTTTACTCAGATTTTTTTCGTAGTTTTTTGTAATTAAATTTCTGTTTTCGTTTTCTTCCTTCAACATTATATTGTTCAATGATTGAGCTTCATGATTTTTATTTAGTTTGCTTTCAAACATGGTTACCTTAGTATC
>Ga0307515_10024776_pt1 | contig 10428 bp, 8 predicted proteins | sample 17_EM_MG_FD_194513 | JGI IMG/M metagenome (GOLD analysis project Ga0307515, IMG submission 194513) | Populus trichocarpa ectomycorrhiza microbial communities from riparian zone in the Pacific Northwest, United States - 17_EM | ecosystem: Host-associated > Plants > Roots > Unclassified | place...
CAACCAGAGTGAGAATGCGAAGAAGCCATCAGAGAAGTACATAGAAATAGTTACTGTAGATGATTTTGATTTCTGGTTTATGGGTTTCTTCAGCTACCAGAAAGCTTTCAAGTCTCTTCAGCAGGCAGTAACTCAAGCTCAGATGAATACAAGTCATTCAACTCTGATGTAAACATAAGTTTTTCCCTCTTTTCTTTCATCAAATGTAAATTAATGACATGAAGAGGGGTCAACATCATCAGTTGATCAAAGTACCTGTAGCTAGAAAGCTCCTATAAATATGAGAATTAATGGTTATTGATTTTTCAACTTTCTGGGCTTTAAACATTGCACATGGTCATTGGCCAAATGACAACACGTCTACCAAGCTAGTCCTCATATGGTGATTAGTCACACTTAATGCTTTCTGATGTGTAATAAGCACCATCAGCTTAGCCCTGCAACTCTGTACATCAGTTGATACTTGACTGGTGCAAGCTTCTTCTTTTTTCCTTTTTGTGGATTCACTGGTAGAGCATTACATGGAAGGAAGATCCTTTACCAAACAATCAAGTTTAGTGACATCTTCAGTGAACTTATCCTGTTATCTGAGGTTGAAATTAAATTCCAGTAACAACTTTTGGCAGCTGGGTTACTTAGGTGACGCAGCTTGATATTGAAAAAAAACTGTTTTGGACCAGAGCAAGAGTTAAGATTGCATCTACTCCTAAGCTGTTTGACAAGTTCAGAAGAACTGGTTAAGAGTGTGTGTGTCACCTCATCGAAGACCTAACTAAGTGGTCCATTGGATCCTCAAGTTGCAATATTTATGGCTATTGACTTCATAAGAAATATATTTGAAGGGCTATAATGCCCTTAGGCCTTAACTGTGGATCATTGGACAAGTCCTCCTAGTCCTAAGATGACATTCCAGCAGGATTAAGCAACTTTGCTGGAAGTGGTTTCTCAAGCCATTAATTAGTCCTAGATCCACAAAGTACCTGTCTGGTAAAGTATGCAAGGCAATGAAAAAGCAGGGGTTTTTTTTTTTTTTTTGTGGTAATAAAAATGGGTATGAAGATGGGTTGACCCTATACCCGGCAGGGAACATTGCGCACAGAACCCCACACACATCTGGAGAGATCTCACCGCACCCATGTCGGGCCGAAGCTAAGGGTACCTCCGCGAGCACGGCTGTGGGACGTAGATATACCACCTCATCAAAGACCGGTGAAAATGACTCGAACCCAAGACCTCGTCGAGGATGAACGAGCACCTTAACCACCTAAACCCACCTTCGGGGGCATGCAAAAGCAGGTTGAGTACACTAGTCCTAAATGAATCCTTAATCTTGAGGTTAAGTTGGTACTACCACGAGAGCCAAAGGACAAAATGGTTCCGATTTCTTTTATGGTCGTTTCCACGATCAAGAGCAGACCATGACACCTTTTAATTTTTTTCACATGGCAGGCATAAACACTACTGGCATTGTAATCTCTTACAAACTCCAACATTAGGACCCACACATTCCATCATGGCTGCAAATCACTGTAAATCTGCAAACTACGGAAGCTACTAAAAGAAGATCCAAGAAAGTGGAAGCGGACATTCCAGGAAATAAATCAGATGGGATCTTGCATAAGCAGCTAGGCAACGCCCATGATACACAGCATTGCCTCAAAAATCATTTTGTTGACAAACATTATTTGATTTTCCCAACACGAGATAATTTAAGGTATGACCATGACTGTTATCAACTATTAATTTAAACTAAACAAACCAACTGATTCATGTCCTACATTCAGTAACTTCCACCGAGTCCACCCAAGCTTGAGTTTTATATCATGACAAACTTATTTAAACTTCCAAACCCTCAACCTTCAGTTCAGTTCATCTTAAAAGCAAAGGAAAAACAAATGAAAAACGAAAAAAGATTCCATGGAAATTCCCACACAACACACGCGGAACTTCATAGTTGCAGTCATTTCAAAAGCAAAGAGATCTCCAATATTTAGCATCAGGATAGAGAGGATTGTGGGATCGACAAATACAGAATCTTATAATCATATCAGAATCCATAATTCTGGAGAGTAGGAAACATCATACAACAGCCATCTTAAACAGCCAGAAGAAGGGAAAGAGAAAACAAGAGGATAAGGACACACTAACAATCGAAGAAACGTGTGCATGCATGCAATCATTCTGGCGAAGATCGTATAAGGGTCTTCATTCTTGTATCCTAACTAAACTGTGTAGGAGAGCATTCATTATATAGGAGTTATCGCGGAATGAATATCCACAGAATTCTAAACTGTTGAAATCGAGGATCCCATAGTAGAACATCTGGCTCATTTAGACTTCCTGTGTAATTCACTTTACAGCAATCAGGGAACTGCAATCCAGCTTCATCACAACCTGACTTGGTAATGTATGGACAGGACCTTACATCAAGATATTCCGAAGAGTTTCATTTATCCAAAACCATGCCTATCCCAGTCACTGTGATCTTTGGACAGTTACTGATCTTCAAAACCTTCAGCCTCATTTTGGTTCCCATAGTCCTAGCCCATGAAAGGCAGCATCTGTAACCTCCTCACAGCACCCAATATCAGGAGCCTCCAGGTTTCTGCACTCAGCAAGGACACAGCTTAATGAAGAGTTCGAGACATTTCAACACCAGTCCATTTGCAAGTTCTTCAAACGGCTTCCAAAGTGGCCAAGGATTTTATAAACTCGTCAGAGATGTCTCGGCAACCACCAATGATAAAGGTTTCCAGATTTTTGCAAAACCTGGCCAAAGATAAAATAGACTCATCCCCAACTCTAAAGCAATCCAACAACTTTAGTGTCTTCAGGGAAGATGAGCATGCCTCTGAAACATTGGAAATCCCACTGTCCCCCACATTACTGCATTTATTGATATCTAAGAAGTGGATCCACCGACATCCACTCACAAGAACTGCAAGTCCACAGTCAGTCACACTGGTGCAACCTTGCAGGCCCAACTCTTGTAGATTTGGACAGTTCTTAGAAAGAGCTTTTAGTACTTTATCGGTAACAAATTTGCATCCATCAAGATGCAGGATCAATAACTATTTGCAGATCTTGACAGCCCTCAGCAACAGCTGACAATCCCTTGTCTGTTAGCTTTCTGCAATATTATGCATTCAAGGACAGCAGAGATGAAAGACCACCTCCAATTGACATCACCCCCTTATCTGAAATACCTGTATCACAATGATTAAACAGCTTAGCCAGTATGCAGAATGAGCATGCATGGCTAGAAAGAAGCTATTGTGAGATACTAATTGGAAAGATAATCCAAGGCTAAATGGTACGCTTAACACTGCAATTAGTATTACAGCATACTGAAGATGCAGCAAAGGGCAGAATAACACCATATGAGTGAGACTGCCACCAAATGGGAACTTTTATATTCCCAGTACTAGTCAGTGCCTTGCAAGATTTCACAAACAAAACATTACAATAACTCAGCAAACATAAGATTAACTGAATTTTCAGCTTTCCATATTGTAAACTCAATCTCTAACTGTTACATCCATTACATGAAAGCCAAAACAATGCAGGCTATCAAGAGAAAAGGCAAAGTCAACAGTGCTCCAGATTTGGCCAAATTTAGTCTTTATCTCACAATTTGGGCAGTAAACCCATCATGGGAATCTAAATTATCATTGCAATGTGCATATTAAGCATCTTCAAACAATCTAAAGAATTTTCAATCAGATCACCATGTTAAAAGATATACCAAAAGAATAACTTCAAAGTTTCTCACAATATGATATTTTCCATCAAACATAATAATATATAACCACCTAAACCCTCTAATTATATCTCAAAAATTACCCAAACAATTGACTTTACCCTCACAGTTCTGCAGTTCAATTCAGTAACACAAAACCCTCTTTTCATCATAACCAAATTTTCATACATAAAAACCCACAAAAGCACCATAGTTTCTCCACGACTCCATGGCATCGAAATAAACGAACCCTTTTTATATCCAATTGTAAAAAACAAAAAAAAATTGCTTTTACCTTTACAATGCTGCAAATTAAGGACTCTTAAGCATCTAAAACCAGCAATAACAGCAATCAGAATCAGTAACACCAGGATAAAAAGACCTTGAAATAGAATGAGACAAAGTCCAATTCGATCAATCTAGAAAACCTAGCAGCCATCTTTTGAAGCATGTGAGGTCCAGCTCTAGCAGCAAGTTTCTTCCTTTCAGTACTCTGCAACCTTAGCCATCTCTTGGAAACCAACCCAAATATCTCCTTGTCCTTATCATTCTCTAGCTTTGATAATATTGGCCTCAGCTCGCCCAGGGATGGAGGTACCGTAGTGACAATTCGAACACCTCCTTGGAAGCCACCGTTTGGCGGCCGCATCTTCCCTGAACGAGCATAGTTTTGAGACCCGGCTCGGCCTGGCGGGTCGATTCTAGATTGAAACCGGGCTAGATAGAAAAAAAAATAGGAGAAAAAAAAATCTGACTGACCTGGCGGGTTAACTAGGCGACCCGGTTGACCCGTTAAGATCCGGTTGCAAACTCGTTGATTTTTTTTTTTACTAAAACGATGTAGTTTTAATTTAAAAAAAAAAATTGACCCGGCTAACTCGGTGACCCGATCAAAACTCAAAATCCGAATCTTAAACCGAGCCGAATCTTAAAACTATGTTCACGAGTTATTCTAATGGCATAACCACAGTACACTGTTAACTATTTTTTTAAATAATATTTTATATTATTTAATAATTAAAATTTTTCTTTATCAAAGTAATTATATATATAAAAAATCATCCTGAAAAGATAATAAAAAAATTAACTGATACTCTTTAAAAAAAAATTATTTTTAAAAATAATTTAATAATTTTAATATATTTTAAAATAATAAAGACCTTGTTAATATGTCTACCTTGAAAATAATAAATAGTCATGTCAAAAAAAAACTGTATTATCCTTTAAAACAAGTTTAATGATATTTTTATGAAAAAAAAATCATTTTATTATTTCAATTTATAATAATTATATCTTAATGTATATTAGAAAATTAATTACTTGTAGGTTTTGTTAATATAATATTAACTTATGGACGGAGCTTATAAACATTTTAGATATTCAAAGATTTGAATAATTATAAGTTATTAAAATTTATTTGTTACAGATCACACGTTATTTTATAAATTATTTGGCTTTCATGCTTCACCTAATATCCTCGTATTAAATTAAAACAAAAAACTAATAGATGTGTTAGTTTTTTTATGTTGTTCACTATTCAATGTGAGAGATAATATTATGGATTTCAATAGTATGTTCATTTTTTATTTTTATTTCTTTGTTCTTTATGTTTTTTTAACTTTCGTCATCGAACTTTCTATTATTAAATTTTATCTTTCAATATTATATTGATTGAGATTTTAATTTAATAATTTGTTTCAATTCGCTTTATACAAAATTGATGGTGGTGTCAAAAAACTTTTTCAATATGGGGTTGATTCTTGATTTTGCAAAAAAAAAAAAAAACACTTTTATTGCTTGTGAAAAAATAAAAATACAGGGATCAAAATTGAGAGTTAGGAAAAAATGAAGGCTTTTTTTTTTCAAACAATGTTCCTGGGGTGCCATTATAAAATATTTGGCTAAAAAATTTTCTTTTTGGTCTTTTTAGTTTAAATTTTTATATTTTAGTTCAAAACTTCATTTAGTTCACGTTTTATTCCCTAAGTTTGAGATAGGAGAGAGAGACCAAAAAATAATGGAGGAGAGAGAAAGAGGTTAGTTGCTCAAATTTTGTTAATAAAAAAAAGCTAAATTTGATGTAAATGTGCTCCTTTTGATGAAAAGTGTAAACTTCCGGCTTAAAATTACAAAATAGCGTTAAATAGGAAAATCTCCAATTGAAAAATAATAAATTAAGATGGAAATTTTATTGTTAGGGATTTAAAGGAAAAGGTAGATTTGTGAGAGAATTTGCTTTCTAACTCATTAAGTGAGTTTGATTGTTGATAAAATATATTATTTTACTTCATTTAATTGAGTTTTATTGAAAAGGTAAAGAAAACTCCAATTTTTAGATTTTTAGGGTTTGTTGATGTTTATAAAAATTAAATATTGTGGGATGAAATTGTGGTTGAAAACTGAACCGAACCGAAAATGATCGCTCCTATTACCTAAATGCCAATAGAATTGTGGTTGAAGAAATGAATGGCATGTATGGAAGTTAAGATTTTTGTTATTTAAAAGGTATAAATGATGATTAAGATTTGATTGTGTATGTGGTGTTTCAGTAGGATTTGGTATTGAATAAATGCACTTGAAAAATAAAAGTAAGAGAGGTATGAAAAATTTAAGGGTGTCAACAAAAGTGGTCAGATGGTTAGTTAAAGAATTTTGGAAGAAAATTAGAAAGATAACCTTGATAAATTGGTTAAATTGTATTGTTTCAATAATTTATGTGTGGATGGGGATTGAATGGGATTTTTAGTATGATGTGTGATTTTCATGTTAGGTTTACATCATGGAAAGTATAAGAAATGAACTTTAGGACATTAATGTGAAAATATGGATTTAACAAGATAGAGATAAGGGTTAAATTGTGTTAACAATAAAGAAAACTGATAAAATGAAGCAAAAATTGGAAGAAGGACATAGGGTTTCATGATTTATAAGTGGTCAGTTATTTAAGAAAATTAGGGATTTTTTTTCATTTTGGTGATCAATTGTCGATATGGTTTGTATTTTATATTTTTTGAACTTTAGACATTAATGTGTAAATATAGATTTAACAAGATAGAGATAAGGGTTAAATTGTGTTAACAATAATGGAAACTGATGAAATGAAGCAAAAATTGAAAGAATGATATAGGGTTTCATGATTTATAAGTGCTCAATTATTTATGGAAATTAGGGATTTTTTTTCATTTTGGTGATCAATTGTTGATATGGTTTGTATATTATATTTTTTTAACTTTAGACATTAATGTGTAAGTATGGATTTAACAAGATAGAGATAATGGTTAAATTGTGTTAACAATAAAGGAAACTGATGAAATGAAGCAAAAATTGAAAGAAGGACATAGGGTTTCATGATTTATAAGTGCTCAATTATTTATGGAAATTAGGGATTTTTTTTTCATTTTGGTGATCAATTGTTGATATGGTTTGTATATTATATTTTTTGAACTTTAGACATTAATGTGTAAATATGAATTTAACAAGATAGAGATAAGGGTTAAATTGTGTTAACAATAAAGAAAATTGATGAAATGAAGCAAAAATTGAAAGAAGGACATAGGGTTTCATGATTTATAAGTGCTCGGTCATTTATGGAAATTAGAGACTTTTTTTTCATTTTAGTGATCAATTGTTGAGATGGTTTGTGTGTTATATTTTTTTCCATTGAAAATTAATATGTTCAAGTAATAAATTAGGGGTAGATATGACAAATTATGAGTTTTGCTAAAATTAGTCAAATTTCTAATTTAGTGAATTTAGGAAGATTTAAAAAGATAACCATGGTTAATTGATTACAATGGCATTGTCTTAAATGTTTGATATATGATGGTAATTACGAATGTGATTCAGTTAAATTAAGCATGCAAGTTAAAGAAATTACATGTCAAGTTGATTGATTGTGTTAAAGTTTGAAATTGGAGTGTTAGGAATTATAGAATGTTGAATATGGATGATATTGTTTGCATGGTTATAAATTCATGGAATGAGTTTGCTAGTATAATGAAAGGATACCTATCGTTAATGAGGAGATGCATTTGTAGCTAGAACTTTTGTACAAGAAGCTCGCGTGATCGGAGTACCAGGTAGATGTTCGACACCTTACTTCTTTAATTCAAGGCATCTAATTTTTGCTAATTGCCCTTCTCCTCCACTCATATATAAAATTGCTATAAGATATTAAATTAAAAATAAAATTACTCTAGAGACTCTAAGGTTTGTACTCTATAATACTTTCCTTGTGTTGTTTCATAAATTACAACTTACATATCTAGTTAACCTTAAATTTAATATCAAATAAGGATGAAAAAAATACTCTCTTATATAATATCACCTTAAACAACAAATTAATATATCATTTCACAGATTTTATATAAAATCTTGAAGGTATTAAAATAAAAAAAAATTACTTTGAGCTTTTCAATATTCGCATTATAAATACTTTCACTCCATAATTTCACATACCTGATTAATCTAAAATTTAAAATCAGATAAAATCACAAAATATTTTTTTAAATAATATCACACAATTACCCAAACAACAAATCAATCTATCATTTCACAAATTTCAATTTTCTTCTCTACTAACAAAAATCAAACACAAATAAAAGCAAAATCAAAACTGAAACCATCAAGAAGTAAGATGACTAAAACAATCACTGGTTCATCTTTTTAGATAAACATTGTCATTTGTAGATCTGGACAAGACCCAATCTTATGATGAAATTTATAAAGCTCAAGTGATATGGAACTCAGGTAGGAGATTCAGTTACTAAAGTGCTTTCTGTTAAAAGAAAAGTAATTACACAATTTGATTAAGAGTGATTATAGCTTCTAAAATTGCCAACTCTTGGAATATAGTGATTATGGGATGTAAATGTAATTAGTTTTATTTTAAGATTTGTTTACTTAGAATAGCACATAAGTTCTGTATAAATTCTTATTTATGTACCAATATTCAATATAATACAATATCTAAATTTTCAATTCAAGTTGGTATCAAAGTACCGATCTTGGTGACTTTATCACACTTCCACCACCATAACCATTGTAGTCCTCCCATAACCACCACAAATCTCTCACAAACATCATGATAGAACCAACTAAAAACATGAAACCAAATAAGAATTCCATGGAATTCTCATATCCATATGTCATACACCACTCGGATCATACTAGACTTATCATAGCTTCCAAATCATTTGATGGGAACAAACATCATGATAGAACCAACTAAAAACATGAAACCAAATAAGAATTCCATGGAATTCTCATATCCATATGTCATACACCACTTGGATCATACTAGACTTATCATAGCTTCCAAATCATTTGATGGGAACAATTATGGGCAATGGAGTTATGCCATGTGCATGGGTCTCAATGCAAATAACAAGATTGGGTTCATTGATGGAACCATTACAACTTCATCACTCCTGGACGTAAAATATACAGCTTGGAAAAGATGCAACGATATGGTAACACTGTGGATTGTGAACTCATTCCACTTAAACATTGCTAGCAACATCATGTACACTGAATTTGCTGCTACAATTTCGAATGATATCAAGGACATATTTTCACAAAGCAGTGACTCAAGGATCTACCAGATTCGATAAGAAATCGTCGAAAATCATCAAGGGTAGCTTTTGGTTTCTTCCTATTACACCTAAATGAAAGCCCTATGGGTTAAGTTAGCATTTTTCCATAACCCACTTACTTGCACTTATGCAGGCTTGAGAGGACTGGCTGAATAGGAAGAAAAGGAAAGAACTATGGAATTTTTTTATGGGATTGAACAACTCATACCTGACTATACGAAGCTCGATTCTGATGATGAGTCTGTTCCTTGACACACGATGAGTTCATATTCTCCAACATTAAAGGCAGATAGATGTGGCTAGTCACCGAGGTATGGGGACAAACTCTCACACAATACAAGTGCAGCAAACCCCAATGCTGCTGTCATTCAACAAGCAGCCCTCCAACATATCTTCATGTAAGTCACTTAAATGTACCTACTGCGATGGAAATGGACACTTGGTGGACCATTGCTACTACATTATTGGGTTTCCAGAAGCACATAAATGGTATGGCAAGAACATGAAGCCCAAGAATAAGAGATCGGTAGTCAACAATGTTGAGGCTATCAACTTTGCTACAACCACCAAGCCTCATGCTTCTAACTGTTCTATGTTCACTACCAAGAAGTATAATCATATCATTGTCATGCTCTGCAATGGTAATATATAACCACTTGCAAATGCAACAGGTATCTTCTTGCCTACATACAATATAGCATAAACAAATCCACACTCAAGTTTATATTGGATTGTTGAAAGCAAAGCAACTAACCATATATCGCATTAACCACCAACACACAATATCATTGATGCTTAGTATAACTCCGTTGGTTTACCAAATGGGGGCAAACAGAAATAAAAAATATTGGCTCTATAAAATTGTCATATGATCTATCTCTTGATAAAGTTTTTTATGTACCAAAGTTTCGTGTTAATTTGTTGTCTATTAGTAAATTGACAAGAGCTTTGCGTTGTATGTTGACATTTTATCCGGATTTTCATGGATACAAGGAGGGTGATTGGCCTAAGAAAGCATTTTGATGGGCTCTACTATCTTACACCAAGACAAAACCCTCACCTCACCAACCACATCCATCATACCACTAGCTTATG
>Ga0307515_10024778_pt1 | contig 10427 bp, 7 predicted proteins | sample 17_EM_MG_FD_194513 | JGI IMG/M metagenome (GOLD analysis project Ga0307515, IMG submission 194513) | Populus trichocarpa ectomycorrhiza microbial communities from riparian zone in the Pacific Northwest, United States - 17_EM | ecosystem: Host-associated > Plants > Roots > Unclassified | place...
CGGCAAGAATCATGTTCAGTGTCTCTCGGAAGTTCTGGAGGTGCTCTCTGTAGTCCTCCGCACCATCCGCATTCCCAGGCCTGGCTTCGACCGCACGTAAAGCCCCCTCTATATCCCGGAGGAGCTCCCTACAGTCCTCTGCATCCTTTACAGCCCAAAGCTTCCTGTAAATTTCGGCCACCTGTAGGGTCTCCATAGGCTGGAGAAAATCCCTACAGCGCGCTACTCCCTCCGCATACCCGAGCTCCTTGTAAACGTCGACCGCGCGCAGAGTCTCGGACCTCGCCTCCTCGAACCTCCCCTGCTTGTACCACACCCCCGCCTGTAGTTCCATTGCCTTACCCAGGTTGCATAATTCACCGAACGTGTGTAGCTTGGCGCGTTCGAGGTGAGCATGTGCGTCGTCGAACCTCCCTTCGTCGAGAAACAGCGTTGCTAGGCACCAATGAATCCAAAAGAGGTCTTCGGGCCAGTCGAAAGAAGACGCAACTCCGAGAGCCGCTTCGAAATGATGAATAGCCTTCCCCGTCTCGCCCTTGGACTGGCATATAGCACCGAGAAGACGATATGATTGGCAGATGAGATATGGTTCGCCTTTCCCTGCGAGGAAATCGATCGTGCGGGATGCGGTTTTTTCTGCGGCGTCGAGCTGATTGCCGGCCTGCAACGACCTAGCGAGGTTGAGCAAACACCGCGCCTGTCCCGCCGTTTGACCGAGCCATTTGTAAATCTTCATAGCTTCATTTGTCTGTTGTGTCCCTTCCCTCTGGAGGCCCATTACCTGATTTACACGAGACAAGTAAGTCAACGTTCCCGCAATCTGAAGGTCACTACCGTGCTCTCGGTTGATTGCCAAGGAATGAGAAAGAAGTCGTTTGGATTCCACGAAATGTCCAGCCAAGTGATATAACTGCGAGAGCTGAACCAAGCTCTCTGACTTGGAGGGATGATCGTCCGGGAGTCCTTCGATCTTTGATTGCAAAATGGTGGGTTGAACCTTGTGCCAACGAAGGTGTGCAATGAATCCAGGGCAGGCTTCCCAGATGTCGTCCGAGTCCGCATCGATCGTTGTGAAGACATCGAGCAAGTGCTCGACATTTACATCCTCCGATGTGATCCACCGCGATTCTCCGAAGTTTGACTCATTTGGATTAGGAATGACCGAAACCCGGGTGCAGTAACGTTCCTTAGTCGCACAGAGGAGTGAGGATGACCTTGGATCCGCAGGAGAAAGGTAATCTCGGAGTGGTGCGAGCATCGTTACGAATCCGTTACTCCGATGCGTCAAAGAAAGAACACAGAACTTGTCGAAGATCGTGGTTCTGTTGGGAATAGTGGAAAACAACCAGTTAAGGTTGTGCTCATCGACACCTTGTGGAAAGAACGCAACCACCTCGAGAAGCGCTCGTGCTTCGGGACCAAGTCCTTGGAACATGGGGGAGGCGAGTGAAAGCTCGATCGTAGCACCGAGACTCTTGTTATGGTCCGTCCGCAACACCCTCGTTCGTCCCATCTCCCATTCTCTCCCTAACCGACCCATGTCCCACATATTCTGATGCCCAACCGTTGCGAGTAAGGTGATGGAGAGCGGGTGGAAGTCGAGTTGTCCCAATATTTTGTCGACAAGATCTGGCTGTTCATCATTCTCGTATATCCGATAGAAGGCATCGCGCGCAGCCTCGATCGACAGCGTTAGAACGCTGAGAGTCTTGCAGCCGGGAGGAATGGTAGAGATCCGCGAAGTGATACACAAGCAGATGTTGCTGAGTTGGCTCAGCTCCTCCACAATGCCGTAGATTTCCTCCGCATCCGCCCCCCGAGGATCAAGGATTGACTCTGCATTGTCGAGCACTATCAGAATCTCCTTGGAGGATATGAATGGGCGCAAGGAAGCCAAGTCCTCGGGGTTCTTGATATCAGCACCGATGACCTTGGATAGCCGGCGAAGCAGGTGAGCAGACGAGGGGGCGAACTGATCGCAGCGAATGAACCGACGGTGGTCCCCGAACCGTCGTTTGATTCGATCGTGGTGAAGGACAGTCAAGGCGATGTACGTCTTCCCGATCCCGCCGGCACCAATCAGAGCAATGGGTGTGAGGTTTTCGGCCAGACCGACGATCTTCTCGATCAACTTGCCACGGCCGAAGCAGGCTCTTGGCGCCGGGGGAGGTAATTCACCGAACGTGCTAGATGCAAATATGAGATATTGGACCCGTCGGTGGTCGAAGATGCTGACCTGGCTTGAGTCTGGGACAGGGATGAGCATGTGTTCGATAGTGGATACGGTCTGGGTGTTGCTCACCGAGAGATTTTTATAATCACTCCCTTCCTGACTCCCCATTGTAGTGCGATGGATGTCGGAGACCATGGTGTGAGTGCTCATGACATTGTACTCAAGTTCGGAAATGATGGTACGGGTTTTCGCGACGTCGTGACGAATGTCGGAAGCGACCCCATGCGCGCTTCTTGGCGGCGGAGGTGGTGAATGTCCAGGTGCGCTGCATGCAAGCGTTAGATACCAGATCCATCTGTGGTCGATATCCCTGACCTGGCGTGGGTCTAGGTGGCGTCAAGTGGTTACTCGGCGACAAGCAAAGTACGAATGGTGCTTACTGTCTGACCTTGACTACGATTCAATGCGCCGCGATGAGTGTCGGAAACAATGGCAGAGGTGGTGGCGATGTTATCCTGGACGTCAGAAATGACGGTGTGGGTGTTGGTGACATTGTGGTGAACAGCAGAAACGGTTGGATCTTTCTTCATCGCGAATTCCTTCTGGAAGCGAAAAGTTAACATTGGCCTTTACTCAAATGACAGAACGCACATTAAGGATCTGAAGAATCTTATCGAGGTCCGACCTCCAGGCGGCCATCGTTTCTTTGTCATACTTCGCATGGAACCGTCGAGAATACGCGTTCCGTTGACCCCACCTGACTAGCTTCCTCTGAATCTCTCCCACAGTCCTATGATTGGGAGTACCTTAGTGTACAGTTCGAGATTTGTGTCGCTGGTTCGACCTACAACGTCAGTCGATCCATCGCATCATACGCGGGTTGACTGAGCTCGTCCGCTTTCTTTCCATTCGTCCCTCGGTCGAGCCCTCGGCAGATATCGGCGCAAAGTAACCCGAGCTCGACGTGATCCAGTTCATAGACCGTCGAGTCCTGGCTGGATGTGAACCCGGGGCAGATCGTTGCAGAGGAGCAGGAAACATACCCGGATAGTCGTAAGAAGAGTGCTGACGGAGTTAAAAGCAGTCTTGGCTGGTGCGATACTTGAAGTCTTCTCTGTGAGATCCACAGCCTCGATGGCTGCCTTCAACGCTGATATGATACCCGCCCGGTCCTTCGGTCGTTGTGGCTTTCCGTCCATAGTTAAAACTTGAGGTAAGTGGTCGCGAGAAAGCCGTGCGGTGAGGGCTGTGAAGAAGGACACGAACCCTGATAAGGATGGGCGGCAATCTTGTCATGCCGACATGCCTCGTGCGAACAGGCCCATTCAGTGAAGGTAATTGTATTCGCGGCTGAAGTACGTAGTCGGGAATGTGTGTGTTCGGCTGGTTACCCGGAATCCCGTCGGAGTGTCCAAGGGCATACACGCGCTTGTGATGAAATTTCTCAAGAGTTTGACGAAAAGAGGTTGAAGCAGTGGAATGGTGATTTGGGTGCGCTCCTCATCTTCGTGACCCTTGTGGTCAGAGGTCGGAGTGGTCGATCGGGTTGATCGACATGCAAGGCCTGCAGGCAGCCTTGTTCTCCGCTATCGTCACGGCCTTCCTCCTCAGGGCCCTCGATGACCGAACTGCCAATGAAAGTCGGCCCTGCCTCTTCACGAGTCGCTGAATGGCCGAGACCTAAAGCTGGCGAACATATCCGACCCAACAATCCCCGACAAACTCACTGGTTCCGCGATTGCGATCAATTACCTTTGGTTCGCCCGCCTCCTCACCCATCTCGGCGCCAGTCAATGTACAATTGTCCGTAAAGGCTGGCTCATGGAGCACAACAGCGGTACGAACCCGTTCGCAGACCTTCTTCGCGCTTGCAAGCGACATCTCCGGTCTATGGCACTCCAGTGGCTGAATGTTCACATCATCGTCGATCCCCTCCCGGCACTCCTCTACGTTTCTGTCCTCTTGTTCTTCCCGGGTGTCATCGTATATCTCCGACAAATGGACGAGAGGGTAGCCATCGTCCCTCTAATTACGGGTAGAATTTTTCAGCATCGCGTGCTTCCTCCCACCGTCTCCCTCATGGCAAATCCTCCCTTCCGCCCTTACTCGACGTCTACCGACTCTCCGCAGTTATTGGGGAGATCGTCGTACTGATTGTAGACACATCTGTTACCTCACTTTCCGCTACGTACTAATCGACGCGATCCTGTTCCCTTTAACTGTCTTCAGCACGAGAACCCTCCGTCATCGGTACACGCAAGCTCGGATCCTCCTAGTGGAATACAAGCACATGCACGTCTGGTGGGCGGACGCGCTGAACGACCCTTGGATGGGATCGTTTAAGAAGAGGCCATCTCGGCGCTGCTCCTTGTGTTTGTGCCTGAAGGTGAGAGGGAGGAACGTACCCGAGGGTCACCTCTTGTGGGCGATTTACAAGCGTTGCTCCAAGCTATTTGGTATGGGCGTGATGGAGTTGATCACTCCTGAGGCCTGAGCAATGGGAAACGGTTCACCCAGCCTTCGAGACGTGGATTGGTGAATTCCTGTTGTCCCTGTTGGTCGGTAGCATCATTCTCTCGCTATTTCCGGCCTCGATTCACTTCGTGAAGTTCTGTTTTCTGTTTTCGTTTTCGCGTATGGTGATGTCATGGCCCCCCACGTGTGCCTACAGTGGAGGTCCCAGGCCGGGACGTTTGACTCCAGACCGGTTAGAATATAGATGTAAGGAAAATATGGAAGAGGAAAGGAACCTGAATTGTAAACTGTATCCTTTTGCAGGGTGCCGGCCAGATAGGAAAATAGTCATCCGGGCAATGAAGCGAAAAGCGGCGAGAACTCCTTCCACTGCCCCTGCCTTTTGTTCCCACATGAAAGATTCCACAATTTACAGCTGTAACAGCGCGAGATAAGACTGAGGAAGCTGTCCTTAGTAATTATGGGGGTAGACGACTAAGGGCGTTCAAGGGCGGGCGAGAAACTGAAAGGGGATAATGGACCTATTTCCAAAAACGGAAGGTGATACCTCCGGAATCAAACAAGAACAAACAATGCCAGAACAAAAGTAGCGTTATTAACGAGCGTAAGGGAAGGCGGGAAAAGAGTGTTCATGACTTGTAGGAGGATGGCTTTGGAGAGCTCGACGCAGCCATCGATACCTCTATTTGGTTTCCTGGGCTTCAGGAAACAGCAGGCATCTACAGGAGCTCACAGTTGGAATCAAATCGGCCAGCGGCAAGAACTGCGCAGTGCCTCTCGGAAGTTCTGGAGGTGCTCTATATAGTCCTCCGTACCCCCCACAGTCCCGGGCTTGTCGGAAACATCGACCGCACGTAGAGCCTCCTCTATATCCCGGAGGAGCTCTCTACAGTCCTCTGCATCCTTTGCAGCCTCAAACTTCCTGTAAATTTCAGCCACCTGTAGGGTCTCCCTACACTGGAGGAGATCCCTACAGCGCGCCACTTCCTCCGCATGCCCGAACTTCTCGTAAACGTTGGCCGCACGCAGGGTCTCGGAAATTGCTTCCTTGAACCTCCCCTGCTTGCACCAGACCGCCGCCTGCAGCTCTATCGCCGTGCCCAGGTTGTATGGGCTCTCGGTTGTATGCGGCTTGGTGAATTCGAGGTGAGCGTGTGCGTCGTCGAACCTCCCTTCTTCGAGAAACAGCATTGCCAGAAAATAATAAGTCCAAAATAGTTCATGGGACCAGTTGGAAGAAGGCGCAACTCCGAGAGCTGCCTCGAAATGGTGAATTGCCTTCTTGGTATCGCCCTTGGAATGGTATATAGCACCGAGAAGATTATGTGATTGGCAGGTTAGAAATGGTTCGCTTTTCTCTGCGAGGAAATCGATCGCGCGGAATGCGGTTTTTTCTGCGGCGTCGGGCTGATTGTCGGCCTCCAACGACCAAGCGAGGTTGAGCAAACACCGCGCCTGTCCTGCTGTTTGACCGAGCCGTTTGTAAATCTTCATAGCTTCATTCGTCTGTTGTGTCCCTTCCCTCCGGAGGCCCATTACCTGATTTACACGAGCCAAGTGGGTCAACGTTTCCGCAATCCGAAGGTCACTACCATTCTCTCGATTGATCGTTAGGGAGTGAGAAAGGAGTCGTTTGCATTCCGCGACACCCCCGACCGAGTGGTATACCTGCGAGAGCTGGACCAAACATTCTGGCTTGGAGGGATGATTGTCCGGGAGTCCTTCGATCTTTGGTTGCAGAATAGTGAGCCGGAGCTTGTGCCAACGGAGGTGTGCAATAAAATTGGCGCAGGCTTCCCAGACGTCGCCTGAATTCCTGTCGATCGTTGTGAAGACATCGAGTAAGTGCTCGACATTTACATCCTCCGATCTGATCCACCGCGATTCTCCGAAGTTGGGGTCATTCGGATCAAGAATGACCAACATCCGGGTGAAGTAACATTTCTTTGTTGCACAGAGGAGTGAGGATGACCTTGGATCCACGGGAGAAAGGTAATCCTTGAGTGGTGCAAGCATCGTTACGAATCCGTTACTCCGATGCGTCAAAGAAAGAACACAGAACTTGTCGAAGATCGTGGTTCTGTTGGGAATAGTGGAAAACAACCAGTTGAGGTTGTGCTCATCGACACCTTGTGGAAAGAACGCAACCACCTCAAGGAGCGCTCGTGCGTCGGGGCCAAGATCTTGGAACATGGGGGAGGCGAGTGAAAGCTCGATCGTAGCACCGAGACTCTTGTTATGGTCCGTCCGCAACACCCTCGTTCGTCCCATCTCCCATTCTCTCCCTAACTGGCCCATGTCCCACATATTCTGATGCCCAACCGTTGCGAGTAAGGTGATGGAGAGCGGGTGGAAGTCGAGTTGTCCCAATATTTTGTCGACAAGATCGGGTTGTTCATCATTCTCGTATATCCGATAGAAGGCATCGCGTGCGGCCTCGATCGACAGCGTTAGAACGTTGAGAGTCTTGCAGCCGGGAGGAATGGTAGAGATCCGAGAAGTGATACAGAGGCAGATGTTGCTGAGCTGGCTCAGCTCCTCCACAATGCCGTAGATTTCCTCCGCGTCCGCCCCCCGAGGATCAAGGATCGACTCCGCATTGTCGAGCACTATCAGAACCTCCTTGGAGGATAGGAATGGGCGCAAGGAAGCCAAGTCCTCGGGGTTCTTGATATCAGCACCGATGACCTTGGATAGCCGGCGAAGCAGGTGTGCAGACGAGGGGGAGAATTGATCGCAGCGAATGAACCGACGGTGGTCCCCGAATCGCTGTTTGACGCGGTCGTGATGGAGGACGGTCAGGGCGATGTACGTCTTCCCGATCCCACCCACACCAATCAGAGCAATGGGTGTGAGGTTTTCGGCCAGACCGACGATCTTCTCGACCAACTCGCCACGACCGAAGCAGGCTCTTGGCGCTGGGGGAGGTAATTCACCGAACGTGCTAGATGCAGATATGAGATATTGGACCCGTTGGTGGTCGAAGATGCTGACCTGGCTTGAGTCTGGGACAGGGATGAGCATATGTTTGCTGATGGGTACAGTCCGGGTGTCACTCACCGAGAGATTTTTATCATCACTCCCTTCCTGATCTTTCATCATGGTACGATGGATGTCGGAGACCATAGTGTGAGTGCTTGTGACATTGTGCTCAAGTTCGGAAATGATAGTACGGGTTTTCGCGACGTCGTGACGAATGTCGGAAGCGGTTCTATGCGTGCTTCTTTGCGGCGGAGGTGGTGAATGTCCAGGTGCGCTGCATGCAAGCGTTAGATACCAGATCCATCTGTGGTCGATATCCCTGACCTGGCGTGGGTCTAGGTGGCGTCAAGTGGTTACTCGGCGACAAGCAAAGTACGAATGGTGCTTACTGTCTGACCTTGACTACGATTCAATGCGCCGCGATGAGTGTCGGAAACAATGGCAGAGGTGGTGGCGATGTTATCCTGGACGTCAGAAATGACGGTGTGGGTGTTGGTGACATTGTGGTGAACAGCAGAAACGGTTGGATCTTTCTTCATCGCGAATTCCTTCTGGAAGCGAAAAGTTAACATTGGCCTTTACTCAAATGACAGAACGCACATTAAGGATCTGAAGAATCTTATCGAGGTCCGACCTCCAGGCGGCCATCGTTTCTTTGTCATACTTCGCATGGAACCGTCGAGAATACGCGTTCCGTTGACCCCACCTGACTAGCTTCCTCTGAATCTCTCCCACAGTCCTATGATTGGGAGTACCTTAGTGTACAGTTCGAGATTTGTGTCGCTGGTTCGACCTACAACGTCAGTCGATCCATCGCATCATACGCGGGTTGACTGAGCTCGTCCGCTTTCTTTCCATTCGTCCCTCGGTCGAGCCCTCGGCAGATATCGGCGCAAAGTAACCCGAGCTCGACGTGATCCAGTTCATAGACCGTCGAGTCCTGGCTGGATGTGAACCCGGGGCAGATCGTTGCAGAGGAGCAGGAAACATACCCGGATAGTCGTAAGAAGAGTGCTGACGGAGTTAAAAGCAGTCTTGGCTGGTGCGATACTTGAAGTCTTCTCCAGTGTGAGATCCACAGCCTCGATGGCTGCCTTCAACGCTGAGATAGCACCCGCCCGGTCCTTCGGTCGTTGTGGCTTTCCATCCATAGTTGAAACTTGAGGTAAGTGGTGTGAAAGCTGTGAGGAGGAACACGAACCCTGATAAGGATGGGCGGCAATCTTGTCATGCCGACATGCCTCGTGCGAACAGGCCCATTCAGTGAAGGTAATTGTATTTGTGGCTGAAGTACGTAGTCGGGAATGCGTGTGTTCGGCTGGTTACCCGGAATTCCGTCGGAGTGTCCAAGGGCATACACGCGGGATTTGGCCCACTTGTGATGAAATTTCTCAAGAGTTTGACGAAAAGAGATTGAAGCAGTGGAATAGTGATTTAGGTGCGCTCCTCATCTTCGTGACTAGCTCGCGGTCAGAGGTCAGAGTGGTCGATCACATTGACATACATGGCCCGTGGCAGGCAGCCTTGTCTCCACCATCGTCACAGCCTTCCTCTTCAGGGCCCTCGATGACCTAGAACCAAACTATCGCGACAATCGGCCCTGCTCTTTCATCAGTTGTTGAATGGTTGCGACCCAAAACTAGCAAGCATATCCGACACAACCCGACAAACTCGCCTTCCCAGTTCTGCGACCAGGGTCAATTGCCTTTGGTTCGCCGGCCCCCTCACCAGTCTTTGTGCCAGTCTCTGTGCCATTGTCTACAAAGGCTAGCTCAGAGTATAACGAGCCCGGTCGTAGGCCTCCTTCGCGCTTGAAAGTGACATATCCTGTTTATGGCACTCCAGTGGTTGAACGTCGAACGCTGAACGTTCACACCCTCGTCGCATTCCCGGCACTCTTTCACCCTTCTGTTCCCATGTTCTTCGCTGGCGCTATTGTATATCTCCAACGAATGGACGAGAGGGTGACAATCGTCTTCATAATCATGGGCGAAAATTTCGGCATCACATACTTCCTCTCCCCTTCATGGCGGGTCCCCCCTTCTGCCCTTGCTCGGCGTTCTCCTTATATCACCTCTCCGTTGTCATTGGGAAGATTTTCATACCGATCGCGGACACCCTCACATGCCTGCTACCTCTCTCCGATACACAATTGAAGCGGTCCTATTTCCGGCTAACTGTCTTCACACGAGAACCCACTGTCATTGGTACACGCAAGCCCAGGTGATTTATTCCATGGGAATGCAAGTATGTACGCGTCTGGTGGGGTTTGAGTTCTGGCTTATATATCATGTTCCGTACTTATCCGGATTGCGGAAGACAATGCTCTCGGACATCGCTCGCATCTGGACCTCGACGAAAAATACAATACCGGGAAACCACCGCGAACAGTTGAGCTTTTATACTGTAGACACGTTCGTTGCAATTGCCCAGTCCTCCGTCGCTGCTAACGGTACACCGCTGAAACTCTCGCCCCACGCCGTCCTGAGGCTCCCGGGCATCCCCCTGGAGTGCTGTTATAGCCCGGCGATGGCCACTCACGCGATTACTATGATCCTCAACCTCGGGTCATCGACCCAGGTTACCACCTTCGTGAGCGGAATCGGGGCGGAGCCGCCTACGGAGGCACTACTCAATGTCAGAGTTTGACGTTGAAAAGGTGAAGGCATCGAGTGGGGAGGTGGAGAAGACAATCGGGGACGCTGTTGCCAAGACCCTCAAGCCCAACATCGGTCCCGACGTTGACCGGATGAGATGAAAGTCGATCTATCTCTCGGTGTTGCTCCTCACGTTTATG
>Ga0307515_10024779_pt1 | contig 10427 bp, 5 predicted proteins | sample 17_EM_MG_FD_194513 | JGI IMG/M metagenome (GOLD analysis project Ga0307515, IMG submission 194513) | Populus trichocarpa ectomycorrhiza microbial communities from riparian zone in the Pacific Northwest, United States - 17_EM | ecosystem: Host-associated > Plants > Roots > Unclassified | place...
GCTTTTATGTCTGGCCCTTTCATCTCTCTTTTTTTTCTTAATAAAATTCTGGTTAATGCATGCCAATTTCCCCATCAAATCACTTGTCCTTAATGAAATTTTAACTCGAAAACAATAAAAAAAAAATCAATTGATTTTGAAAGAAATACAGGGAATATAACTACTACAAGATAGAGTATCATTTCAGGGAGTATTTGTTTTTTCATTACAATTTTTTTATAAAGTGTTTTTTTATTTTAAAAACATTAAATTCATGATTTCTTAGATTTTTTTAATGATTTTAATACTTCAATATTAAAAACTATTTTTTTTTAATTTTAATATAATTAAAAGTACAATTGATTTTCATATATTTTTAATTAAAAAATGCAAATAATGAGGTTTTGTTTTTCTTTGACGCTGCATTGACCAAACAGAATCACACTGTCCCTCCCCTGCGTGAGATAAGAATTGGAATACACACGCACAAGTGACGGGGTACCCGTCGAGTCGGTAAGAGAAATGTGGGGTCCATGTCTAGTCGAAAAATTAATTTGCCATTCATTTCCATTTCATTTATTAATTTCAAAAGAAGAACAGCAGAGTTAAGCAACTGTTAGCCTTAACCCACCCTGGTACAGAAAGAAAAGTAGCTCTGCCTTTGAAGATTTGACTTTGACCAAAAAACCCAGAGAGAGAGAGGAGAGAGAGTTCTTACTTTCCTCTCTCCTTCCTCCTGAAGAAAATTCTCACATATATGCTATATAGAACCCACGACCGGGTCTTGTTTAAACAGCTCACCACTCCCTTCCTCTTCATCATTTGAGCTAAACAAAGGCTCTTCTCTTTCCCTGCACTTTTCTACAAACACTTGAAACTTAACTAAAGACTTCAATTCATTAGCTGTTTCTTGCTCTTTCCATCACAAGTACTGCTCATAGGTATGTCCTTGTTTATCTTACAGACAATGAAACTAGCATACTTGCTAATTTAATTTTCCATGAATTGTAGGTGTTTGTTAAAGTCTGAAACTTTTTTTCTGGGGCTGCTTAATCTGATTTCTTCTTCTTTTTAAGTGTTCTTGTTTTGTTGGAAATAGTAGCGATCTTAGAATAATAAGTCTCTTTTTGTTCTTTTATGGGTTTAATTCTGTTTGTAATTTTCTCTTGGCTTGTTTGGAGAGGAAATTTGTGGAAAAAAGCATTAGAAGTCGAGGAGAAAAGTTTGAAATGATTTAATTCTTGTCTTCTTTGTCATCATTAAATAGTTTTGCTACTAGCAAATAGTTTTCCAAGACTTGATATAGGTTTTTTGACCTTGTTATTTCTTGATTTCATTAATGAACTGTATAGAATTCTTGATTATGGTATATTAAGTATGCTTGTTATAACGATGCAGGACTTGGGTATGTGCACAGGCTCAAAGAGTGATTTACCCCCCTTAAATCCGATCATGGAAGACAAATCTTACAGTCAAAAGGGAAGTCTCTTGTATAAATGCTCAGTTTTGCTCGAATTGTCTGCCTCTGATGATCTTGCTGGCTTCAAAATTGAGGTTGAACAGAAGGGTTTGGATATTGATGAGGCAAGCTATTGGTATGGCAGAAGAATTGGGTTGAAAAAGATGGGCTTCGAAGAGAGGACACCCCTCATGATTGCTGCCATGTTTGGAAGCGCCCATGTTTTGAAGTATATCATTGAAACCGGCAAAGTCAATGTCAATAGGGTGTGTGGCTCGGATAGGGTCACTGCCCTTCACTGCGCTGTTGCCGGTGGTGCCGATTCGTCAGTTGGGGTTGTGAAGCTCTTGCTTGATGCATCTGCTGATCCTAACAGCGTTGATGGTAACGGAAATAAACCTGGTGATCTCTTTGCCCCTTCATCCAAGTGGCTGTGCAATTCAAGGAAGAAAATGATTGAGTTGTTGCTAAAAGGCGAAAGTTTAAGTGAAGATGAAGAAGAGAAACTGATCATAACGCCTCAGTTGGCAAGAGAGGGAATTGAAAAGAAAGAATATCCTCTTGATGTGACACTGCCAGATATAAACAATGGAATATATGGTACTGACGAGTTTAGAATGTACTCTTTCAAGGTCAAGCCTTGCTCCAGGGCATACTCTCATGATTGGACCGAGTGCCCATTTGTCCATCCAGGAGAGAATGCAAGGAGGAGAGACCCAAAGAAGTACCCTTACAGTTGTGTCCCTTGCCCTGAATTTCGCAAGGGAACATGCCAGAAAGGTGATTATTGTGAATATGCACACGGTGTTTTCGAGTCATGGCTGCATCCTGCCCAATATCGTACCCGGCTTTGCAAGGACGAAACTGGTTGCGCACGAAAAGTTTGTTTCTTTGCACACAAGCCCGAGGAATTGCGTCCTGTGTATGCTGCTACAGGTTCAGCAATGCCTTCACAGAGGTCAACTTCTAGTGCAGTGGACATGGCAACTCTGAGTCCGTTGGCCCTCGGATCATCATCTCTGTCGTTGCCTGGTACATCAACACCACCAATGTCCCCCTTGGCCGCAGCCTCCTCATCTCCCAAGAGTGGAGGCTTGTGGCAAAACAAAGTTAGCCTTACCCCACCTGCTCTGCAGCTCCCAGGAAGTAGGCTAAAGACAGCTTTCTGTGCTAGAGATTTGGATTTGGAGATGGAATTGCTTGGGCTGGAAAGTTACTCTAGCCACCTCCAGCAACAGCAACAGCAACTAAGGGATGAGATGACTGGTCTCTCCTCGCCCTCTCACTGGAGCAGTAGGATGGCAGATCTGAAACCTACCACCCTTGACGATGTTTTTGGATCTCTTGATCCTTCTTTAATGTCTCCAATGCAGGGAGTCTCATTAAAAGCAAGCACACAAACCCAGTTACAATCTCCAAATGGGATTCAGATCCGCCAGAACATGAACCAACTACGTTCAAGCTACCCAGCTGCCAATCTCTCATCTTCTCCAGCTAGGAACCCCACTTCATATGGGTTCGATACATCTGCTGCAGTAGCGGCTGCTGTAATGAATTCAAGGTCCTCTGCCTTTGCAAAACGGAGCCAGAGTTTCATTGACCGCGGAGCAGTACCCAACCGATTTGGCCTCACTGCAGCTGCAAACTCTGCATCAATGATGTCCTCTAATCTTTCCGATTGGAACTCCCCTAATGGTAAATTGGACTGGGGCATTCAAGGAGATGAGCTGAACAAGCTCAAGAAGTCCGCTTCCTTTGGATTTCGAAGCAACAATAATCCTGCGACAACAGCTGCCAGCTTGACAGCTTCACATGTTGATGAGCCTGATGTTTCTTGGGTTAATTCATTGGTTAAAGATGTCCCCCCTGCTGGAAGCACATTTTTTGGTGCTGAGAAGCAATATAGTCGTCGTGAAGGAGTTCCCGATTCGCTGCCACCATGGATGGAGCAGATGTACAGAGAACAGGAGCAGATGGTGGCATAAACGGCTATGCTATTTAGCTTATTATCCTGACAAATAAGTGTGTATTTAAATTTAGGAGAAGCAAAGTTGATGCTAAAGCAAACTGCAGATCAAAAGCAAAAGTGGAGCAGCAAGTATGATCATCATTGATAGACCAAGTGAGAATTAGGATAAAAATTAGGTGGAACAAGGAGAATTTTTTAATTATTTTATATCCTTATTTTTTTTCCCTCCCCTCTGGGAGAATGTACTTTATATTTCGGTGGTGGAAGAAGAGAGTAATTATTTTTCAAATACTGCAATCCCAGTAGGAAAATCGGGTGCCATTTTCCTTGATGACTTCAGTGTAAACCTTAATAATAATAAAGATCTTGATTGTTCTCATGTATTCTTCTGGTTTATTGATATGCTTCATTGTAAACGTTACTTTGTTTCTTTCTTTGTTTTTTTTTTCTTTCTTTGACAGGAATGGCATCTGTGTTTAGAACTTAGCCACAGAGCTGCGTGCTCATGGTACAGTCTTGCGAGCAACTTGAGTGTTGCAGTGTACACTAGCTACGCCATCCTTTTAATCTTCCAATTACGTAGTTCTTCCATACATTTCAAGCTATTATTGGGTGACTCTGGGTTTTATATTCCTGTCGTAACTCCTGAAGTGCTCTAAAGAATGTAGTTACTATCATATCTGTAGTGTCTTGTATTATGTGTTCTGAATGCCAAGATTGCCAGGACTCGTGCGTGGCAAGAAGGTTGAGAATGTCGAATTTCGATTCAAGCCGTGAAACATTAGATCTCAATGGAAAACAAAGGCTTAGATTGCTGAAAGGAATTGGTGGTTTATCCATTTCATGAATTTTTAGCTCAGACACCAGACTGGGCTTGGTGTGCATCTAGTTTCTCATGGCTAAGCAAGGAGCTTCAATAATTATTTTTTTCTTGTGTAAATCCTTCTGTTACTGCCTCGAAACACCTAAATCAGCTTGTGATAAATCAGTTATCTTTCGCAACAAAAGAAAATCGCACGTCAGAATGCAAGAATACATGCTTCACCTAAATTTTGATCAATGATGTTTTGCATTTAGTTGAGATAAATTACCAGAATTTATAATGAATTATATGAAATTTTAATTAATTATGCTTTAATTATTTACGAGTTAATAGTTAGTAAGGTTTAAACCTTACTTAAGTTAGAGATTAGATAGGGTTTTACATATATTGTAGGTATTATTTAAAATTTTAATTTTAAAATTTCAATTAAAGTTATTTGTGATTTAATAAATATTACGGTTTAAACACAATATCTATCAAATAAATCATGGTTTCTAACCGTGATTTATTTTAACCTTGACAAGTATATAATTTTCCTATTTCATGAATACTTTTTACATCTATGATATTTTAACAATTCTTTTAATCTTATGCGCTACTAATAAACGAAAATACCCTTTGTTCAAGTTATCCTTCGATGCATACAAGAAATTTTTACAGATCGAGGAGTGATTGACTTTTCTTTTGTTTTCCTTGAGAATGTATCCAGGAAATTTCTCCTTTAAAGTTGAAAAGGACATGAATGCTGGCTTCGATTCAAACCATGATAAGACGGGTGAGTCCCACATCTTTCACCTCTGCATTTCTTGGTCTCTCAGCAATGGAAAATATACGCAAGGTGTTGAGTTGTGTAGCCAGAGCCGCCCATGAGCTTTATTCTCAACCATACATTATTTTCCATCATCCTGAAATTGAAGTTTCTGCTCTCCTTCCTTTGTTATTATACAATAATAATTTGGCCGACCACAGACGTTACTGATGCTTCCACTTTTTGGATATTGTTTATTGAAAAGACGTAACACCACAAAAATCCACCGAAGAGATCCTTCTTGCCCCTTGCATCATTGCATGCATTATCTGTATTTGGGCTAATTTTTTGGGCCTGAGTCTATTGCCGGCCTGCCAGATCATGTGAAGAAAATCTGCATGGATGCTCGCCTTCTTAAAGAGATCCATCGCCGAATGGAATTTCCTTCCGAGGAAAAATCACCAAGCCGCTTCTCTCAAGAGTCAAGAGAACGATCGATCACGGGACAAATAAGTAAGTTAAAAACCGAGCCTAGCAAAATTTTAATAAATGAAACAATTTCTTTATTGTGTAAGTCACGGTGCCTGCCATCAGGGTCCGAATACCTTTCTAGTCCAAGACTTTTCATTTCGTTTTTTCAAGTATCTAATTCTGGATAATCAACATTTTATGTAAGATTAAAATTGAATAGATATATGATCAGGTATATACAATTTAATCGTTTTATTGTGAGTTTTCTTTCATATTACTATCTAGATTCAAACTCATCAAGAGACAGTGAAACAATAAGTTTTTTTTTTTTTTTTGTAGATACATTCGGATGCTGATGATTTCTCATATCTAATTATAAAAGGTTTTGTTCTTAAAAATAAAAAAAATTAGTAAAAATACCTTAATTTTTTTAAAAAATTATTCGCCACCTGAGAAAACATCTAAAGAGTAACAAGACAACTTAGTTTCATAGCAATCATAAATGAAGTAAAAAATTTTAAAGAAATTGTTTCTGACTGCAGAAGAAAGTCTCTCCAAATAAATCTCAAATGGACAAATTTTTTTTTATTTGAGCCAAAATGCATCCAACTCACTTTCCTAATCCATCAAAATGCTTCCAAACATTCCATTAGGGGCCTCTTTCAAGCCCACCTAACCCAAATTCGCTGAATTTTGTCAGTGATACTGTGTTTTATTACGAAGTGAAAAGATTTTCTTAGCTCGACATCTAGCACATAACTAGTATTTAACTCACGGTTTACTTAAATTTTTATTTTAAAAAAAAGATATATATGTTATTTTATGTGTTTTTTACATAAAAAATTAAAATATAAATTAAATTTTTATTAAAATATTAAATAAATCATTAATCATCTATTTAAATAAATAGAAAAAAATATCAATAATAACTTAAAGATAAATTTAAAACATTAAGAGATAGATGTAGATTAAGATGTTCAATCCTGTAAAATAAAACATTTACCCGGTTATATTTATTGAATTAATTTATTAAAATTAATAAAAAATAATAGAAATAGAAACACAGACGAAATAAATTAAATAAAAATATATTTTACGTAGGACCAAACATATTGCAAATATTATATAAAAATAAATTTAATTTTTACTAAAAAATAGATGATCAAAATAATATCTTCAAAAACAACACAAACAATTTTTTTTTAAAAAAAAAAGTATTAAAAAAAGTCTGCAAAACCCATGATATAGGTAATTGGATTGAGGTAAACCGGTTGAAAAGAAATTGAAGATAATCACAAAATCATTCTAAAAATAAAATAAAATAATATGGAATGATAACATTGTCCCCAATGGGCGTAGCGTGGTGGGAAAAGGCTTGAGATCTGTACAACAGGTCTCGAGTTCGAGTTAGGACGTGCACCTCTTGTAAGAACCTGGAACAGCCGGGGTTTTACTCACTCACCTGGGCCCATAAAGTGCGCTTTCCAGGGGTGTGAAACCGCATTATTTTTTTAAAACCATAACTTAGGTTATTAAATCAGAAGCACTACAAATAAAAAAATCATGAAATCTAATTCTTAACAACAACATAAAAATCTAAAAATTAATTATTTTGTGTTGGATGACGTCTCATGTGCCGTCCAAATGGGTTGGACACCACCTACTCGATGGAGCATAATGAATATGCTCCAACATTTTTTTAAATAAAAAATTAATTATTTAGTATAAAAATACCAAATCATTCCTATGCCTATGAAATTTTTTTTAAAAAATGTAAAAATTAGAAAACTGGATATTTTTCGACGGGCCATCACGAGCAGAACTGAGTACATATTGGAAACGTGTCTGATGCATGTTTTATGTAGGTCTAGGCTGAAACTATCTCGAAGTAAGCGGATATGATTAAGCCTTTGGAGTCATTGAACTGAAACAAATAATTGTGTGCTGTATGTTCAATTGGTAAATTACTTTGTTTCAGAAGCAGCTGTGGAACTGAAATACCTGCAAGACAAGACAAAAAAAAAAAAAAAACTCAATTTGCATCTAGATCTCTCAATTTGCCTGAAGTTTTCATTTTATTAACCCACGCATACATAATTCATTGTCGCATTAATGTTTTCTTTTGCATTGCCAATCTTGTTTAAGGTTTCTTCCTTAAAATAAACCTGTGATCCTGTGTGCAGTAGCATAGGATTTAACCGAGCACAGTTTGAATTACCACCCATCAAAAGAAGAATGGATGGCTCTTGCACTTGAGGTATTGGCCTAGCGGTGGAAGGGACTTGTTCCCTTCCTCTGCATTCGGGTTCGAACCTCTCTGTGCACGCCTGTCACTCTCGGGATGCTTTATATGTTCACTGAGTTTGCAGGATATTTAGTGGGCCGTGAGATTAGTCGTGGTGCACACAAGCTAGCCCGAACACCCACATAAATAAATAAATAAATAAAAAATGGATGGCTCTTGGTGGGTGGGATTAAGCCTGAAAACGTCAGTGAAGCTCTTTCTATCCTCAAACCCACGGTGTTGTTAGTAGTGGTGTTTGTGGCTGTATGACATTAATTAGGATCAATCATGAATAGTGTCGTTTATGGATGCTGTACGTTCTGTACTGTATTGATTGGTCATGAGGAAAAAGAATTCGTTCCTGATTGCCTGACTTGAAATCTGATGTGCATTGAGCCATTATTACTATGAGATCCATGGAGTTCATTTATTTGAGGTGAACGGTGTGAATGTGGCATAGGTCAGTCCGAGGCTGAAATCCACGCTTTTGAGAGGCAGCTCGAAGTGTATTTTCTGCATATTTTGTGGTAAGATTTTTTTTCCCTTGGTATTATTAACTCGCGCCTATGTTTCCAGCACAAACAAATTTTCATGAGACTTTTTTTCTACTTCCAACTCCTGACGCGGATTGAAGACACAATAAGAGGATTTACCACTGTTTTTTCATCTTGAAATTATAAAAGACTCATCTTCTACCAATTCTATAAATAGAATGTAATTTTGGTTGAACCAATGACTAGCAACTAACAAGAAATCACTCCCGCAAAAAAATTGTCAGAATCTTCAATATTCATCAAAAGAAAAAGGTGATTTTGCCGCCTCCGACACCCCCCCCCCCTAATGTTTTGTTGATGTGGCAGAATATATTTCGTTCCAATGAGGTGTCAAGGATTAGGAGGATACTTGATGATTCTGTTAACTGAAGGGGAGCCCGACCTCCATTTTTTTTTTATCCATCTCAATATCAGAAATTCCTTGAATCCTGAGTTGGTGGTTAGTGCATAATGGAACAAGGAGCATGTCTGGGAGTGAATCTATTTATATGCCATAAAACTTCTTATATATATATATATATTTGATGAATTATGGCGAGAGAGAGGGAGGCAACAAGCCAAAAGATGTAGATTTTCTATCACAATACATCATATAGTAGTAAACTTTCCGTGTCCATGTTGCAGCATAACTGGCTGAGATTAACCATCCGCGACACCTATTATCAAATAAGAAAGAGAAAAAAATGCGGGGGAGAATGGCTGTCCCCAGTGACTGAAGACAATGTCGACAAATTGTCAGAAGTTAAAATGAATGGTTCACAAAGAATCTTGGCTTGGTTGGCTTCACCTTGATGCCTAGAAACATTTGGCTTCTTCACTCTGTTTTCTCTGGTCCATAGAGCTTGGGATCTGTTTGATAATATAAAACATCCCCAGCGTCACTAACATAGTGATCTTGTTTCATGCTTCTTATAAGTGTTCCCAGCAAGTAAAACGGAAGAGGTCCAGATTTCTTTGGTTCTCGGTAGTACTTCCCGAGTACAGGCTTAGCTGCTTCTGTCTGTAAGATCAAAATGAACAATCATTACTAGATCCAGAAGAAAGTGGACCACTTAAACAAACACAATAACAATTAGGGTGCAAAGTATAATTTCACTTACTGCTTCGGTTAAGTGGTAGTGGGGGATTTGAGGGAAGAGATGATGAATCACATGGGTCCCGATATCATGGTGGATGTTGTTAATCCATCCATAGTCACGGTCAAGGGTTGTAAGGCCTCCTCTCAGATAGCTCCATTCCTATTGACAGCCAGAAAGTATAGACTATAGATATTAGTTTAGGAAATTTAACACCACTAACTTTCATATCTAGTGGAAAAAATAGACAATTTGGTAGGAGAAGAAAAATGACTGGTGAATATTGACAAGAAATGTAAGACCAAGGCTAAGGAGATTCATCTTCCAACCTCTCCACGATACCAAGGAAGTTTCTCATCATGTCCATGGTGATGCAAGTAAGTGACCAAGTCCAACCACATGACAAAAATCTGCATTTATAAGCAAATTCGATCGTATGAATATAGGCACTAAAGAATAATTGAGTTGTAGAAATTATAAAAAATGGTAAAGAGATAGGTAAACCAAGAACTAAACCTACCCAATAGGGAATGCCATAGAGTTTAAGCATTTGGACAGGACCCATTACAAAGGATAAACAAGCAACCAATGCTGCCATTGCAGTCCAGCAGGCAGTTGAGGTAATAACATCTTTCCTCTCATTTGGGGCAAACAAATCACTGTCTGGATGGAAATGAGAGCCCTTCTTTCCTGGACTTCTACTCCACTGTAAGGTCATTGAAACCCGTATTATGTAACAGTTATCAGTCTATCAAAAACTCTCCTAAGGTTAATCTTTAGATTTGGTTAACTAAGATGCTAAAGGCTTACCAGATAAACAGGGTAAGCAAGCATAGGGAAAGGCAAAGTGAATCTCAATGTTCTTGTGACATTATCCAAACTCTTGTATATTTTCTCAGGCAACTGCAATAACAAAGAGTATACATCAATGAGTTCCAACTTCCAAGTTTGAAAGCAGAGAAACCAGATTGCTTGAAACAAAGAGGTCACTGTTCACAAAAACTCACTGGTTGCCACGATTCATCATTCTCAACATGTCCATGGTTTTGATGGTGGGTTCTGTG
>Ga0307515_10024780_pt1 | contig 10427 bp, 9 predicted proteins | sample 17_EM_MG_FD_194513 | JGI IMG/M metagenome (GOLD analysis project Ga0307515, IMG submission 194513) | Populus trichocarpa ectomycorrhiza microbial communities from riparian zone in the Pacific Northwest, United States - 17_EM | ecosystem: Host-associated > Plants > Roots > Unclassified | place...
GGCGCCCAGATGCTGCAGTACCTTATACTACTAGTGTATGAAAGGACCTGCCTGATAACGAAGTTGGCCTGCTCTTCTCTTAGCCTCGAAGACGTTACAGAGGTTTCTAGCTGGGCCGGTGTCTTGGCTAGTCCCGGTTTCGAGCCCCGGTGCCAGGATACAGTTATATAAGGGCCTCGTACCTGCCCAATTCATTGGAGACCTTTCGGACAAGGGAAATGTGCCTGCAGACTATGATAGTATAGACGTTCGACGAAGCAACCGTTTAAGTGGCGTACAGCCACCTGTTTAGTCTCTCACGCATCACTGTATGTTGAACTTTTTCGGGAGCGGTATACTGCGGTTGCTGCGGTTACCGCAGTACTTACCGTACCGCACCGCGACATTCCTTACCCGTATTCCGTCATTACCTCCAACGAAACTGTCTCAGTATTTTGACAATGACTTAAGTACCTCATCGCCCAATAGATTTGGACCTACTCCCGAGTGAGGCCTTCCTGTTCATGTCCTGGTAGTGTCGGTTGGAGGGAGAGGCCGGGTAGAGGGCGACGCGAAGCAGTAATTCTCTCAGATATAGAGGTGAATGCCGACAGAAGTCGCTACTGGTGCACACGTACATATCGACCACAAAACCCTGCTGCGGGCCACCCGTCAGACGGCTGGTTGGGTGCACGACGGGTGAATTACAGTACTGTTGGGTCTCCTGTGGAGCTGGCGTGGCGCTTTCGCACGGTTTATTTAAATGAAATGTGCCGAATCTCAACTTCTTCTATCACAGTGACCACCCGCGACCACTCGTGACCACCGAGACCAGTAACGCCCAGTGATGACTATTACTCCGATTGACATATTCCGAAATCATTCCAATAAACTTTATTTTCGTCAGATTTTCGAATGCCGCTTCACCGACAAGAGCTACCCTTGTCTTGCATGAAGGTCGCTTGTCAGCTTATGTTGTGTATACGCTTTCAATTACCATGAAATTTTTTTGGCACCTCCTTGTATCTACAGACTCGTCTGAACAGGTTTGGAGCTGTAAGACGGGAATTACACCCTAGCCCCCAGATTGTTTCAGGCTCTTACAGCTCCAAACCTGTTCAGGTGAGCTGTAAATACAAGGAGGCGCTAAAAAGATTCATGGTAATAAAAACATATACAAAACAAAAGCTGACAAGCGAGTTGACCTTCGTGCGAGACAGGGGTAGTCCTTGTTGCTGAAACAGCATTCGAAAATCTGGCGAAAAGAATGTTTACCCATGGAATGATTTTGAATAGTCGTTACTGAGCGTTACTGGTCGTTATCGGTGTTCGCGGGTGTTCGCGGGTGGTCGCTGTGATAGGAGAAGACCCAACAGTATTGTAATTCATAGATTTCCGTGAGAGCAATAATCGGAGCTTTGTTGAGGCCTGCTAAAAACACGTAAAGATACAACGTCTAGGATCGAGACTTTATATACCCGAAGCGTTGCATGTGATACCCGACGCGACCATCAGCGCACAGATCACACAATCGCCAACACACCCCCTCGCTATGAGTCGAGTCATACAAACAACGGGCAATCAGAAATAATCTGGCGCAGACACTCAATTGCCAACGAAACTACGACCAATGTCCGACACCCCCTCGCTATTAACCAAGCAAGGAAAAACGAAAACGACAAAGGCCAATCTAATCTAACGTACCCCCTTGATTGCAGCGCGACAGGCTACACCTGCCAAGCTCGAGGTCGGACCAGTACCGCGGAAATCGAACCTCGCTGAGAGTGCCAATGATGAGTATTCCCGTGCACACCTATCCGAGGCGCGACTTCCGACTGCGACTCCCTTGTCGCATAACATACCCGTTACGGGGCGATTCCGCGCTCCCTCGACGAGAAGACTTCGACGATCCTTCACCATTCCGTACCCCTCTCCAAACATCCTGGCTCTCCCAACCGTCTACCCGCCGCTCTCCAGCTACCCGCCGTATTCCGTCTGCCAGAGGGAGCTAGTTCCTCTGTAGCTCAACAGTGTTCTCCATGATATGCCCAGCTCTGGCGCACCTGGCGCAGATTCCTGCCGACCCAATTTGACGAACGCAGCATCCGTTGCTGGTGTGTACGGGCTCCGTGAGGTGGCGACGACGCGTCAAGATGTCGAGGACTTTGGCTGATTTGCCAGGAGCTACCTGGGACGTGTTTGTGAATGGGCTTCCCAAGCAGCTCGCTCGTCAGCGCGGATTTCACATATATTTGGTGAAGCACTTGTATTGGACATGGCATGCTGCGCCATTGAATGTCCCCACCTGAGTTTGTGACCCTCTCGGTGAAGCAACACCGCAGTACTAGAGCCAATGCAGGATGACATCGAGAGCACCTGTCCTATCTACACTTGTATTTATGGTACAGGACACACTGCGGACTATGCCCACTACGTAAGGAATGAACTAGTGAGGCGGGCACCGCGAAGGCCCCATTGGGAAGGTTGGAATGATATCAACCATAGAGTCTCTCGTGGATCCGCACCCGCAGAATGGTATGGAAGGCGCGCTCCTCGCGAAGTGACGAAGCATAAATCGCTGGCCTTGCGGACCACCAAGTCGGCGAAGGAGGCTGTGCTGACATTGCAAGCGTACGAAGAGCGAGTCCCAGTGGTATTCCGCGTTAACCCTCCACGCGCCCGGGACGTAAACAGGACCTCAATGCGGCTTCCTCAAAATTGGCACATCCAAACTCAGACCGCAGTAGAGAAGCGTTACGTACAAGAATAATCAAATGATCTTGAGTGGAAGTAGACCAGAGAGCCACTCTTATCCATCCACTCGCTCTGGAGGGAGGTTTCGAATTTTTGTTTACAGTTGGTTGGAGCAATCATGATCGCGTTCCAAAGCAATAGCTGGAGACGGGCATCTGATAACTACTTTTTGGAATTTCGTGGCGGAAAAATCAAGGACCAAGTTGTGGCGTTCTTTCTTCTGCCCACCTTGCGAAGAGACATTAAGTTCGATCGGCAATTTTGATCTGAATATTTACGTACCGAGCTCAGCTAGATGAGGGTAGGGTAGACGAACGCAGGTTAGCTCGGACAGCACATGTATTGGTCGCCAGAAGCACGAGGCCACATGTAAAAGCCGATAGCACTCCTGGGGCTTGGAGGAAATCCTGACAGTATCGCTATCAGGGCTGGGTTGTCAATCGGAACTGGGGACTTCGCAGCGCAGGGGACGAGAGAGAGACGAGGTGGAATGGGTGGAATGCTTGCCCAAGTCGATATTCTGACTGGAGTCCAGTTATCGAGCGTACATGCCTTGTATACTACAGGTAGAATGAAATAGAAGGTGTAGCGGTACCGGACTACTCTCAAAGGTTGTCTGTCAGATACAAAGGGATAGGACATGGGAACATAAGTATAAGGCAGTCACAAGGTACAACTCTAGCATCACTATCAGATATGGTGCGCGCAAGGTTTTGGGTGTGTCAAGGTTGAGTGATCAATTGAGGTCAGGCCCGGCGGTCGCATGAAACGGGATGTAACACCACACTGGGTGGTGAGAACAATTGAGGTCAGGGGGAATCCTAACGTGTATTAGGTTCATAGTACGTAATCGGGCTATGATTCTTTATATGGCTGGCGCGAGTTGTAAATGTTCGGCCAGTCATCACTTTACCCTCGTCCACCACCTCAGTATATCTCACAACCTGTACTTCCTGCTCTTCACCTAGTCCGTCTACCTTCCGTCTACCTCATGAACCACCTCGCAAAGAAGAATCAAGAGGCTGCTCTCATCTCGGAGGGCGTGTACACCCCTCGCCGTGGCACGGGTGGAATTGTGAGTAACGCCACGTTTCCGGCTTACGGTGCTCTGATCTACCCACAGATGATCTCCCTCCGACGATACGGTCGATTGCTCAGGGGTGGAAGGAGACCATTTTTCTCATCGCCGTCATTGTGAGTATTGCTGATCACATACTGTGCTCGATTCACCGCTAATCAAGCCTGCAGTCGGCCGGATTTGCTCTAGTTCAGGTTATGCTCCTCCACCTGTCCCCAACTTTGACGAATGCCCTGCGTTCGTTTATTTACACGAGCCTCCTTCTTCACCTGGGTACGATGGTATCCGCGGCATTCTCGTTGACAATGTTGTCCGATCTGCCTAGCTATGCGCGAAAGATCGCTATTCAGGATCCAGAATCATTACCTGCCAAAGCGATGTACGAGGAAGATCACGCGGCGACACTTTCCAGTGGAATCGGAGACACCACCTTGCTTAGGAGGTTCGGACTCGGTAGGACATGGGAGTGCATGAAGGGCCATATGATCATTTGTTTCGTTGTGGGTTGCTTCTGTTCGTTTATCACGATCGGACTATGGGTTTGGTCGGTGGAAGCCCTCAGGGCCGGTCGCCATAGCTGTATCTGTACTACTTGGCCTCATTGTCCTTCCGCTGTTTGTGGGCTTTCTTTTACTCTTTCTTGGCCAATAGAATCGCTGTGCACTTATAAATCTTTGCTCATATAACTATGCGACCCTCATGTGAATCAGGCTCTGGAGCCTGGAGCAAACAACGACAGAGATTTCAAATGCCACTACTAATCTAAACGGATGAGTCCATTGTGCAAAGTCGACATAAGTCTTATGCTGATAAGGAATGTCGATGACCGAGCAGGATCGACGGAGTAGTCACACTGGTCCATTCTCGATCAGCTGAGCACGAGGGCTGGGCGTGTGAGACGTGTTTGGGGATGTGAGTGCGTGCTCCGTGCTCCGTGCTCCGTGCTCCGTGCTCCGTGCTCAACGAATTCTCGTGGGATGAGCACAATGGTGCTAGTCTCAGGGATTGACGGAGTGAAAGTTAAAGCTCAAACCTAGTCTTTGTCCTTTTAAAGCTCCTTATTAACGGGAAAGTGAAAAGCAGCGTATACAAACTTGGGTCGTTGGTGGCGTGGGTGCATGGTCCCAATGTCCAGCTTGACAAATGCAGCCATACCCTCCCTTCCAGTTGGCACACTGCACAGTCAAAAAGCTGCGCACGATAGCAAGCCACACCACCTACGTCATCCCGTACTGCAGTAGCGGTACAGTAATCAACTTTACGTCGCCTTGCGATGAACGTAACAGCCTGTTACATTTGGTACAGTGAGCGTTCAATTCCTCCTCATCCACATCTTCGCAGGCCTCACAATGCCCTCCATAGCTCTCTCCTATTGTCCCCGTCAGGAGAGAAGCAACAGTGTGCTTTGCTGTTGGGGTGTCATCCGATCGACTCTCTATGCAAAACTCTGTTACACGTCGTGCGTGGGCGAGTGTCGATGCTATCATTATCCTCGCTACCATCATCACTAGCGAGCCCCGGTGTACCATTACCGTCGCTTGATCCCTTGGAGAGGGCAATTGAGTGGGGCAACGTTATTTAGCTCTGAACCTTAGTATCTTCAACCTAAGGTGGTCCATCCGCGGCTGGGGATCGAGTCGAGAGATGCACGTCGTCGACGAGGTAAGTCAGAAGGCAATGAAGAGTCGAAGTCGAGAGGAGAGAACTGATGGATGTGACGCAATAAGTGAGGTGGTTAGGGTGATTCTGATTGGGGAAGCGGTGGTGGTGTCTAGTGCGTTCGGTTTCAAGGTAAGGTGAGTGATTCCGTTGATTGAAACGGAGGTGGGTAAGGAGGTCATTGTCACAATGACTTGGCGCTCGGATGCTGCGGTGCTTATGCTAATAGTGCATGAAAGGACCTTCCGGATAACGAAGTTGACCTGTTCTTGTCCGCATCATGTGTACTGTACCATTAAGAGCTTGAGAGAGGGGTGAGAAGGTTACGATAGCGTCTTTAAGCTCGACAGAGGCCAATGTTGGGAAGGTTTGAAGATGGTCGTGAGCGCGTCAGGGCTTAGCCTCGAAGACTTTACAGCGGCTTCTGAGTTTCTGGAGTTGTGTCCTGGCTGATTCCGGTTTTGACCCGGTGCCAGGATAGGATGGGACGGTTATATAAGTGCCTCATAATTTGTCTTGTGTTTTGGCGAGCCCCAACAAACAACGCAGAAATTTCTGACAGCCCGTGATACCGAGAAGTTGGATGAGCACTTCCATAGCAGAGTTGCTCTCTCATTGATGATGGGAAGAGCAACGTTTATTACTGTGCCAGAGACCAGCAGGTCGATTGCAGTCAATGTTGTGGTCGTGTTCAAGCTCGCTTCAACCTTGGATGCTTCTTCTACCAGAATATAATGGACGACATCAGTCGAGCCGCCCTATTGTGGGGCGTAGATGCAGATGGTGTATGTGGTACCAGTCCCGCCATCAGCCTTTTGCTCATTCCTCTCACAGCATCAAACTGTGTCCTTCAGAGGGCCACTGTTGCTCAGCCTCAGTGGCTTTGAATACTCGATCCCTGTCCTTTCTTACCCGTATGGCTAGTCCGACTTGGCCCCAGGTCCGGATATCAACCTTTCAGATTCGGCAATTTGAACATGTCTCAGGGACGGCCTCTCCACACCATCTGCCCTTCATTTGTAGACAGCGGCTTCATAACTGTGGAGTATGATTGTTGCCTGCTCTATGTGTTGAACAGGGACTATATAGAGAAATTACTTTGGTGAGTCACCTTCCCGTCACTATCCAAACGTTTGTCTCACTGTTTCGCTCTACGAAGCACTCTCACGGCTGCATACGTCTTGCCTGTTCTCCCGACGACCTTCAACTCCGCAAACCTCAGCACTGCCTAGAGATCGGCGCTCTCTGCTCATCGCCCATCCTCAGACCGGACAAGGCCCTCGAGTCACGTATATTCTGCAACAACGGAATGCTTGTTGCCGCTCTTCAGGTCGCCCCCAAGGACGTTGCAAAGGGAGGCAGTGAACGACGCGAGGCGTTTCGCAAGGCTATTGTGACTGGCGCAAAGGAGGCCACGGAGAGTCGGAACAGCTGGTACGACGGAGACGCGGATCGAAGTTACGGTTGAGTGCCCAGAGGACGCACATAATGCCGGTGCGTGACAGGCCCACCGATCATCGAGTAGACAAAGCGGTGACATCTACGTGCTATACATATATTGGTGTGATACAGCTCTAGCTAGTCAACTCGCTGTGTATGAGTTCACCCTCAAAACGAAACCATGCGATCCGACACCTGCAATTGTGTCTGTGCTTATCAAGGACAATCCCAGCGATAAACTGGACCGGAGGACTGGAACTGTATATGCCGAAGCGCAGAACTGGGCGAGGACGGTATGTTTCATTATCCTTCTGTCGATCGGGCGTTATACTCCCATTCCTTGTCCATAGCTTATGAAATTACCGGCGAACATATGCTTACACCAACTGTGCGTTCTTCTGACTCTCCTGCATTCATTGGCCAAACTCATTGTTTCATATAATCAGATCTTCCACAAGAACTCGATAATGTGGATATCCGTGTACAAGACTAAGGTGACTCTTTTCTCCTAGCTCTCTCCATATTGTAGTACTCACAGTGCGTTAGCCTAGGCCAAGAGAAAGCGCGTGCGCACCTTCTTGAGTGTAGCACTAGGTACCCATGAACCGTCCAAGTTCTTGGAGATGCATGGACTGCGCCTCTATGCCACCAGTACCCACATCTCATTCGGGTTCCCCTCATATCGCGATTCTGGGCCCCTTCCTAAAAGCCACTACAACGGCTCCAAGCAATCCAATGCTCACTCACTTGCCTTCGTCGGCAAGGGAACCACGTTCGATTCCGGAGGTGTTACCTTCGAGCCCTGCACCGTACAGCCTCCTTTCTTCACCTGCTTGCCGTCCAAATTAGTGCTGAAACTCGGCGAAACAGGGAATTAAACTCATGCGGGCAGGGTGCTGCCACTGCACTCACTCCTGCGCTTGCTATTGCCCGACTTAAGTCGCCTGTTGACTTGGCTTGGTTGTGACGACGCATATGACTGAGGATATGCTCGGAGGTGTGCAAGTAAGCTCTTGTATTTTTCTTCCTCTGCGTGCGACTTCGATGAGTGCCGCGAAATCCTTCCGCAATTTTGGATCAAGCATTCAGCGGCATTGGCAAATCAGTTTCCGGGTTGTTATCAACGTAGAATACAGGGGTCTCACCCTTATCATTTCGGGTTGGACGCTGCTTGCCTGTCCTAGCCCGCTATGGGATCCATCCGATTTCAAGTCGGATGGCTATCCTCCCATTTTTGTGAAGTACGACGCTGTTATTGTACACAGTGCACATACCACATAGTACCCCTTTGACTGTTCCGCCTCTGTTTGGTCATTCCGCATTCCGCATTCCGCATCCCCATTTCCCCACGCTGTACGTAAGATGTGACACTGTATCAGAGGGAGGAACTCTAGCGGTTCTTTCTCCTCTAACCTGTCGACAGGTTATGGGCCCGCGCCCCTCCCGTCTGTCGTATAATATATTCACGTCTAATGACGCCTTGATCTTCTCTCAGATGCGTCACCTGTGGTAACATTAGTGTCCTTGTCACATGGGTTACACTGCATGGTTGATACGGTGCGACGTTACGGTGCGACTGTTACGGCCTTGGTCCTTGTTATGGCTTCGATCGTTTCTCTCGAATGGCCTGGGCCTTCATCTGTATGCATATAAATCCTCCTATTTTTGTGCAAAAGAGGCGGCAGTTTTGTTTTCTTATTCTGTCATGTACTGGTATGGTCGTTAGCGTGTTGTCACCGTGTGGTTAATAAAGACTAGCCGTTTGTCGCCGCCCACTTCGCTGTGGTTCCCGCTGATGCCCTCCTCATTGCGGTGCCTGTTGTTAGCGTTCATAAAACCTGGTGTTCGCATAAATGTCGCGTCGTTCGCACCTACGTTTAACAAGTTTCTTGTCGCTTCATTCGAACCGGAGTCACGTATTCCGTCATTACCTCCAGCGAAACTGTCTAAGTATTTTGACAATGACTTAAGTACCTCATCGCCCAATAGATTCATCGACCAATGCAACTCCTGAGCGAGGCCTTCCTGTTCACCGCCGGGTAGAGGTTGACACGAGGCGGTAACTCCCTCAGACATAGAGGTGAAATGCCGACAGAAGTCGCTACTGATGCACACAGTACATATGGACGCCAAAAATTTCACCGCCCAACATAGAACCGGCCTTAGAAGTGAAGTCAAGACCCCCAGGGCGTTGCCTTGCAGAGTCTCCGAGTAGACCAATACTCCTCGTTTCGCCTATATAAGGGTGCTATGCATGGGAATGTTTCGAGTGATCAGGTTTCCCACTCTGGAAAAACGGTCACGTCAAAGGTAAATACCCTGGACTACACATGACCTGGTGTTGTCATACGCATAGCAAAAGTAGAGCGACTAGAAACACCCGGGGCATGTCGTGTGTGGTGGCAGTGGCAACGGCAGCGGGAACATTGCTTGAGATCCGATCCCAATCTCAAGCAAACCTTCGATTGTCACGCGAAACATGCTTCAGTTGTACGATTCGCGCGAGATTAAGACAGACGGCGGTGTAGATCGAGTAGACAAGGCTCGGTGTATTAGATAAACAGGATCGAGCCGGGGGCCGGGAACTAAAGGCTAAATTGTATTAGAGAATTCCATATAGTTGGCGCCTTTGGCGGCTCTGTAGTGCTTCGCCTGTTTGAGGCCACGACCGAGCAACCGAGCAACTAACGCGGGCGGAGCATGAGTACCACTCTAGAGAACCGCTCACTGAGCTGGTCCAATAGATACGAGAATAGCTTTGCTTGGAAGGGAAAGAATACCCTGGCTCTCGATGGACACACCTTGGACATGTAGAGCCTCTCGCCAAAAAGGAAGCCTTTGAATAGACCTTGATCATCACGTCGGCTTCCTCCCTTCAACAGCCCCCACCAGATTTGGTTTTTGACATGCGTCGTTGACGCCACAACTTGTCAACCGAGGTGAAGTCGAACATGACCTGGTCAGCATGGTAAATGGCAGGCGGCGGTTGCACGTATCAACGGTAGAGGCCACTCCAGTTGGCTTGATTGACCAGTAATCCAAAAGAGGTAAACTGAAGACAAGCCTCCCAGGTGCTAACATAGTGCAGGGGTGGAGGAGCATCTGCCCTGATCCCAGGCGCGCGCGGGTGCCATCAGCAACGCGGCAATGGCTCTAGTCATATCAATAATCCAGGATCGGGAAAGTCTGGAGGATAGCGGAGCCCCAAACCATCGCTAAGGCATTGCATTGATGGCATATGCATATGATGCCACGCGAGGAGACCAAGAATGGGAAGGACGACGACGCACCACACTGAAATTGGCAATAATATCGTGTATACTTGATCACGACAAATTCAAGTGTCTTCGAGGCGATAGTGCGCCACAAGACCACCTGGGCGGCAATGTCTCCTTACGATCGTGCCATGGACCCACGGTTGTTTCTCCGCTTGAGTATCCAGACACTGGGCTGTCTTGAAGTTACTCGGACGGGCCATGGAGCCGGAAGTCGAAGGACGTGTCAAGATTGGAAAGGA
>Ga0307515_10024781_pt1 | contig 10427 bp, 8 predicted proteins | sample 17_EM_MG_FD_194513 | JGI IMG/M metagenome (GOLD analysis project Ga0307515, IMG submission 194513) | Populus trichocarpa ectomycorrhiza microbial communities from riparian zone in the Pacific Northwest, United States - 17_EM | ecosystem: Host-associated > Plants > Roots > Unclassified | place...
TCCTTCTATGTTTTTTTAGCATGTTCATAGAGAGAAAAATCATGATGCGAATCATTTAGCCAAGCAATTAGTTCTTAGGCGTCATTTGGGAATGCGGCCCAAACAACGTTTCATCAAAAATTAATTTTTTATTTAAATTAAGTTTTTGTATATTTTTGGATCATTTTGATGTGTTGATGTCTAAAATAATTTTTAAAAATTGAAAACAAATATTATTTTAATGCATTTTCAAGTGAAAAACAACTATTACCACATTCTCAAACACCCTATTAGTTGCATAATTATAGCCTTTTATTCTGAGATTGTTTAAATATGATTATGATAAAGAGTTTTGTTTTTATAAGTAAGTTTTCTGACTCGTTTGAGATTTTAATTTCTCTTCTTTGTTAAGCCATGTTTTCATTAGCTATAACAATTGATTTATAAAACTCTCATCGTTCTTAAAAAAAACAAGGCAAGATTTTTAAAAAATCTCTAAATGTAAGAAAAATGTGTGGTTTATATAAAATTTGTTATTTAGACAATAAAAATCACTTTAGAAGTCAAACAAATGGTTAAAGGGATGTTTTCAATTCTTAACTAGTTTCAAACCTATTAAAGTGTAATATCAAACTAGATCCTACAACATTTGACAACTTAAAGTTGAGAAGAAATAGGAGGCTTAACCTATTAGTTAGTTAACATTTCCTATTTATATATATAGGGCAATATACAATAGTAAAGGTAGAGATTACAACACTAGAATATTTCCTATACACACACACACACACACATTCCATAATATGCCCCCTCAAGCTGAGGGTGGAGGATCGACTCGAAGCTTGAATCGAAAAGCAGTCAATGAAGCAGTAGGGAGCGGCTTAGTAAAGACATTTACAAGCTGATCTGAAGAAGAGATAAAACAAATTTGAATCTCTTTCTTCGCAACCTTGTCTCATACAAAATGATAAACAACTTCAACATGTTTAGTATGAGCATGAAAGATAGGATTCGCAGACAAATAAGTAGCACCAAGATTATCACACCAAAAGTAGGAGCAGAGGCAGAAGGGATCTGCATATCTGTTAATAAATATTGAAGCTAAATAACCTCAATAGTGTCGTTTGCTAAGGCTTTATACTCAGCCTCGGTAGTGGAGCGAGCAACTATGCGTTGCTTGCTTGATTTCCACGAAATCAGTGTATGACTAAAGAAAACAAGGTAACCACCCGTAGACTTGTGATCATCAGTACTACCTGTCCAATCTGCATCCATAAAACCATGTAAAGCAAAGAAGGAACTATGAGTGATATGTAAGTCATAGGATGTCATACCATGAAGATAACGTAGAATGCATTTAATGATAGCCCAATAAGAATCTATAGGAGCATGCATAAACTGACAGACTCTGTTAACAGCAAAGCAGATGTCTGGCTTCATAAAGGTGAGATATTGAAGAGCATTAATAATTTAACAAAACCGTGTAGGATCAAAAAACAAGGAATCGGGCAACAAGGTAACTTTAGAGGTAGAAATAGGAGTATCAACAGGTTTGCAAGAGGTCATACCAACTCGAGTAAGAATGTCGAGAATATACTTATGTTGTCATTACATTAGACCTATATTAGTGGACTAAACCTTAATTCCTAAAAAATAGTGAACGCACCCTAAGTCGCGAAGCTTAAACTTTAAGCTCAACAACTGTATTAGATAGTGAAGCATAGTAAAGTCACTACCCGTAAGCAGGATATCATCAACATAAACCAAAAGATAAAACATATCAGTACCCATAGACAAGATAAATAAGGTGTCAACCTTGGAAGCGTGAAAGCCAAGAGAAAACAGAAAATCACTCAAACGAGTGTACCACGCTTATGGAGCCTGCTTCAAACCATATAGAGTTTTATGCAACCGGCATATATAAAAGGGAAGGATAGAGTCAACAAAACCTAGAGGTTGTTTCATGTAGACCTCTTTGGCAAGAACTCCATTAAGGAAGGCATTATATACATCGAGTTGATGAATCTTCCAATCACACGAAACCACAATGAAGAAATCCAACCTGACAGTCGTTTGCTTATGACAGGATTGCAGGTCTCAAAGTAATCAATGCCTTCTTGTTGAGTAAAACCTCTAGTAACTAATCACGCCCTATACCGCTCAATACTATCATCCGAATGGCGCTTTATCTTGTACACCCAACGACTGCCAACAACATTCATTGAATGATGAAAAAGAACCAAGGACCAAGTGTCATTAGAGTGCAAGGCCTGAATTTTATCTCGCATAGAACCATACCAAGCCTTATACCTATTCACATCAGATAATGCAATGGGTTCATAGTTGAGAGGAGAGATTACCCGATAGATAGGGGTAACAACCATGGCTGCAGATGCCATCAAATGTGCAGTCTTGGGCAGCCATGAACGAAGGACATAGGATGTTGACGAGTAGCATGACAAGATGAAGGAGAACTTGAACCTTTAAGCTACTAGAGAGGATAAGAGAAGAGATCAATAATTAATTGCAAGTCGGCTACAAAACCAAACTGAGGCGTGAAGCTCGCGACAGTAGAACCTGAAGAGTTTATGGCAGAACCATAAGTCTTTACAGTAGCAGACCTGGAAAAATGCAACTCTGAAGGAGAAAAACATGTACCTAAAGAATGATCATTAGAGAAACAAGTAAATGGTGACATAAGGGTCGGGCTGAGGTGTTGTTGGATGATGGCAGACATGGTTGGAGGGTGGGTTGAGTGGTATGCTGGTATGGTGGACCGACGGGGCAGTGAGGGAGAAAATTAGGGAGGTAATCAAGTTTTGCAAGTGTGTAGGATGCATAGGATGGGAGGAGGTGTTGGGGTGTTATGCTATTTGTTTAGATTTTACAAAAGGCAACACATCTTCATGAAAACAGACATGACGGGAGACATAAACACGTTGAGATGCTAAATTAAAACAATGATAACCAAGATGAGAGGAGCTATAACCTAAGGACACACGTGGAGATGAACAAAAATTCAACTTATGAGTATGATATGGATGCAGAAAAGGAAAACAAAGACACGTAAAAGTATGCAAAAAATCATAATCAAGAGTACGATGAAACATACACTCAAATGGAGATTGATTTTGGAGGACAAGAGTAGACATGCGATTGATAAGATATACTGAAGATTCAAATGTATAATTCCAAAATTGTAAAGGAACACTACATTATCCTAGGAGGGTAAGGCCAGTTTCGACAATATACCGATGGTGACGCTCAATGATGCCATTTTGCTCATGTGTATAAGGATAAATTAACATGTGATGAATACCAATAGTTTGAAAGAAACTATTTAACTTACGATATTCTCCACTCTAATCAGTTTGAACAAATTTAACTTTTCGTGAAATTATTGCTCAACAAGAACTTGAAAATGATGGAAGGTAGAAAACACATCATATTTCACAATAAGAGGTTAATACCATATATGTTTTGTATGCATATCGATAAAATAATAAGAAAATAACAAAAACCATCAGAGGAAAATATAGGAGCGGGACCCCAAACATCACTAAAGATTAAATCAAGTGGAGTGGTAGTTTTATGACCCATAGGTCTCAATGACAGATGCGATGACTTACCTAGCAGACAAGCTTGACATTCAACAAGAGAGTGTCTAGAAGTACAAGCTATTTTATTTTTGGAAGATAAAAAATTAAAAACATGGGAAGTAGGATGACCCAATCGATGATGCCACTGATTAGCAGTTGCAGAAACGCAAGGGACCAATAAGCCTAAGGGATGGACGTGGCATAAGACTCAGATAGAACATAGAGACCATTATTACTCTCATTGGAAAGGAGCACTGCCTTGGTGGTAAGACCCTTTACATAAAACACAAATGTGTGAAATTCAAAATAGACATTATTATCACGACAAAATTTATGAACAAAAAGTAGTGGTTTGGTAATATGAGGAACATGAAAAATGTTAGATAAGGTAAAGGTGTGTTTTGCATAATGTAACATGGTATATCCAATATTGGATATGGAAAGGCCCTTACTGCCACAAACATGCAAATGACCATTACCAAGATAAGGTGCAGATTCAATCAGAGTCATAAGATCAGACATGACGTGTTGATTCGCACCAGTGTTCGGAAACCAACAGCAAGATGGGCAGTCAGCTGTTGTCCACTACTGCGAAACTAAAGGCATTGAGGGGTGGTGTGGCCAAAGGAGAAGCAAAGCTGACACTTAATGCTCTGCTCAAAGGACCAGTGAAGAGACCACTATGAAGGACCATAGTTCCTTATGTTCTGCTGCCAGTTGCTCTGCTTCCATTCGGTGGGAGCAGAGCCCTAAGAACCATGAAAGTCATACCTGTGGTTGTGGTTATTGCAGTTGCTATTAGGACTTTAGTTGCCATGAGAATGACCTCTATTACGACTGAAGTTGCGGCTGTTTTGATACTAGGTAAGGTTGGTCGAAGGCAACAGAGATGACATGGGTAGCAGATGTGGGTTGACAACCATGGATTAAATGGAGGTCTTGTGAAGAAACTCATGGGTAAGAAGATGGCTATGAAGATATACATATGACAAAGGTTCTGTCTTGGTCGCAAGGCTGGTTACCAAGTCTTTGAACTCACCATGAAGGCCACGAAACACATAGAGGTTGAAATCTTCAAGAGAGATTTGCCGACCAACAGCAGTCAATTCTTCAAATAAGGATTTTGCTTGTTGCATGTGCATAGCAATCGAAGCATCACCTTACTGAAGGCCTTGAAAAGACCCACGGAGTTGCATAAAACGAGAATTAGATGGAGAGGCGAGAGCTTACTCAAGAGTATGCCAAACACAATGTGAGGTCTGACAATCTACCACAAGATGCAATACATCCATTAAAAGAGAGAAGAGTAACGTGCCAAAATAAGTTGATCTTGTTGCTTCCAACGAATAAAATAAGGGTTGATGGCCAAATAAGAACCAACAGAACTGTTAATTTCAAATATATGAGAAGGAGGACACGACACAGAGCCATCAACAAAGTGGAAGATACCCTAACCAAGAAGATATGGCTTCATCTGCATTCGCCAATAGAGATAATTGTTGTTCGTAAACTTCAACGAAATAACTTGTTAAGTGTTGCACAAAGCAACTATTGCTAGAGTTGAGGGCCCTATCATATGTAGAGGAATTGCAGAAACATGAGAAGATGAACCATTGTTCTGCTCTGCAAGAGAGGGAGCCTGCTGCTGTGGGAAGGGGCCACTAGTAGCAGCCTGTGCGTGGCCGGCTATGCTGCAGTGTCGGTTTGGTGGAGGGAGAAGTCGGTAGCAACAATAGAATCCATTAGGGAGAGATGAGTTTTAATGTATTAAGAGTCTGATACCAAGTTGAGAAGAAATAGAAGGCTTAACCTATTAGTGAGCCAGCCTTTTCTATTTATATATGGAGAGCAATATACAATAATAAAAGTAGAAATTATAGCACTAGAATAGTCTTATAATATTTCCTATATATATATACATTTCATAATACTTAAGTTCTTAGTTTGATGTGGTTTTAGATTCTTTTTGTTATTTATTATTTCTTTTTACAATAAAAGTCCAGATAATATATATTAGGAGCCAACAGAGCCAACAAAGAAGTGGCTAAAGTCAAAGCAAGTAAGTCGAAGTCTCAACTTCATGAAGTAAAATAGGAAAAAAAATAAAAGGAATGTAATTTTAGTAGTGTTTCGCACTGTAATAACAATTATATTTTAAAAATATTTTTTACTTGAAAATATATTAAAATAATATATTTTTTTAAAAAAAAAACCATGAATCGAAGCCATTATAGAAGCAGATATTGAGTTGAAAGAGCTTTGCAATCTACATGGCTTAGTTGTTGAAATGATATTGAATCCATTCACCAGAGTCTGATTCTAAAAATCAATCTACCATAGCTCTTTTGGTGGCCAGGACTTCCAACCTCGTAGTGCTGTTTGAGACCTACAAGAACAACACGGTTTTGTCCATAAAAAAACCATTCTAGAAAGTAATCTCAGTGATCCCTCAATATACTTGAATGCCCCGGTTTTTCAAAATAAGATCCGTCGATATTGCATTTTAAGCCATCCACAACCGGCTTGTCCTTGAAAAAAGAGTGTTCATCTACATGTTTGCTCCAAGACGCCACACACAAGAAAATAAATGTTGCCTATGCCAGGATCAGTAATTTTAAAAACAAAATCATTCCTTACTAGCGAGATAGATTAAAACACAATATAAGCAACCAAGAAATTCGTAAGAAACCTTTTTCGTCTCTATCTTTTTCTTCATCACTTGAAGGACACGATTCAGAACATAGGTTATAGGTTAAAGTGGCTTACAGATTAAAAACAAACAAATATATAAGAACTTACTGATTTTAAATCTTTCCATTCTTCTCACAAGTAATCTTATGCCAAGAATCTGTAAAGTTAGATTGGTGAAAAAGGTATGTCCTTGGGTTGATGGAGCAAAGTACAATATAGGGATCGATGAATCCTTATCTTTTGAGTATCCATATTTCAGTACAGTTTGTTTTTCTTTAGATACTCCTTTAGGGCATCAGGAAGAAGACGATAACATGGTAACTGGAATGGTGGATGACGTAGCTTTAATTATTAGTGCTTGTGCTGCCAGGTCTGGAGAGATTGTGTTATTTTGTTCTTGAAAACTACAAGGTATGGATTACGCAATCAATTTTTGAATTCATATGCTGAGTACTGCAGTGCAGTAATGTTTCAAAATTAGGTGAAGTTTTTAGTTTGGGCTTGTGCATATTGGATGACAATTATGAGCCTTCTAGAGTGATGGAAACTCTAGGTGGACCTGATAGTTTATAAGAAGCCTAAATCAGCCTGATGAACTCTTAGACCTAACTCGCAGGGTTTAGACCCAAGGTTATTTTACCTAATATTTCGATGGATTAACAAATTTAAAATTATTATATTTAATATTATATCTAGCATATTTTAAGCTAGGTGAAAATATATTAAAAAATAAAAATATTATTTATAAAAAATAATGGAAAAGTGATTTTAAAATTTTCAACTCAACAAATTATTATTGGATCTGTACTCTCTTTTACTTGTTCCTTAAGGGACCACACACAAAATCTTTCAATCCTCTCTAGACAAAAGTCTTCAACTACTTTTGCAATGAAACCAAACTTCTCATTCTATTATTCTTTATTTATAAAAGTTATACAAGCCTTGAGGTTCGTTGCATAAAAAATCCATGTTAAATAATAAATCCCAATTAATAAATAATTCTATAGCATATAAAAAAAATGTAAATATTTTTCCTTAAATTTTCAACGAGAGGAATAATGACTTTTTTATTGAGATGTATGTTTAATCCATCAGCACTCGGTGACCAATATTTAAATTTTAGCATTTATGCAACCAAGAAAAAATATTATCATTTAAATAATGTATGATTTCCTTCGTTATTTTTATTTATTTTATTAGTAAAGGTGAAAATATTAGATTATAATTTTAACAATCTTAAATAATGGCGAAAATATTAGATTATTAATTTAACAATCTTGAATTGTTGGCATTGCCAAATATTCTTTTTGAAATAGAAAAATATAATGTAAGAATAGTGATTTGTTTGTGCTTTATTTCATATTAATTAAATTACTATTTTTCTTTCTAAAAATATAGCGCAAGTCTTTAAACTTTGTAATGTTCTAATTGTAAGCTATATGATTCTTAATACTTTAAAAAACAGCTTTTTTGTGTATATATATTAAAGATTCAATTATCTTAGTGTACAACAAAAATAATACCAAAATACAGGTAAAATAAAATTACTAAAAACCTCTCAAGATTTGAGCGGTAATATTTTCTATGCGACATTTAAAAATTTACGCTTTATATATTACTATGTATATACATAGTTTATAATAATTTATATATGGAGTCAAAATAAAAAATTTCTGAAATTTGACAATAATAAAAGAAATTGTTAGGATGACGAGGAAGTTACCTGAACTTTTTGTTTCCACCACTCATCGCTAGCAGAAATTGTTCCTACTTTACTATTCCAGCCAACACCAGTTTCAGAAACCAGCTTATTTTATATCCTCCAATCTTTTTTGCATCCATCCCATTTGTTTTTCAATTGTGTTTTAGTAAATGCATAGCCAGTTTGTTCTTTGAATGATGTTATAAGAAATTTTCACTCCATTTTATCGAAATGAATATTAGGTCTCATTTTCATATTAATGGCCTTAATGCATATATCACAAAATATATGCAACATTTCCTTTGTCCAAGCAGCCTTATCCAAGGATTCAAGACCTTTCATGATATCTTTTAAAACATTTAACAAAAGTTTAAAATCAATCAATGATATCAATTACATTGTGGGACATATATAACCGCAGATTCAACCAATACAAAAACAATCAATGTTCTGCATTTACAAAAGCTGTGTGGTTAGTAACAAACATTGACCATGCATTTAATTTGAATGAGAATGTTCCCGTTAATTCCAAGTAAACCAGAAGGAATTGCAATTTGTCATTAAAACTAATTGAAACCCATTATTTTTCAATTGTGGAGAACACTCAGTTTCTATTTACTTCTTTAAAAGAAAATCGTCATCGTCATCGTCATCGTCATCATGGCTGTTTGGATTCTCAGAAAACAGAGGAAAAAAAAACAAAAAAGTCAAGAATTTATTTCAAGATTCAAAGTAACACACCTTTCTTTCTCAACATGCAAACACGCAAATGCAAAATCGAAGTTCTGATTTCCTTGAAAAGTAGAAATGAAAGTAATTGACAGTGTGAATTTGGTCTAATCCTACACAACATGCTAACAGGTTACTCCTTAGGATTTACTATAAACAAACGCACAGTAAAAAACTCTATGATTTATCAAGCAGAAACAACATCAATATGCACAGAAAACAGATCAGCATGGATGCATCACATTGTTTCCAGATAATTAATTTTAATTAAGCAGCAGCACTGTAAGCTAGTAGACATCAACAACAAAACAGATTTCAACAAAGAACAACACATAATTATGCATAGTACACAGACCATGAAGCAGCACAGAAATGTAATTTTTAGCTCAAGTAAAAAATTAAAGAATGCACAGTACAGGTTATGAAGCAGCACAAAAATGCAATTAAATTTGCTCAATTAAAAAATTTGGCGAAGGCACAGTAAACAGAAGAGAAGTAGCAACATCAATGAAATTTTTAGCTTATTTCAAACAATTGAAGAACGCACGGTAAACAGATCATGCAGCATCACAAAAATGCAATTTTTAGCTCAAGAAAAAAAAATTGAAGAACGCACAGTACAGGTCATGAAGCAGCACAGAAATGCAAAGAAATTTGCTCAATTAAAAAAATTGATGAAGGCACAGTAAACAGAAGAGAAGCAGCAACAACAATGAAATTTTTAGCTCAATTCAAACAAGTGAAGAACGCACAGTAAACAGATCATGTAGCATCACAGAAATGCAATTTTTAGCTAAAAAAATGAAGATGAAGATAAAGGCAAGAACTTACCTCTGTCTCTCTCTTGTGTGACTTTTCCCAGCACGGTTCTGCAGTGTTTTTCTGCAAACAGAAACAATAAAGACCCAAAACAAAAATGAAATTTTGAGCTAAATTTAAAAAAAAAATGACGAAGATAAGGCAGGTACTTACGAGTCTCTCGCTTGTGTGACCTTTCCCAGCATGAAGCTGTTGGGTTTTTCTGCAATGGTAACAATGGAGGGACAGATCTGTGAAGGTTTGGGTGACGATCTTTGTTTGGAAAGAAGAAAGGACATAGGGGAAGAAGGATGCTCTCAGAACTAGCGTCGTCCTGTACGTGGTTGTTTTTGCAAAATTTTAAAATGGGGTTGTTGTCAGCAAGAAACGAGAGAGGGGAACAGTCTGGGGAAGGTAGAAAATAGGAGTTTAGATCAATGGCCAAATTGATCTGCCAATTAACCGTAAACTATGAACAATTTTGGGTGAGGGTTTAGGACCGTTGGGAAAGTTAATTGGGACCGTTGGGAAAGTAAGGGGAAAGTGTCAGTGGTGAGAGAGAGGAGAAAACGCATGAAAAGCAATGGGTAATTGCTTTTCAAAAACTGTAGTCCAACCTCAGTTTTGGACTGGGACCCACGTCAATAAAAAACGTGGTTGGTGTTACCCAAACACTGTGTTGCAGATTTTAATTTCAGCCGCGGCAACATATCCAAACACACACACATAAAAAAATCATGGAATAGTGATTTTAAAGTTTTCAACTCAACAAATTATTATTGGATCTGTACTCTCTTTTACTTGTACCTTAAGGGACCACACAAAATCTTTCAATCCTCTCTAGACAAAAAAGTCTTCAACTACTTTTGCAATGAAACCAAACTTCTCATTCTATTATTCTTTATTTATAAAAGTTATACAAGCCTTGA
>Ga0307515_10024782_pt1 | contig 10426 bp, 6 predicted proteins | sample 17_EM_MG_FD_194513 | JGI IMG/M metagenome (GOLD analysis project Ga0307515, IMG submission 194513) | Populus trichocarpa ectomycorrhiza microbial communities from riparian zone in the Pacific Northwest, United States - 17_EM | ecosystem: Host-associated > Plants > Roots > Unclassified | place...
TAATATATATATATATATATGTGTGTGTGTGTGTGTGTGTGTGTGTGTGTGGACTGCAGAATACATAGATTTCCCATCTTATTTACATGAAAGCCTACACTTAAGAATTAAGTTGGACATAATTACAATACATATAATTGCAATTAAAGGAGTGCTCGGTAATGCTGCTAGCTAATCCTCCTCCTTTTAATGTTATTTTCAAATTGTTTTTTTGTTCGAAAAAAACATTCAATTGATGTTATTTTAGGTTTTTTTTTTAGTTTTAATATGATAATGTTAAAAATAAAAAAATATTATTTTAATATATTTTTAATTAAAAAATACCTGTACAAAAATATTATGTGCTACGTTCGCAAAGAAAGGCAAATGGAATATACACAACTCATACATGTTAAAGAAGGATGACCTTATTGATGGCCGATCGAGTCCCCACAAAATTAATGGTTGTGATCCTTTACGAACCTTTGCTATTATGATTATTATATTGCTAAACACTAATTTAGTGTTTGATTACTGTTTAAAAATAATAATAAATTCATTCTAAAATTATTATATATATTGGAAGAATGGGAAATATATATTATTATATAGTCCTGGATTTTCAACGCCACAGGCCAATTAATTAACTCTGATCCCCTTCAACATATTCGTATATTCTATGCGTGCGCATAGAGAACAAGCACAGACATTTTCTTATTGGAGTCATGAAATCTCACACACCAATTAATTAAATTTGTAAGAAAATAGACAAGTGTAGCTAATTATATATTAAGCAAATTAATTATACTTTTATTAAATTGACTGAGATGGAAAACGACAAGTAGATTCCCTTCTCAGGCCCGGCAGATGTCAATTACTGGGCAACAACGTCATGGTTGCGATGCCGAGAAGCTGGTGAGAGAGACGTCCCTTGTAACTTTCACATCAATTTCGTCCTTCAAGTCTTCAAAATCATCGGTTAAGTGCTCTTAATTATCCATATTTGATCATGGACTCTTTCAGATTGTGAGAAGCAATCTCATTTTACAAGAAATTTAACGTTTTAGTTAAGAAATTCTAGTAAGGGATACGATGGAGGGACTTTTTTGGAGAATAAAAAAGAAAGGATATTTTTCTTAGTTAATCTTGTGTTTTCTATTCAATATTATTATGCCTCTCCTTTTTTTATTCAAGTTTTTTTCTTTAGTTTTTCTAGTTTATTTTTTCTATTTAGAATTGTTATGGTTTTTTCTATTTTTTTTTATATAAAGTACTGTAATAGTTTTTTGGCAATCGAAGACTTTGATATTTTGAATGTTTCCTTTATGATTATGATGTTCTCGGTCTTTAAGGATTTTAACTTGTAACATACCCGGTCGTCCGCTTGTATCAAGATCCCAGTTAAGAAATAGAATTGTTCGGAGATAAAAACAATATAAGAAATTGTTTGGGGGAGTAAAATTGATACTAACCAATAGCTGGAGGGTGTTTTTGAAGTTTACCCTAAAAATCTCTTAGCCTTTCACTTTAATGAGAAGACCCCCTTCCCTTTGACATTTCAAAGATGCTACATGCATGAAAGACAAATATGATATGATATCATAGGTAGAGAGTGGCTTGAAGATAATGTGAACCCTCTCCTCTCTACATTTCCATATATACTACTATCGATTCTCTTCATGTTCTTGTAGTTTCCTTCTTTTCCAAGCCACTCACAAACATTCAGCCATTCTTCTCATCCAATAAAATGTCTGTATCATTAACAGATCAAACCGACTACCTGCACCAAGAAGAAGATATTGCAAGAACTAATGTTTATACTGAAAGTTCATATCAACACCAGCAGTGCTATTATGCTGAAAGCCGTAGCGTATGTGAGATTGAAGAAGAGAAATATTCAAGTGATCTCTTTGAGATTAATCATGGGGTGCCTTTGGAATCCATCAAAGAAGACATAGAAGGGAGTGTGTTTTCCTTTGATGTATATGGAGAGCATCAGAAAGATTGTGTTTATGTTGGTGTAGGAAAGAGTGAGTCTAGCATGGATGCACTTTCTTGGACATTGAAGAATGCTATTATTGATTCCAATACCATGGTTTTTCTCATCCATATCTTCCCTGAGATACATTACATTCCTTCTCCTTGTAAGTTTAGATCTGATCGATCATTGATTTTCTTCATTTTCCTGTTTTTTTGTGTTGAAGTTCTGAATCTGGTTGGTGAGTCTTGGGTCAGACTCAAGACTAGTAATTAAATAAATTCGTGGACAACTTGGGCCATGTCCTTTTTTTCTGGTCTAATGTCTTAACCACCATTAATTAATGGCTTTACTTGGAACAAAGACAAAACTACTATTAGCATATAGTATAACTTTGTTTTGTTCTAGGTGATTAGTCGGGACTTTGATTATGTTTAGAGGTTGAAAGGTCTTGTATTATTGTTGTTGTTGTTATTATTAAAAGGCACAAATATGGTCAACAATTGGCATTAAGAGGTAAACATGGGAGTTAATGACCTAGCTAAGCTAGAGTGCTAGTTGCTTTGCAGTTCAGTTTATCATGTAAGCCAAATCTTCGAGAATATAGTACTGAGAAGCCAATTATTTCTTGCAATTTAGTCTAGTTTTGAGGCCTTGAGCCTGGTTTTAGCTCATATTTTAAGGCTTTTTTTTTATTATTGTTTTTTTTATATATAAGATTATATCAGCGGGAGTTACAAGGGTTGATTCTTCAACTTTGTCTGCCTGAATCTTTTGACCCATCCTCACTGTAAGACCTGTGTTAATTATTCAAAGTTTTGTGAAAGACAAGAAGTGGGAATGCGTTTGTTCATGGTAGATCTTGATAATATTGTTACCTGAACCGAGTTTTGAATGAGTTTTGTGCCTTTTGTGGATGGTAGTGGGTAGGCTTCCAAAGAGTCAAGTGAGTGCTCAGCAGGTGGAGAATTACATGGCCCAAGAAAGAGACAAGAGGAGAGAACTCCTACAAAAGTTCATCAACATGTGTTCTGCATCCAAGGTTCCATGATTATCACATGCTGTTTTGTCCCTACCGATTAGAGTTTTGATTGATTTTTAAATAATTTTTCATGTTAAAATATATATTAATGATGTTTTTTTATTTTTTAAAAATTATTTTTAACATTAACATATCAAAACGATCTAAAATATATAAAACATATTAAATTTTAATAAAAATAAAATAATTTTTTTTAATAACGCGGTGCCAAACGGTTTGCAACCTTGTTGATTTATGAAAGAGTTGTAATGAAACAGGTTAAGGTAGACACCATCCTCGTTGAAAGTGATGCGGTTGGGAAAGCTATGATGGACCTCATTACAGTTGTCAACATGAGAAAGCTGATTCTTGGAACCTCCAAGTCCAATCTAAGGTACATTACTGCCTGTAATTTATGACATTTAAACTTTTTGTGAATAACCCTTCTGTGTTTTAAGCTTAAAGTTGATTGAATTTTCAACATTTGGTGATGGATAGGAAGTTGAGGTCTAAGAGAGGAAATGGGATAGCTGATCAAGTAATTCAAAACGCACCCGAGTTCTGCGATGTCAAGATCATATGCGATGGAAAGGAAGTGGTGATTGACCAGATGGTTGGATCACCTATAACCCTTCCTGACAATCCCAGTGAAAAGTCTTTCACGTTGCAAGATGAATCCAATACAAATAACGACTCGTTTGCTTGCATGTGTTTCAAATCACCGAAAGTTATGTAAAAATATAAGATATATACACAAGCTGATCACAGCAGGAATAGCTCAGTTGCAAGCGCGTCAGACCCGAGATTGCTTGTTTGATCACCACATTGTTTTACTTTTTTCACTTGCACTCTGTCTGTACATGGTTTCTATGATTCTGTAATCCATGGAACAACTTGGCTTGCTTCTATAGAAACTGCAAAATTCATGTCACTGCTTGTTCTTAAGTATGGCATTTGGATTGTAATGGGGACAAAAGTGATATGAACAACTGTAATAGAAACGTGTTTGTTAATTGAGATGAAAATAGAAATTCATTTTCATCTAAAAGTTTACACCGATGGATTTGAAAAGATAAAATATAAAAGAAACAAAATCATAAAAATAGGAAAAACTTCACACAATTGGAGTTCAAGATTGCTGGATGCCCTTACAGCACCTCAGCTGCAAGAGAGAATCCGTGAAGCGTGTGTACATATCCTGCTCTTCTTGGCCTGCAATTCAGTCATGAACCTGTGTCCATACCTTTTGCAAGCGATTCAAAACCAAAGAACATGCAGGAATTCAAGATTTGAGGGCAAGTCAAAGAACTGAGCTTACATGTAAATATATTCACAGATCAAGCAGCAGATACGAATAAATTTAAATCAATTTTGGACTGTATTTGTGTTGGCCAATCAATTGAATCATTCCACTGCTAAAGTACATTTGCCTGAGACCTATTTCCAGAACTAATAGCTAGTATGACCGAGAGCTCGAAGGAGTCCCCTCAACAGGACTATCGGCCACATTTCTGAACCAGTCTAGTGACAGAGTTCCAAGCTCCTACACTTCGAGACTCCAAGCAATAATTATGTGATACAGATTTGAGATTTTTTAAAAGGAAACAACAAACATTACATTTCCTTATCATCTGTCAATAAAGGAGAAAAAAACAGGAAAAAGAACTTTATCCTCATCACCAACAACACCTAAGATGTTCAGAACAATTCTTCCCCTTAAAGAGAAACAATTTGCAAATTGTAATAAATATTTTCTAAAAGAAATCAAACTCCAGATAATTTTCAGAACCTTTTTGACCAGGAGCAGCTGCAACTGTTGCGGCCTTTTCACTTGTTGATGCTGGGCCAGGTATCCTCTCAATCTCAACTGGCTTTGGGATCTCGGGTGGGGTAGCACAGCGTATTAATGCCCAATTCACACCTTCAAAGAAGGGATGTTGCTTAATTTCAGTTGCCCCTCGTTTGTATGCCAATCTATGTTGCGGTTCTTTTACAAGCAAACCCCTTATAAGATCCCTTGCTGCAAAACTAACAACTGGTGATTCTGGGAATCGAAGAGGCTGGCCAACAACATTGAACAATGTGGCTCGATTTCCAGAACCCTTAAAGGGAGTTTTACCAAATAAGAGTTCATATAGAAAGATCCCAAAAGTCCACCAATCAACAGCACTTCCATGACCTTCACCCTTGATGATCTCAGGAGCCAGATACTCGTGGGTCCCAACAAACGACATTGACCTTGCATCAGTTGGCTCTGCCATGAGCTCAGGTAATGGACTAACTTGATTTCCTAGTTCATTTTTGGGTTTTCTATCCTTCTTGGACTTGCTAGAAAAGAGGCGGGGCCCAAAGCATGTTGTAGGCGCAACACAGGATGGCTGGATGCAGGAAGGCTCAATACAAGCAGGCTGAACACAGTAAACAGGGTTCTTTCGTAACGGCTCGGACTCAAGAGATGCTGTTTTGACAAGAGTTGGGCTGACAGTACAACGGAGGGAAAGGTCAAAGTCGGAGAGCATTATATGCCCATCATCCCTCACAAGGACATTTTCTGGCTTAAGATCACGGTAAATAATCCCAAGCATATGCAAATATTCCAAAGCTAGCAGGACCTCTGCTACATAAAACCTGCAAATTGGAAAGAGCAAAGATGGTTAATTTTGAGTTTTATGCAGGTTTGAAGAAAAATCAAAGTCGAACAAGTCATGGATTTTGTATTGAAAAATCCACCACAAATGGGATAATGTTGTTTTCTTTCTTTGAGAAATTCTATGTCCAATTTACCTGATGCTGAGACCAGGATTCTTTGCTCTTTCAATCTAAAGTTAACAAGATCTAACAGTTTAAGCCTACATCAAAATTGACATCAAGAGTGCAAATGCAATTTGAATCAAACTTCTGCAACTAAATTCAGTTCCAGAGTGACTCAAGTTCAACAACGTCCTGCTTCAGATAGTTACTTACACTCCATTTTGAAGATGTGTAAGAGTCACTAGCTATGCTAGTAGAGAGGAATCATCCAGGATGAGAAGAAACCATGGGTATAAAAGCAAGTTATGGGTCCAGATAGCCAAATCTGGTTCTTCGGGATAATGCATTACCTGTAAGATATAAACTGTTGATTCAACTAGTTTTATCAATTAGCCATTAATTTGCCAAGCACAAATGCCACACCCTTATTTAATTGTTCTGTTTGATCAAAATATAAATTATTTTAATTGAGGAAGTGGCACGTAGAAGTTTTACAGGTTCTGCAGCATTAAACTCCAATAGATACTTATATTCTGCTCCCGTTTATTTTACTTCCAACATTTTAAGCACAAATAGTATTCTAGCAGCAGATACTAAGAGGACAACCGTGGGCTAAATTATATGCTTTATGAAGGTGGCACTTCCAAATTTATAAAATGTATACCCAAAAGTAGGTCAAACACACTTTCTTCCCAACTATGGAAACTGTTGTCATGTTATCAGCAAATAACTTTTGAAAATGCATGACCACTACATAAAAATAACAGGATAAATAGTTGAAGTTCACTTATCATACTTTACTGCCTGCTCTTGAAAATGTTTCCCTGGCTGCCTCTGTCTGAGAGTGTGCAAGTCTCCTCCAGGACAGAACTCCATTAATAGACAAGAGAATTTATCTGTCTCAAAGTGGGTGTAGAGCGTTGGAAGGAAAGGATGGTCCAGAGATTGCAATATTTCTCTTTCTGTCTGAGCCCGAAGCAGCTTCTTGCGACTGGCAAGAGAGCCTTTGTCCATTACCTTCATTGCAAAATAACACTTAGTTCCACTCAGCTCAGACAGGTACACACTCCCGATATCCCCACAACCCAACCTCTTCAGCAGTCTAAAATGACTCAAACCTAAAACCCCATCTTTTGCTCTAACAGCTTGGATGGCTTCCCATCTCAAGTCATTTGCTTTGTGAGGTTTGCTGATACTACTACTAAAGCTGCTACATGTGCTTTCATCACTAACATCACTGCTGGTGCTTCCTCTACACATACTTCTCTTGCCACCCTCAGCATAATCAACACGGTCACTAATCTTGGCACTTCCACTCGTCTTACCCAGACTGCTGGTTCCATCACTAACTTTGGCAGATACTGAACTGTTTTTTACACTTCCATATTCTGATGTTTTCTTCTCTTGATCAACAGAAACATCCTGTGAGCCTCTAGTCTCATTGACACTAGAATCCACCTCAGTTGATGTTTGTTCAAAACAGGGAAAGGAAGAATTTGATTCCAACTTAATACTCAAAGAATCAGAAGCCCCTTCTTGATTAGAATTCAGGAGCTTTATATTTTCAAAAGCTTCTAACAAAACCTGCTTTGGCATATTTTCTACCAACAGCTGTACCTGCTCACGATTAATCAGCTGGGGCTTGCATGGTTTTGATCCCTGCGAAGACAAATGCCTAAGGTCGGCCTCCAATTTTTGAACACCAGCTGTTTTCTGGTGCTGTTTCAAGGAAGGTTTGCTAGAAGTTATTGAGGCCATCAGACAACAAAACTACATCAGATTGAATGAATCCACTTTAAGGCGCCCAAAACTCAGAATCACATCTCTGCCACTGGCAGCCCTAAAAATGTTGTTATCCAATTTTGCCAACAGCAGCAAATAATCTGTCAAAGACATTATGGTAAGTTACAATTCACATGGAACATAATGCACAAAAATGCACTCTATATGGCTTCATAACACCTAAAAGACACTGATTTAGGTGCATATCAATACAGAAGACACTCAAAAGACAATATGGTATGGAATCCAAGTAAAATGGAACAATACCAATATAAAAGTGATAGCATAATTGACTCTAATTTCATTTTGCCTAAACACTGCATCACAAAGTCAGATAAAAAAAGACCACCAACCCGTTATTCATCACATAATCACCATACAGCTCAAACGTAGGGAAACCATATGTATATCAGGAAACTTAACTTTACCTAAAAATAGGTCAAATACGAAACACTTTCTGGCAAAAACAGACACAAACCTGAAAATGAATTACAATGAAATATTAATTATTTCGCAGGAAGGAAAGAAAAAACAATCAATCAAAGAGCAGCACCCATAGTTCGATCAAGTGAAACTGAAGAAAAAATTGAACAAGATCAAAATTTCATAGCTAACAAGGCCAACTCAACATGCAATCATTTCTCACCAGAAAGGAACACAAAAACCAGGCCCATCAAAAAATAAAAAATGAAAAACAAGCATGAAGGATTCAAGGACCACCAAAGAAAGTAAAGAATCAACCAACCAAGTCAGCAAATAACATAATGCATTCTCAAACAAGCCAAGTAAACCAACATGATCAAATGTTAATTAAGCAAAGTTCAGATCTTGTTCACAAAATCAATACTTGTAGCCAAACCCCACTACAGATCCAAGCCAACCGCAGAAACCCAGATGAAAAAAAGAGTAAAAAATGAAGAGAGAGAGAGAGATAAGAAGTGAAAGAAAGTACCGAACTTGAAACATCAAGAAAGTTAAGAGAAGATGTTAGCTTTATCAGCAAAACACCGTGGAGAGAGAACTCCTTGTAGCCTAAATAAGCTTGTCTGAAGAAAGAAGGAGAAGAAGAAGCTGAAACTGTGCTTCTGGTGGACTATTAGGCAGCGAGAGAGAGAGAGAGAGAGAGAGAGAGAGAGAGAGACAGTCAAAGCAAAGCTTTAATGCTAAAGTTTTTACCTTTTTTTTTATATATACAAATAGAAATACAATAATTTGATTGGTGCCATTTTGGAGAGAAAATGAAGGGTGGATGGATTTTCATCTGCCTGGCATGCATGATGCTCTTTGAAAAAATAAAAAGAAATACACACACACACACACACTTTCTCTACATCTTCTTTCCATTAAAATGATAAAAAGGTTAGGGCATTTTGCAACTGAAAAATGATTAAAGCCTTTTTTTTCCTCTTTTTTTGCCTGTTTATTTATTATAAAATAAAATAAAAATAACCCCTCCTCTCAAAGAAATAGAATGTTTCTAATAATATTTGCAAAGACATTGATTTATTTTCTTTAATTTTTAGATGGTTTTGGTATATTCATATAAAAGACATTGATTTTATGATTCCCAACTTAAAAACAACTATCATTTGCAAAGATAGCATGTCTAGATCTAATCATTTCTATGTATGAAAATATCTTAAAACCATGATGCATATGCTGTGAGATTTCTACAAATGTGTTTGAATATAAACCTGAGGATATTTGTGATGGGGTATAGAATTAGCATCACTGCATAACCATCTTATTAACAAGGAAAAAACATAATGATAGTATAGAGGGGGGAAACATCGCATGGCGAAGAACAATGGTAGCAAGTTTTTTGTAACTTGGTATAATGTAATACATTTAAATTAATTAAGCTTTCCTTTTTGTGGTTTGTTTGAGTAATCTAACCAGAGACATCGCATGGCGAAGAACAGCGAACAAGGTTGGGACATTTGTAGAAAGAATGAATCCCACATGGGTAGAGCCATGATGTAGTGTTTTTGTTTTTTTTTTTCCCTATGGTAAAAAGGTAATGCCCCAAATACAAAGGAGAAGCGGCATCATTTGCTTGCCTGAAAGGGGTATGAGCTCTGGCTTGAGATAGACAAATAAAATCATGGGAAATGGACCAATGGTCGGATGAGAATGTTGGGAGGAAGATCAAGTGGATGGTGTGCTCCTCAATCGTCCCATGATGATGCGGTGGCCCAATTAACAGATTGAAGGTTTGATTGCATTGCATTGCAAGGTGGGGTTTTTTCAATTTAAGGTTTAGGCATTGGAAATTACCTTAATCACCATGTGTTGTGTTGTGTTGTGCCACCACAAAGCCAAGCAGGGCCCTCAATCTTTCTTCTGATGGATGGGACAGGCCTTCACATTTACATCTCTCATATGAGCAATTGAGAGATACTAGCTAGGCTCTATCTAATTGTGTCACGGTGTGGCTTGTATTTTGCTTTAATTACACAAGATTAATGAACTTTCTTAATTAATTAATTAAACCAACTACAGCATCTTAATTGTGAGAAGATTTTGATTCCAATTTTTATAAAATATCCTGCCTCCATGTGGTTCCTCAAATAAACAATCTAATCTACTGGGGGAGACCACTCCACTTCACTGCCGTAAAGCTAGATGTTTAGGGCTAGCAGCATGCACATAAATTAAATTAAATTAAATTAGAGGAATCACACACTGTACGAGGTCCCAATAAGTTACCATGAAATCTCTCATTAATAATTATGAAAAAAAACACAAGTTGGTAAATGAATTGATTACAATTATATTCATCATCAATCTCCAACAAATTAAAAATAAATTAACATATATACATGTGGATCTTAGGTGATCTCCATCTTTCCAGAGAAGGCATCCACTTAGCTAGCTCTTCCTCTCGCAAATGCAAATATTTTCTACGTATGATC
>Ga0307515_10024783_pt1 | contig 10426 bp, 8 predicted proteins | sample 17_EM_MG_FD_194513 | JGI IMG/M metagenome (GOLD analysis project Ga0307515, IMG submission 194513) | Populus trichocarpa ectomycorrhiza microbial communities from riparian zone in the Pacific Northwest, United States - 17_EM | ecosystem: Host-associated > Plants > Roots > Unclassified | place...
TTTTGAAATTATTATTTAAGTTTTCATGTATTTATTTGTTATTGGAAAAATTAATTAATAAAAAACATTTTTTAATTAAAAAAAATTAGCTTGGTTTCTAAAAAAATATTTTTCTTTTATTTTAAACGAAAAATATTTTCTGAAAGTTATAAAAAACTTAAAAATATCATATTATTTCCTGTTATTGTTGTTTTCACAATATTCTTAACTTCGGCTGCGTTTTATTCCTGAAAAATAGTTTTTGAAATCACTATTTAAATTTTCATGTATTTATTTGTTATTAGAAAAATTAATTAATAAAAAATTAGCTTGGTTTCTAAGAAAATATTTTTCTTTTATTTTGAACGAAAAATATTTTCTGAAAGTTGTAAAAAACTTAAAAATATCATATTATTTGCTGATTATATCAAATTTGGTCCTCAAACTTTTGATTGCTATATATATTTTGTTTTAAATATTTGTTTTTTTAATTTTATCCCTTAGAATTTAATTTTTATATTAATTTTGATCCTCATTTTTATAATTATTATTTGCTTTTTCCTTATCATTTTTTAATTGAAATTTTTTATCTATTAAATTTGATCCTCATTCTTTTGATTGTTACTTATTTTATTTAAAATAATTCATGAAATATTAATTATTATTATTTTAATTTCTTCATCTTTCAATTTTTTTATTTTTTAGATTTAATCTCTATTATTTTGATTATTATTTATTCTAATTGAGATAATTTATGAAATTTTATTTTTTTTCAATTTCATTCTCATTCAAATTTTTAATTTGTAAGATTTGTTTCTCATTATTTTAATAAACTTGGAAAAAAAACATTAATAAGTTATTTTCCAGCTTATTTTTCATGACATAACCAAACACTAGAAAGTGTTTTTCAACTTATTTTTCATTACAATACCAAACATCGGAAAATAATTCACTTTTTTAAAATTTATTTTTTAAAAAAAAACTATTTTTTAGCAAACAAACAGGAATATTGTTGTAAGCTTTGAAAGTTTTGATCGCTCATTTCAGGGAGGGGGAGGGTTGTCATTAACTTTTTTGGTAGTCTTTTTTTTTTCCTTTAATATTTTTGATTTTGAAGAAAGCCCATGGGAATAAAAGTTTAAAATTTTGGGTAATTTTTATCATTTGATTTTTCATGATTTAAGTTATTCAGCTGAGCCAAGCGGTTTTATTAGTTTTGCTTAGTTATTGTAATTTTTAAGGAATTTGGATCATTTATTATAAATTGCATGCTTGAAATGGTTTAAACCCTTCTTCATTTCGATCAACTAACGATAGTTGGTAAAATTAAAGGACTTGCACAACAGAGAGTTGGACTGAGGGGTCAACAAGTACCGACAACCCCTTATTTGATTATGTTATTAGTGTTTAATTTTACAGGTATTTTATTTTTATTATTGATATATTTTTGGTGTTTAGTTAATTTATTCTGATTTATTTTTTATAAAATTAATACAATCTTGTAATTCAAGTTATAAATTTGATATTCTAATATAAGTTATAGCTTGAATCGATATAATATATTGCTTATTAATATTTTTTTAAAAAAAAATTAAATTAAACTATATTATTATCCATCTTTTATATTGTATTTGAATTCATGCACTTAAGTTTTTGTTTTTGTCATTTGAGTTTTATTTTTATTCTTTGATTTTTTTTTCTTGTGTTAACTGACGTTGTAGTACATGGCTTGAGTAACTATGGCAAAGCGTCTGTCAAAGTGAAAACAAGTTGTTCCATTCAAACCCGGTTTTTTCAAAAAAAATTAGCACCTTTTTTTTTTAAACAAATAACACAATTCGAGAAATGTGCGATGAAATAGCACACTATTATTCCTAAATGCGATAAAATAGTTATTGCATTTTAGAATTAGTAAATATCATGTTTTTGAAACACGATAAAATAAAATTTTAATCATCTAACTCAATCAGTCGATCAATTAGATCCAATTGTACGAACCAGTCGATCATTTCACACAAAAATTATTATTTAATGAACCTTTTTTTTCAAATATATTTTATGAGTCAAAATATACATATTTTCTCAAGCTTGTAAACTAAAAAATAAACTCCAATTAAAATCTCGAAAAGATATTGTTTATACAATAATTGTCATCTGTTTTTCAATGTTAATAATATAGTCGACCTGCGATAACAAATAATTATAGTTAGGTGTGGCTGTGCCATAACTAAATAAGAACATACCACAAATTATTTGGATGACTTAACAAATATATTTATGGATAAGTAGGACATGTTTAAGCCCAAGATGAGCTTTGGTCTCATTAGACCAGAATAACATATCAAAAAAGCCATAACTTTTGATCTGATAGCTGAACCGCGCTTAAATTTTCACATAATTTTTTGAATGTTGTTTTCTCTATAGTAATCATTGGTTCACTACATGGACCGTCAGATATTTAGATATCAAAAATCTTGTTGAGGTCCTTGGGTTTTATCAGTTTTGAGATTTTTCTTATTGTTTCAGAATCGGTCGATCGATCTCACTGACTATTATGAACCGGTCGACCAATTGAGTTAGATAATTTGAGTTTTACCTTGTCGCGCTTTAAAAGCGCGGCATTTACTAAATATCCCTATTTTAAAGCGCAACAATTATCTTATTGCGATTATAAATAACTACATTTAATAAATATCAAACTTCTAAGGCATGATAACATAAAAGTATACTATTTCATCCAAATTTTTGCTCTTTTATTAATTTACATATTGTTTTGATTTTGAATGATAATTTTCCAATTTGTCCTTCAAATCCTGTAAGCTAGGCAATGGATCGATGAATGGAAGAGTAAAGATGACACGTTCCCACGTCGAGTTTCCTATTTTCTCGGATGAAAAATTATGGTAGTATTTAAGTTGTCTAATGTACGAAAGTCAACACTTCCGTTAAATTCTCAAAATAAAATAAAAGAAGAAGAAGAAGAAGAATTGCCATCACTTCTGTGCGACAGAGCTTGAGCACTGAACCCAATTTTAATGGTAAAAGAAAATATTTATTGTGGTTGTATCTGTTATGATGGTGTCTGCAACTTGCAAGCTTCGTTTTTCCCAAGGAAATTTGAGCGAGGAAGACTGACATAAAATTCCGAGGGGAGCACCCTTATAAAGAAGCAGAAGTCTTTATTTATTTTTCTACATCTACATAAAATTAGCATAATCTTCGACGATATATATTAAGGTTGTCAATTTCATTTTGGTAAATGTTTCGTTTTTTCAATTGAAATGGAATATTTCAGTTTTGGAGTGTTTCGGCGTATAATTCAAATTCAAGATAAATTAATTATAAATTATGCAATACAAACACAATGTCAAACAAATATAATTTCAAAATTTAAAATATTTCTAAATAGTCAAGATTAAATAGATCTTCAACTTAAAGTAATTCTTCAACTTAAACAAAATATCAAAATATTATGAAAGTAAAATGTTTTAACACAAATATTTTATATATAAAGTTAGGTCAATGTTATCAAGGCTAATGAAATCTAAAGCATCCCTTATTTTGCTCAAATTCCTACAAAGTATATACATGAAAAAAACAACATGAATATAAACCATATATATTAGTGATAAATCTAATTTAAAAAAATTAATATCATTGTTAATGAAAATAATAATAATAAATTTCAATATTATTATTAATATCATTGTTATTGAAAATAGTAATGAAAAAGAGCTTTTTATACTTGAGTGGTTTAATTAATTAAATTGAACAAGGTTCAATTTGATTCAATGACTTTTCAAGAGCGGAACGGAACATGTGGAATGAAACCGGAACGTTCCTGTCGAAATTTAGCCGAAAAATCCGGAACGGACCGAGATTTAAAATGAGATGAAAATTGTTCCGTTTTGTTCCGTTTTTTGAATTGATATGGAACGTTTCGATCATTTTAGGCAAAATGAAACGGAATTGACAACCTTGATATATATCATAGTAGTTTTCGTTTAATGTGTATAGTCGAATCTTTCCTTTCAATCATCTGGAGACTTGAGAGCAATAGAAGATTATCTGTCATTGTATAGTACAAAAATGGTGGGTTTTCCCTTAAATCAAAAGGAAACATACAAGCTCAGCTCCTGACGATCGAGAATTTTAACTTTCTAGGTAAAGCCGATGTGTTCTTTCTTTCTCTCTCTTTTTTTCTTTTCTTTTTTGTGAGAAATACTGTTGGGTTTCTTTTTCAGCCTGGGCTTAATTAGTCACATTTGGAGCTTAGACGATCCTCGGAATCTGTATCAGTACTCGGCCTCAGGCCCTGTTTTAACTGATGAAAACTATTTTCTTTGGAAAACATCCCATAAAGGAAAGGCCCAGAATAAAAAACAATATACTTTCTTATTGATATGCGATGTACCTTTCCGTCTCCAAAAGCCAACGGGGACACTGCACAGGAGAAGAACGTGACAACGGGCAGACTGTGCATAGCAAGTAGCCTTATCCCTTTAATCATTGTACCCGAAACCATGGCCCTTTAACAAAGAAACTCCTTCAAAGGCAATGATTTTAGGATTGATCTAAATCACCAACAACCAACAAAAACTCCCTGTTATTGGCTCCAAGTCTACAAATCCCACAATCCCTGAGATGGTCCCAGTTTCAAAGAGAAAAGGAAAGGTACTGGGGCTGTGCATAGTTAACTTCTCTGATTCCTAGAGAGTATTTTTATCACAGCACCCGATGTACTCAGCCAAAAAATGTCTCTTCATGATTACAGACTCATTATGTTTATCAGACGAGTTACTCTTTCCAAGTTGGCATTAACACTTTAACCAGTGGATGGTGGGCTCTCATAGTCTCATGTCACTTTAAATATACAAACAGATTCCCTATTACAATTGAATGTCTTACTGACAGGACTAGAAAATCCAAGGGAAAGCTCCTTAATCAAACCCCAAGTAAATTTCTTTTTCTTATTTATGCCTATTACACTCGGCTGTTTATAGATATTTGCTCTGTCTTTTAATTCTATGAATTCAAATATAAAATCCAAGGAATCTGATAAATTTGTTTTAAAGAGTGGCCTAGGCCAGTATGAAGGTATATTTTTAAAATTATTTGAAAATAAAATTTTGTCCCGATTAATACACATTCATATATAAAGAAAATCCAAACATTAAAAAAAATATATATCATATTTGAGTCACCAAACCACTACTTATAATAAATAGCTGATGATCTTGATCACTCAACTCCCATATTGAAGGGGTAGCTATTCTTGGCTGTGACTATGGTTTCAACTTCTCCTTCCAAGGTGAGCAGAAGGCCAGTTATACCCTTGTTTCCCATATACTTGCATGCTTATTATTGCGAAAAAATGTAACCATTTTTCTTTTCCATTCTTGAAATCTAAACAGGAAGATCAGTCCATGAGCAAATGGACGGAAGGCGACCCTGCTCGCCGAGCCAAATGGTGGTACTCAACTTTCCACTCTGTCACAGCCATGATCGGTGCAGGTGTTCTCAGTCTGCCCTATGCCATGGCTTACTTAGGCTGGTATGTTTGTCAGTACTGTAACACAGCTTAACAGATTCTTATTTAATACGCGCAGTAAATAAGACAAATAATTATATTTCTGCTCTTGATCAGGGGTCCAGGGATAATGGTCTTAGCGTTATCCTGGTGCATGACCTTGAACACAATGTGGCAAATGATCCAACTCCATGAATGTGTTCCCGGGACTCGCTTTGATCGCTACATCGACCTAGGTCGACATGCCTTCGGGCCGAAATTGGGACCATGGATTGTCCTACCTCAGCAACTGATTGTTCAAGTTGGTTGTGATATTGTGTACATGGTCACAGGAGGAAAGTGTTTAAAGAAGTTCATGGAGATGACCTGCGCCTCTTGCACACCAATAAGGCAGTCTTACTGGATTTTGATCTTTGGTGGCATTCATTTCTTCTTGTCCCAGCTTCCTAATTTCAATTCTGTTGCTGGCGTTTCACTAGCTGCAGCAGTCATGTCACTCAGGTACTTGGTTTAAATTTTTTATCTCCTTACGCCTTGCTTATAACCAGAACATAACCGTGGTAATTCTGTGATATAAGTTATTTTAAAAAAAATTATTTTTGATATTAATATATTAAAACGATATGGATATAAAAAAAAGATAGTTTGAAATAAAAAAATTCAAATTTTTTAAAAATATTTTTTTTTTAAAATAATCAGGTTAAAATATGAATATTCTTGATAGGTTTTGTGCGTCGGCCTTGCACAGTGTCATGCTAATCGACTCTGTGTCATTCCAATTAGAACTTTTTGGTTCAACTGTTCGTTAATTAGAATTAATTAGAGTGACAAACAATTTCTTAACACAAAGATGAAAGGCACCATCCATTTAAAATAAAGGAATTTTCAAGAAGAGATAAACTACTAGTTGAAAAGCCTTGCACACTGCTGACTTGGTTAGCTTGTAAGCTAATCTGTGAGTAGAATTTCATTTTGGCGCAATATGAACACACCAAAAGACCTCATGTGAAGAGATTTTCAAGAACTTGAACCGTAGTCATTTGGCAATGTTTCAAGAGACCAAAGATTAAGATACAAAAAGAACTTACCAATGGTTAAAAAATGACACAGCTATAGATAATCAAGCATTTTTTTTCCCCTTTTTGATGATACATAACCTAGTCATTTGAAAAAGGATTATATGTCACTCTTTTCTTTTCCTTTTTTTTTTTTCTCATCCCGACTTCCATCGGCCTGATCTTTGACCTTAATTTAAAAGGCCTGATCTCCCCTCGCCCACCTGCCATCGGCCTACGAATTTGAAACAAAATGGAAAAATATGAAATTCTTTCAGCTAATATCTAGACCCAGTAGTATTAGATAGTATTTCATTTTACTCTCCAATTAATAGCTGTGGTTTCAACCATAAGTCATTGATTCTGGTATTGAATCTCTATGATTTACCATACACAAGATCTGACTAGGAGATCTAGATTGTTTTTGCATGGTTTACTGGAGGAGCATGACTTTGAACAATTGTGACGATTCTAGTCATGCCTTATCAGATTCACTTGCATCAGATTGTGTAGCTTATCGAGTATGCAATAAATTTGTGGCTAGAATTGGACAATTGCCACACTCGCTAGCTATTGTATTAGCATTTGCCGATTTACTATGGATCAATGACTAGTAGAAAGTTATGCGTTTCTGATCTTTGTCCATCAAAAGGGCCATTGCTTAAAGCTATTCATTGCTTTTGGTAGGGTAACTCAGATCCCTTTTTGTATCGAATATATCAGTCTCACTGATTACTTTTTGAGTGACAGCCATTATGAGGATAAGTTAATCAACCTTGCGGAAGGAAATGGGTTTAGACTTTAGACTCGGAGGCTTTTTTATGCGTTTGGTGGAACTTTGGTGACAAAAAAACTTGAAAAATGACGCAAAGGCAAGCTAATTCATCAACATAATTTACAATCAGATCGATGTTGATGTAAAGCAGACACTTAAAGTGAACGCATACAGATTACTATCAAAGTCAAAAGGTGAAACCAAACAGGAAAACATGCTTAGTGGACATCAAGACATGAACTTTGTATATCTTTTCATTCCTATTATTCTTATGTTGAATTTGGAAAAAAAGTTTTAATTTCTGATCATAAGGGCACCAATCATGCAAAAACTACAGGTTCTTGATTGATTTACAGTGTGCAGTGCTATCTTACTCCATTGAGTTTCTGATTGCAGTTATTCAACCATAGCATGGGCAGGTTCTTTGGCTCATGGCCAGATTGATAATGTGAGCTATGCTTACAAAAGCACCAGCGCAGCTGACTACATGTTTCGTGTCTTCAATGCACTGGGAGAAATTTCTTTTGCATTTGCTGGCCATGCAGTTGTTCTTGAAATCCAAGCTACAATTCCATCAACTCCTGAGAAGCCTTCCAAAATACCAATGTGGAAAGGTGCACTGGGTGCTTACTTTATCAATGCAATTTGCTATTTTCCTGTTGCCATTATAGGGTATTGGGCATTTGGACAAGATGTTGATGATAATGTGCTTACTGATCTCAAAAGACCCGCATGGCTCATCGCCTCCGCTAATTTAATGGTGGTAGTTCATGTCATTGGTAGCTACCAGGTATAAGAGACTATATTCATGAAATTAACAGCATGCATGTGTTCACATTCTCAAAAAAACAAACACACGCACATGTTCTGCTGGACCTAACAGAAACCTTTTCTAGGTCTATGCTATGCCTGTTTTTGACATGCTAGAGAGGATGATGATGAAAAGACTCAATTTCCCACCAGGAATTGCACTAAGACTCCTAACTCGCTCTACTTACGTTGGTGAGATTTGCTATTTTTCTGGCATTAAATTAACATATGCATCTTCCAATTATCTCAAGTTTGCTGCTGCTTGACTCTGAATTTTGTTATCCGTTGAATTTACAAACTATACATGTCCCTGATATTTGGCAGCATTTACACTATTTGTTGGAGTCACCTTCCCATTCTTTGGAGATCTTCTTGGTTTCTTTGGTGGATTTGGTTTTGCCCCCACTTCATATTTTGTAAGCCTCTCTTAGGGTAATTGCGATAATCACTAGATTACTTTCAGAATCAGACAAGATAATCTATCCATTCTGGGCTTTCTTGCAGCTCCCTTGCGTGATGTGGCTACTAATCAAGAAACCCAAGAGATTCAGCACCAAATGGTTTATAAATTGGGTAGGCAGAACAATCCAAAATGTCATGCCATGCCATGCCTTTCCTAATTAAAGCAACAAATTGACCAGTGAATTATTTATTAATTAATAGCAGTAATTCTTTTTGTCTTCAGGCTTGCATATTCGTCGGAGTGTTCATCATGATAGCATCCACGATTGGTGGGTTCCGGAATATTGTTACCGATTCCTCCACCTATAGGTTCTATACATAAATAATGGCAAAATGTATCTGAACGAGTTTGCAAGACTTATTTTTCTTACTTATCAGCTGCTTGCTAGCGCTGCCTTTGTTGTGGGATAATCGCCACTATAAAGTACACCAACTTTTAATAAATATACCAGTTTTTTTAAAAAAATTCAATCAAGTATTTTTTTTGTTCAGTTTTTTTTATTGCTCCTTTTTTTTTTTATGATGTGTCCTCTATTTGAGTATTTACTATATATAAAAATAGGAAAGAGCAAAATAATTTGAGTAAAGAAAGTTCCCTCCAAGAATGAAAAGGTAAAGCTACAATTTAGTAGCATGGGATAAAGGACACATCAGCAAATAATGGATGAAAAATACTTGATTGCTAGTTTTGAAAAGTTAATATATTCAAATGAAATATATTAAAATTCATGAACTTAATTAAAAAAAATTAAAAGTTGGCATGCTTGTTATCCAATCATACCCTTTGTTATATTAAGTGGGTGTTAGGGATTACAGAGAGATTATTTTTTGTAATACATCAAAATAATTTATTTTAATTTTTAATTTTTTATATTAGTATATTAAAATCATCTAAAAAATACTAAAAAATCATCAATTTAACGAATGTTTGGAGCTACGGTTGTGCATCACTCAAAAAAATATGATTTTTTTTATCTTGCTTTAAATTATTTGTTATGAGTGTTTTTTTATCATTATGATGTTTTAATGTCAAAAATAAATTTTTAAAATTAAAAAAAATATTATTTTAATATAATTAAAAAAAAAACATTTTAAAAAACTCTTTATAACTATACCAAACCCCTGCTTAATGTTTTTCCAAACTAAAAGTACAAGCAAAATCTATGCGACACGCTCTCTAAGCAAGCAACTATTTAAATAACAAAGCCCACCATAATACTACTGTACTGCTTTGTGTTGTCATATTCAGCAAACAGACTGTAATTTCCTCCTAGATTCTTAACATCATCATCGTGTTTTTTTGACAATTATGACTGGATTTTTTTTTTTTACCCGGAGAAGTAGCATCCGATTGACTTGATTTTACCCCGTCATCATTCTTCCGATTAACTAAATGAAGGAGAAGGAAGAGTTATAGCAAATCAGCCCTGCCACTGAAGGCACAGGAGAAGGATTTATGAAAAGTGAGACCAACGATTGTGCATGTCCACGGTCCACCCATTGATGAGTGGTCTCGTGTCGTTGTAGAAGTGACCTGCCTGCACTTAAGCCAGCCCATTGGATGACTCTGAAAACACTTTTGATTTAACTTGAGACCACTTCACTGATTAAGGATTAACTCTTACCTCACTCTTCATACACCAATGCTCCCCTCTCGTTCTCTCCCAACGTGGTTACTAAAAGCGATCACTACCTAGTCTAATGGAAGAAGTAGCTTTCCGATAGTGATGGATACACCGCGGCGCAAGGAGGGATGCTATTATTAATAGAAGTAGCTTAGGATAACTTAGGCAAGATTTGTTTTTGTTGAAAATA
>Ga0307515_10024785_pt1 | contig 10426 bp, 11 predicted proteins | sample 17_EM_MG_FD_194513 | JGI IMG/M metagenome (GOLD analysis project Ga0307515, IMG submission 194513) | Populus trichocarpa ectomycorrhiza microbial communities from riparian zone in the Pacific Northwest, United States - 17_EM | ecosystem: Host-associated > Plants > Roots > Unclassified | place...
TGGAATGGAGTGTTTTAGTTTTGGAGTGTTTCGGTGTGCCGTTTCGGGATTGTACTGTTCAAATATATATATATATATATTCAACAAACATAATTCAAATTCAAGATAAATTAATTATAAATTATGCAATACAAACACAATGCCAAACAAATATAATTTCAAATTTTAAAATATTTCTAAATAGTCAAGATTAAATAGATCTTTAACTTAAAATAATTCAACTTAAACAAAATATCAAAATATTGTGAAAGTAAAATGTTTTAACACAAATATTTAAAATATAAAGTTATATAGGTCAATGTTATCAAGGCTAATTGGATCGAAAGCATCCATTGTTTTGCTCAAATTCCTACAAAGTGTAAACATGAAAAAAATAACATGAATATAAACCATATATATTAGTGATAAATCTAATTTTAAAAAATTAATACCATTGTTATTGAAAATAGTAATGAAAAAGAGCTTTTTATACTTGGGTGGTTTAATTAATTAAATTGAATCAAGTTCAATTTGATTCAATGGCTTTTCAAGACCGAAACGGAATATATGGAATGGAACCGGAACATTCCAGCCGAAAAATCCGGAACGGACCAAGATTTAAAATGAGATGAAAATTGTTCCGTTTTGTTCCATTTTTTGAATTGGTATGAAATGTTTCGGCCATTCCGGGCGAAACAGAACGAAATTGATAACCTTGTTGACATATGGTATGCTGATAGGTCTTTGAGTCAGGAATCTAAAAAAATTGAGTTTGCATCAAATGAACTTCTATAGCTCAAGATATTCAAGTCGAAATGACCAAAGGTCAACACTGACAAAATACAAGATTTGACTTTGAAGGCTACGATTTCCATGCTATTTTTTTTCTTGCCATATATGTATAGCAAGGTATGGATGTTATTTTTCTAATGCCACTGGAATCACTTCGTTTTGACCTCTAGAGCTCAAGCTCTGCACAAAACATCGATCGGAGGTCAAATCTGTCAATTATCTCCAATTTACTTCTTTTTGAATCTTACATCCAAAAATGCCTTCAAAACATAAAACAAAGAATATCAAGACATTTTATATATAAAGCATAGGCAAAACACTAGGTAAATGTGGGTAAAACTATCGAATAATATGGTTGCATCAAATACCCTCACACTTAGCTCTTACTCGTCCTCGAGAAGAGATAGATAAAATCAAACTAAAACTAAATAAATAAAATAACTATGACTAATTTCTTAATCTCCCATCAATGTCCAAGAATATATGCATTATAAACAAGAATACAATCAAGAAGGATAAAAAGTACAAATTTTCATGAATTTATTTACATGTGAACTTCAAAACCCAATTAATCATTGGGATTTAAATGAAATCTATGTCATGCCAAAGTGATAGGTCCTCTCATTGATGTACACTCCAACACTCACGTGTTTAGGGCTTATGTATTTCAATTTCTCAAATTCAATCAATGAATATGTTCTACCATAAGCTTGCTTTTCAATCTCATCTCCATTACTAAAATATTACAAGCAATGCATGAATAAAAAGATCTTACTTTTTTGTTGTAATGGGGATAAGGTTAAGGTGAGATAAAAGAAAGGAAAAGAAAAGGCCAAAACCAAAGGAAGTAGAGCATTCTAAAAAAATAATTTTTTTGAAACAAGATATCCCATCAAAGCACACAAATTTTTCATCTTTAAGCACCAATGCTTAACTTCTTTTTATTTCAAGCTCCATCAACATAAAAAATTTAAGAACACAATGAAAAACTTTTCTTTTCTTTCTTTTTTCTTTTCTTTCTTTTTTTTTCTTTCACCTTTGGCAACTTTGCCCATTCTTTTCATCAAGCGTCACTTTTTTTTTTCCTTTTCACATAATATCCAAAATCCCATGAGATATCATCAAGTATATGCTCTATTAATCCTTGACCGGAGAAAAAGGAAAACATATAAAAAGTTAAGGCTTACACATGGGTAAAGCAAATAAAAGATAAACAAGCTCAAAAGGGCTTACTAAGGATAATATGCTTTAGATTGGCTTTTTGGCTCAAGTAGTTAAAATTTCTAATGTCTTTATCATCTTCATGTACACATGTGAATGTAATCTCAACAAGATATGAAGCAAGTTCTAGAGATACATATCATTGAAAGAATGCACAATCAAATAATATAATGTTGAAGGCTCAAAAGCTTGCACTGGTATAACACTATAAAGTCAACATGGCATATTTTTAAAGTCAATCCTTAGACTAATTAAACTTTAAAACTTGTATGCACACTCATTCATTCAATTTATATTTTCATCTCTCTCAACTAATTCTCATACATGATACTCATATTCTCATAAACCAATGGGAGTTCAAAAGATAAAACTTAGACTTTTTTTTATAAAAAAAAAACAAAGAAAGCCAAAATTCTCTTAATACCCCCACACTTTAAACACAACATTGTCCTCAATATTGAAATAAAAGAAAAGGAATATAGGAGAATAACAAAAATAAAGTAAAATACAAAAAAAAAAAGATAAGGGAAAAAGGAAGCAATTCTGATTTTTTTGTTGGGTTGCCTCCTAATAAGTGCTTTTGTTTTATGTCATTGGCTCGACACATCACATGCTCATATTGTATAGATTGGTTTAGCTAACTCCACAGAAGCGGTGAGTTCTATCGTCCAACCTTTATAGAAAGTTTTTAATCAATGCTCATTGACCTTAAGCACTTTGTTTGTTTCTAAACTTGTAATTTCAACTGCACCATAAGAAAAAACATTAGAAACAACAAAGGGTCCAATCCAACGAGAGGGCAACTTCCCAAAAAAAGTTTCAAACGTGAATGATAAAGGACTTTGTCTCCAACATGAAACTCCTTTCTTGTAATCATTCGGTCATGAAGACTCTTGGTCTTTTCTTTGTAAATACTTGCATTCTCATAGGCATCATTTCGTATCTCTTCCAACTCTTGTAATTGCAACTTCCTTGCAATCCTAGCAGTATCATAATCCATGTTACGTTGTTTAATGGCCCAAAAAGCTTTGTGTTCAAGCTCCACTAGTAGATGACATCTTTTTTCCATAAATCATCCTATAAGGTGACATTCTTATAGGTGATTTGTATGCAGTCTAATAAGCCCAAAGTGCATCACCAAGTCGCAGACTACAATCTCGTCGGTTAGGTTGCACTATTTTCTCCAAAATATACTTGATTTCTCGATTTGAAATTTCAGCTTGGCCATTTGTTTGAGGGTGGTAGGTTGTGGAAGTCCGATGAGTCACATGGTATTTGCAGAGTAATGCTTCTATTGAACGATTCCAAAAATAAGTGTCACGGTCGCTAATGATAGCTTTGGGGATTCCAAACCTATCAAATATGTGAGTTCTGACAAAATCTAAAACAACCTTGGCATTATCAGTTCGTGTGGCTTTCACCTCAATACATTTAGACACATCATCAACAGCAAGAAGGATATAAAGATTACCAAAAGAAGAAGGAAATGGACCCATAAAATCAATACCCCAAACATAAAAAATTTTACTTACAAGAATATTCGTTAAAGGCATTTGGTTCTTATGAGTGATATTACCTGTTATTTGGCATTTTTCACATTATTTGCAAAAGTGATATGCATCGTTAAAAATAGAAGGCCAATAGAGACCACTTTCAAGTACCTTATGAGTCGTTCTTTTTTCTCCAAAATGCCCACCCCAAGAATGAGAATGAAAAAAAGTGAGAATGGAATGAAATTCATCTTATGGAACACATCTCCTAACTACTTGATCCACAAAATTTCCACAGATAAGAAGTGTCCCAAAAATAATATTTAGCATCAGCTCGTAACTTGTCTATTTTGGAATTTAGAAAAGCCTGGAGGGAATTCTTTGGTGACTAAATAGTTCACCAAATCAACATATCATGGTCTTGAAGAGGAATGTAACACATACAATTGCTCGTCAGGGAATGTCTCTTATTGTTTCAGTTTGTATATCATTGGTCCTCAGTCAGCTTAAGTGATCAACCACATGGTTTTTGGCACCTTTTTTGTCTTTGATCTCAAGATCAAATTCTTGTAAAAGCAAGATCCACCTAATCAATCTCGGTTTGGACTCTTTTTCTTCAAAAGATACCTCAAAGTTGCATGGTCAGTAAAAACAACAACTTTTGTACCAAGTAAATATGACTTGAATTTTTCTAGAGCAAACACCATTGCAAAAAGTTCCTTTTCAGTTGTATGGTAATTGCATTGCGCTTCATCCAACACGCAGGACGCATATGCGATCACATGCAAATTCTTCCTTATTATTTGCCCAATTACAGCCCCTACCGCATAGTCACTCGCATCGCATATTATCTCGAAAGGTTCATCCCAATTTGGTGGTTGGATGATAGGGGCAGATGTGACACGCCTCTTAAGCTCATCATGGGCATCTTTACATGCTTGATCAAACACAAAATCCACTTTTTTGGCTAATAATTTGCACAAGGGTGTTGTAATCTTCGAGAAATCTTTGATAAAGCGTCAATCGAAACCTGCATGGCCAAGAAAAGAACGAACGTCCCTCATGCATGAAGGGTAAGACAATGATGAAATAACGTCTATTTTAGCTTTATTAACCTCTAATCCACGTGAAGACACAACATGCCCAAGAACTATTCCTTGTTCTACCATATAATAACATTTTTCATAGTTCAAGACAATATTAGTTTCAATGCATCTTTTCAAGACTAAAGATAAGTTGTCTAAACACTTATCAAAAGAATCACCATACACCGTGAAATCATCCATGAAAACCTCAACTATTCTTTCAACATAGTTAGAAAAAATACTCATCATGCATCTTTGAAAAGTTGCAAGTGCATTACAGAGACCAAATGGCATTCTCCTATATGCATATATACCAAATGGACATCTAAATATAGTCTTTTCTTGATCCTCGGGATTAATAACAATCTGATTATATCCATTATATCCATCAAGAAATTAATAAAAAGACTTACTTGCTAGACACTCAAGCATTTGGTCTATAAATGGTAATGGGAAATGATCTTTGCGTGTAGAAAGATTAAGCTTTCTATAATCAACACACATTCTTCATCCACTCAAGATGCGAGTAGGTATGAGCTCATCATTTTTGTTCTTTACCAACATGATTCCGGTCTTTTAGGAACTATATGGATAGGCGCCACCCATTTACTGTCCGTGATGGGGTAAATGACTCTTGCATCTAATAGTTTCAAAATTTCAGCTTTCATTACCTCCATCACAGGGGGATTCAACCTCCTTTGCATTTTCCTTATTGGTTTCGCATTATCCTTCAATAGTATGTGATGCATACACATCGAGGGACTAATGCCCTTGATATCAGCTAAAGTTCATCCAATGGCCGTTTTGTGATCGCACAATAACTTCACAAGTTTTTCCTCTTTCACACTTGTCAAACATGTTGCTATGATAACGGGAAGTGTATTGGTGTCGCCAATGAATACATACTTCAAATTATCGGGCAAAAGTTTCAATTATAACTCGAGGGCCTGTAAAATAGATGGCAAAAGCTTTTTACGTGAAAGTACTAAATCAACAAAGACATTACCATGTGGAATGGTTTACAAAGCTTGCAAAGCCAATGCTGATTCTTGCATGTTTTGGGGAACACATATATGCCTCTCCATCTCTTCTATCTCCGTAAAATCATAGTCATAGCCCAAAGCTACGCTTAATCCGTCCTCACAATCAAAATCAAAAACTTGTTGCACACACTTATCAACTTGGTCATAGCATGTGATAGAATAAATGTTATTTTAAGGATATTTCATTGCATCATGAAAATTAAATTCAATATTTTCATCTCCTACCTCCATGGACAAAGTATCCTTACCACAATCAATTTTTGTATTGGCAGTTTTCAAGAATGGTCTCCCAAACAATATAGGAGTGTTGTTTGATGAATCACTAGAATCATGTTTCATATCAAGAATATAAAAGTTGCATGGAATAACCAACTATTAATCTTGACTAGGACATCTTCTATCACACCAAGTGGATAAACAAAACTACAATCCACAAGTTGTAATACAATGCTAGTTTTAATCAAAGGCTTAAAACTAAGAGAATCATAAACATGTTTAGGCATAACACTAATGGATGCACCTAAATCGCATAAGGCCCTTTTAAAACTGGCATTACCAATAACACATGGGATAATAAACACACCTAGGTCTTTTTGTTTCAAAGACAGATTCTTTTGAACAACAGCAGATACAACTTCACCCATACTTACCGTTTTGTAACGTTTTAGCTTGTAAGCTCTCTTGTTAGTACACAACTCCTTCAAGAATTTGGCATACTTGGAAATTTTCTTGATACCATCAATCAAATGAGTGTTAAGTTCCACTTTCTTGAAAATATCTAAAATCTCTTTTTCTTTATCCTCTTTCTTAGACCTAAAAGAACTCACAGCAAAGGGGGGAATTTTCTTAAAACTGGAATTCATTGAGTTGGGACTTACCTTTGGAGTATTGGTCATTGTTTTAGTTTGTGGAGGAGTAGGGTGTATCTTCTTTATACCCAGTTCGGTTTCTATCTCCTCTTCTTCCTTCATCTCAATTTGTTTCGACCTTTGCTCTTTAAGTTCTTTCCCACTTCACAACGTGATCACACTAACATTCTCTTTTGGATTCAATGTTTGGAAGGGCAATTTTCCATTCATTTGCACTTCCAATTTCCCTACACTTAAAGCTACTTGCCCCATTTGCTTCTTGAAGTTGTGAATACTTGACCTTGTTTCCTGTTGAAAAGACATGACTTTTTGTTGCAAGGTCACTGTGTTAAAAGCCAAGGTTTTCATCATCTCATGAAGATCATCACTCGATGACCCCATAACATTGGAATTTATGAATGCAGGGGGTTGTCTTGCTTGATAATTCTGTTGAGACTGAAATCCATGGGGATGGAACTGTTGGCCTTGATTGCCTTGTTGAGGCGGGTTCCCATAGCGTAAGTTTTGATGATCTCTCCATCTGGGATTGTACATGTTAGAAAAGGGATCATACTTATGCTAGGGTTGTCCATTGAATGCTCCATCAACTGTATTAGCTTGTTCAATGTAATCTTCTTCCATTGTTGGGCACATATCCGAAGCATGTCCTCGTAATGAGAATATGCTATAAACTTTCACCTGCTGTACATTTTCACAAGCCAAAGAATGCACAAGAGAAGTAAGATCATTAACTTTATTCTCAAGGTTAGAAATACTTACCTCATTTACTCGTTTGCTTGGGAAGTCTCCACGCGTGCCAAATTTTTTCAAGTTGGCTGCCATATTTGAGATCAATTGGTGTGCAGCCTCGGGTGTCTTATCTAACAATGCCCCTTCACTTGCCGCATCAATGATATTGCGGTCAGTAGGCATCAGTCCTTCATAGAAATATTGAATTAGCAGCTGATTGGGTATCTAATGATGAGGGAATTGAATGCACGGTTGCTCAATTCTTTTCCAATACTCGGAAAGTGTCTCCCCATGAGATTGTCGAATCCCACATATTTCTTTCCTTATGTTGGCAACTCGAGATGCTGGGAAATACTTTTCAAGAAAAATCTTCTTCATGCCATTCCAAGTTCCAATGGAACCTAGGAGACTAGAGAAACGTCATGTCTTTGCTGCCCCTTTTAAAGAGAAAGGGAAAGCTTTCAATTTAACTTGTTCTTCGTCGACTCTGTGCGGTTTTAATGCCAACACACATATAGAACTTCTTGAGATGAGTATGAGGATCTTCTCTGGCAAGTCTATTGAATATTGGTAGTAAGTGTATAAAGCCAGACTTGAGCTCGAAATTGACATTATTGTCAATGTTTATGCACAATGGTTGATTCTCCATGTTAGGAGCAGTGAAATCCTTGAGTGTTTGTTGTCGTGCAATAGCCATGGTGTTGACGCGAGCTTCTTTTTGTAACCTACGTAAAGTATTTTCAATTTCAAAATCTACTTACACTTGTTTTTGGTTAGTAGAACGGGTTATAGGCATAAATCATCAAGAAAACTCAAAATAAATCAACCATACAAGAGATTGAAAATAGTGCAAATTGAATGAAAATCCTACGCTAGAACACAAACACTGCCTAAAAACCCTAGAAAACAGCGGAATTTGGCCTTGATAAGGTGAGGCTAATGGCCAAAGTCCATTAGTCTTGTTCGGAATGTCATTTCCCTTCAGGAAACAAAAGGTCGAGACCTAATTCCACCAAAAAAGCGGTTTTGAACAGTAATTGTATAGTACCGCCACAAGCAACATTGTTTCTGTTTCTTTTTTTTTCAACAAAATAAATAACAATCACAGCATAACAATAAACTAAAAGCAACAGCTCCAAAATTTGTTGCGATGTCACAGTCACACAAATTAATTACCCTAGCTTAAATAAACAAGATAGTATAAATCAATCAAGGAGTCGATCCCACGAGGAAGTTTTAGTTCAGATTTTTATGATAAACGTTATGTAATTTGGGGGGGTTTGAGATTATCTAGACTATAGTAGAATTAAATAATCAAGCGAAATTAAATAAATCATAAAATTATCAAGAGAACAAACCTTGGTTTCAAGTAAACATCAACCTATGGAAATCAGAAACTGATCATTGAAACGAAACATCAATTTATATTATAAATCTTTATCTTTTCTTAACATTGGTTAGTTCATAGATTCATCGTATCACGAACCCTAACCAACAAGCAATCACAGTGTTTCACACTAGTAATTTAATTCAATGACAGCCTTAAGAACAAGATAAATTGATTAGACAACTTAACTAGCCGCAGTTCATATTTGATTTGTTTGAATGTTCTCCCTAAGATTAATATCGTAGATCGGCCACAATTATTAAACTCGGTTGCTTCACAAGTTTATATACCAGAACTCCAGTTTTGATAGCGAACTTAGCAATAGATTGTTCACAATAATAACTTAGAGTCCACTCTAGCAATTAAAATAAACAATCATAAGAAAGAAGCATAGGAAAACAAACATATTCATTCATCATATAAACTAAAAAGAAAAGGTAAAATAAATCTCACAGTTCTTGAAATCTGAAGATTTATGTGTCCTTGCAACCAAGAACAACCTTCATGTCAATTGAATAACTAATCAAAAGGAAAGAAGAATGCATGAGTTCGGGTTATTGAAGGAAAGGGTGTGTTTTTCTTCTCTTTTCTGGCCACCCTCTCTTTCCTTTCTCTCTTTCTTTTTATATCCTAGGAAACCCTAATCCCTTTTCTACAATATAGTCCTTTCGGAAGTAGACAATTTATACTTAAGCGTTTCAATAACTATTTTCCTAAAAAAGAAGAAATAGTCTTGTATAAAATCTTCAAGCTTTGACTTTTGACTTAGAGGAGCTAAATTGTTGAAATAAAGACTTGGATGTCGGTTTGGATGCTTTGAGAAGTATTTTGGACTTGTGTCTTCACAAAACCTGTCTGCTGGCAGAATTCATATGTCATTTTAGAAAACTCATATCTCTCTCATATGATCTCGTTTTCTGCTATTTGGTATGCTGATAGGTTTTCGAGTTTGGAATCCAAAACAATTGAGTTTGCAGCAAATGGACTTCTTTAGCTCAAGATATTCAAGTGGAAATTGTCAAAGATCAACACTGGTTGATGCAACCATATTATTTGATAGTTTCACCCACATCTACCTAATGTTTTATCCATGTTTTATATATAAAATGTCTTGATATTCTTTGTTTTATGTTTTGAAGGTACTTTTGGATGAAAGATGCAAAAAGGAGTAAATTGGAGATAATTGGCAGATTTGACGTTCAGTCGATATTTTGTGCAGAGCGTGAGTTCTAGAGATCGAAATGAAGTGATTCCAGTGGCACTAAAAAGATAACATCCATACCTTTCTGGAAATTTAATGCAAGAAAAATAAAAAGAGAAATATCATGGAATTCACATCCTGCAAAGTCAAGTCTCGCATTCTGCCAATGTTGACCTTTGGCCATTCAAAATTTAATATCTGGAGCTACAGAAGTTCAATTAATGCAAACTCAATTTTAGTGGATTTCTGACTTACATACCTATCAACTCTCCAAATGTCAGCCAAAAACGATGTCATATGAGGGAGATATGATTTTTCAAAGATGACAACTGAATTCTGCCAGCAAACAAGTTTCGTGAAGAAACAAGTCCAAATTACATTCCAAAGCATCTAAACCGACATCCAAGTTTTTATATCAGCAATTTAGCTCCTCTAAGTCAGAGCTTGAAGATTTCATGCAAGGCTATTTCTCCTTTTAGTAAAAATAGTTATTGAAGTACTTCAATGTAAACTGCCAACTCAAGGAAGGACTATTTTGTAAAATAGAGACTAGGGTTTCTTAGCATATAAAAAGAAAGAGAGAAGGAGGCAGCAGCCAGCAGAAAAGAGGGAGAGCAGAAGGAGGCAGCA
>Ga0307515_10024786_pt1 | contig 10425 bp, 10 predicted proteins | sample 17_EM_MG_FD_194513 | JGI IMG/M metagenome (GOLD analysis project Ga0307515, IMG submission 194513) | Populus trichocarpa ectomycorrhiza microbial communities from riparian zone in the Pacific Northwest, United States - 17_EM | ecosystem: Host-associated > Plants > Roots > Unclassified | place...
CCAAGCTCCTTATATTTCTCAAAGACCGTTCTCTAAACCCGACTCGACGCACCCACAGTTTATCGAGTGAAGTGAATTCATCCGTATTCTAGTGATCACCTGAGACTTCGTCTTGGACGATAATGTTCCCCCTCCCCCCATGATTTTAGTTCTTGGGACGAACCTCATATACATTTGTTGACGAACCTCACGTTGACTAATGACTCTTGTTTCGTTTCGAATATAGTTCTTTGTAGTGAAGAGAACTTATTTAGACGTTGGTAGTTTTGCAATCCCAATCCCACTCAAATGCATAAATGCATAGCCCAATATTCAAGTTGACGCTGCCGCCGCTTATTGAAGTTCGAACTGAAGTTGAATGTAATTTCAATGCTGACGGGCAACGACAGGAGGTAAACATGTTGATTTGTAAATTGAAATAACTTGTCAGATTATCGGGAGTTCCATTTTCATTATCTGATTGTCCGATGACGTTGTCCGCAGTATGACATCGTCGGCGCCCAAATAGAGCCGTGTCTTCTCCCCCTGCTTCTTCCTTGCTCGACACCATCGACAATGCCCGTCTCCTTTCAGCCATCTCAGGGTGTGTCGATCGCGCAGTGTCAGAATATAGCCACGCCAGAGCCCGGTGACGTCCTAAAGAAACTACGCAGCGAAATCAATGGTGCACCAGAGATCAACGAGATACTCAAGGCTCATCTCATCCCCCAATTCGGGCCATTTGGGTCTCCACCCGCTGGGTTTATAGCCAAGGGAAACGGCCTTGTACACACCGTTGTCGACACATACAATCGGCACCATGCCCTTGTCCTCCGACCCGACGACATTTGGTTGTGCATCCTCACGCAGTTCAACCTATTTGTGAATGGTGAGGGTAGGGCAGAACAGTTACGATCTGTCTTTGTCGCTCATGAAGGCAAGAAACCACTTGAGATTGAGGGGGAGGGGACACGATACACGGCAGACTACGGAGATATGGCCAAACGGATGACCCAACTCGTAGAGGAGAACATTGTCGACCCGAGCCTGCGGACGTGGATCATCCCCAGCTTTACGACTACTACTGCCACCGATGTCGTCGTGGCGAGCGTCACCATGATGGCCACACTCCAAACCTACTTTGACTACCGCTTCAGCCTCCGCTGTGGAATCCCACACGTCACCCTCCTCGGCGAGCAAGACGATTGGGAGCAGATTGTGCGACGGATTGAAAAGTTGAAGGAGTATGGGCCAGAGACGACGGCGTGGTACCGCTTGTTGAAGCCAGTGGTCACTCGCTTCTCCCGAGCGTTCGATACGGGTGTGGCGGACAGTGCAGACAATCGCGAGTTTTGGAACCGCGTCGTCCATTGGCAACCCGGGGGTAGCGGCCCTACCTTCTTGAGTGGCTGGATCAATGCATTCTGTGCATTTGATAATAAAGGGAAATGGCTGGGAGGTAATCAGGTTCGTACTATTTCCTTTAGTATGCATTTACTCGAAATTCATGAGGTCCCACTCAGCGTATCAATGAGAACCAAGAGGTGCTGGGGTCTATCGTATACCATCCACCACAGGGATGGTCACGTCCAACCCTGATTCTTGACGGTGTAACGTATCACAGCCTCGACGTTGATGACATTCCTTCTGCATCCGCGGAAGCCCCTGTGACATTGAACGAATTTGGGACTATATGGCCGGTATGTTTTGAGTTGCTTCCCTTGACAATTATACTTACAATGGAAATAAAGTCAAGGATGTTCGCGGGTTTAATTGGGACATGTGTGAGTGATAGTGGACAGCCAGACGAGCTTGGACAACCTGGAACACGAGATCAACTGAGTCCGGCAGTGGGTTGGAGCTTCTTTTCTATTAAGGAATAATCATACGGTCATTCTTTGGCCGTTGAAATGTTTTGTTCTATATGTACCTACTGGCGATGCGGTCCTTGGCCGGAAATGTATGTCTCTAGTCCTCGTTTAGCCTCATTGAATTCCCGACTGCGTGAGAATGATAAATGCCAGAAATATGTTACGCTTAGCGGCCGATCGTACGTGGTCATATGCGGTTGGTGGGATCATATGCCCGGTTATCACATGGGGTATGTGAGGGCTCAATTCCAGTGTAGCTGTCCCCAATAAATACAAGTATTTTTCGTCGCATTAGTTGCTCTCAATGTTTGAAGTCGGAGGTGAGACTGGGTGACAGCTGTCATTTCGGGGTTGGTTGCACTCACCTGACTTCGGCAGAGTCAAGATATTGCATTGCATTGCCGTCATAATGCGTAACAGAGGATCTTAAGACCAAGTGATCAATTGCATCACAAACGACCGAGCCATCCACTCGCCACTCGCAAACTCGATGGCTCCCTTGGGGACGGTCTGGTGTACTGCTTGAGTAGGTGGTGTACTTGGCTCTCTTCTTGATGTGCTCGAGGGCAATTCGACCCACTGGGCTTCATATCTAAGAAACATCAGGGTTTGCATGGCAAAGAGGGAGACCTCACTTAAACTTACCTTGCGCTTGGCCACTACAGGACTACCCACACAAACCGCATCTCCCGCGATGGTGTGCCTACATAACGAAACGGTTTGCACGCGGTGCTCGCTGTGGCTTCGTGCACCCAATATTCCGAAGCGGCCCTAGCTGACCTCTGCAACCTTGAGCTATTCCATCTCCTTCCAATCATCCCACCGCTTGTTGCAATGTTCCTGTGGTAATGGGCGGAAGTTCATGCTTCTCTGTCAGAGACTCAGCCGCTTTTAAATTTGTGGACGCTATGTCATCGGGTGGAAGAGGGACGAGGACGACACCCGAAGAGCGAACCGTCGTGGTTAGCCACCGCGAAGGAATCTATTGAATGTATATATCTTATTCATGCTACTGGCTATGGGATACGTACGAGTGGAGTTTGGCGTCGTTGACACCTTGAGGAATGTAAAGTCATTTCCAGCAGCACCTTTAAGTCGACTTAGACGCTTGTGTGGTCATTTGTGATATTTGTAGAATATTTGTAAGAAATTCCTTGGGAATTGGGTCGCTTACCTTTCTTACACCTTGACCACGATTGGCTAATTCTTGCGTATGTCCTCTCTTTGCACGAGAACCATCCTCCAACTCATGGGAATATCATCAAGGCTATCTTAATCATTTATCAACAAGTAGTTTACTCTCCTCAACGGCGGCTTGCACTCCAGAAATGAGCAATCGTGATGACTACCCTGACTTCGATTCTGGTGTTCGGGTAGCTTCTGCGTTATTATACCTCAGTAAAGAACTCGAAAAGACCTCTCTTGCTGATCGAAATGCACTTCTAGAGCCGTCGTTGACGGAACCCGGGTGTCCCCCCGAGATGCAGCACGAGCGCTCATCGCCCAATCTCCCCCCTAAAATACCAGCTATCCACATACTCCCAGACGAACTGATGGAAGACATCTTCTTTCAAACACAAGACGATGAAGTCGATGCTGGCTTTCGCCGTCGCACAATCGCGTCCGTCTGTCGGAAATGGCGGAACCTTGCCATCTCGTGCCGTAGATTATGGTACTGGGTCGCCTGTGTCCCCAAGAGCGTCAAGTCACGCGACCTCTTGAAGCTCTTCGTGTCTCGCGCAGACGGTCGTATTCGGGAATTGACTTTAACCGACATCACACTCACCGACAACGGCGTCGATTTCAGGACGTTGGGCCAAGTGTTATCGCCCTCGACGTGCGAGGGGATCAAGGGTTTAATCATTCAGACGCGCGAGGCGCATAATGTCAAAAATCTCGCCTTTTGGTCCTTGTCGCTGCCGAATGTCGAGTATATACGAGTACAGATGGTAGAGAGCGGGAACAGCGACGCGACCCTGGTCATTCCAACCCCCTTCCTGCTTAACTTTCCAAAAGCGACCAAACTCGAATTACACGACTTCATGCCAGCGCCGGACGCTGCATCCTTCTCTGATGGCCTACCGCCCGTGACTACCATCGAACTCACACGCTACAACCTCGGGTCTCTCAGCGATCATGTCGTATCCATGCTCAAGTGCTTTCCGGCCGTTGAACGCCTCCAGCTGGACGGGTACATCCACCCAACCCCCATTCACCTTGGGCTTCCGATATACATGAAAAATATCACCCACCTTACCTTCACTATCTCCGACATCTTCGGTTCCGCCGCGGCGTTCCGCGATACCGTTCACTTCCCCAATCTCCAGTACCTCGGCACCCTTGCATACCCAATCCCCGATCTTGGGTCCAGCGCATTTCCGTACATTAAAGACTTCTTCGTATCACAATCAACGACCAAGAGCCTGAAGACAGTTCGCTTGATTCTCCAGCCCGACCCGGATGACATCCATGTACCGGAAAAGGCCACTACTATGGCTCAGCAACTAGGTTGCCTCTGCTATCTCAAGTATGTGGAGAGGCTTGAGCTCGATTCTGACAAGTACAGAGACACCATGATCACCACGGAGTATCTCGAACAAGTCTTGACCGCCCTTGAGGGATTGTTGTGCGGGCCCCCACATGCACAAACGGCGACGCTCTTCCCCTCTTTGACCAGTATTCACTTTTCGGCAATGAGGATGTTGCGGCACTCTAAGGTTCTCGACTTTGTAAGAGCGCGCAACGAGGTTGCGGAGCAGACGCTCGATAGTCTGAGCCGTATCGAGTCGGTGTCATTTGAAGGCTGTGAGGCAATGTCCAAGGAAGAGTCGAGGCAGCTCAAGGAGCTAACAAAGCGGACGGGCCATCCGGGTTGTGAGTCGCCTGCCAGTCACCACAGACCCTTGCTAATTTGAATACTCCAGACCACGCAGGAAGGATTGGACAAACCCAGAGGTCTCTTTAAGTTTTTACCTCAAAGCAGTTTCTATTGTATCTTTACTCCACCAGGTTACCATCTAATGTAATACCCTAATCACGGACGCTAATACATGCTCGTGTTGTACTGCAATAACCATGACTGCCCCCTGTCCACCACTCAGGTGGCCGGGGCGGCCAGAGATTGCTTCTCCCACGAAACCTGAATCTTCCAAACCTCGCCAGGAACCTTCTGCCCTCTTTCATTGTACGAACGCACATCGGGGACAAAATCCCCAATGCCCTTGTCCCATCCTATCACAACCATCTCCCACACTGCGTACCAATTATTCTTTTGCTTCTTCGCAGGGGCCTTCCGCGTCGGACGGGATTCCGTCCGGTACAGGACCATCTGCATGCACATGCGAAGCGAGAGGACGATCGTGGACAGCGTTGGTGAGGCCGTGGGCACGAGCTCCATGAGGAACTTGCGCGCCTGTCTCATTTTCGCCTTTGCGCTTGGGATCTCCAGGTTCTCCGACGGGCACGGTGACAGATCTAGTGCCGTTGGACGCAGTATGAGCGTGTGCAGATGGACGAGTTGAGGGAGCAGTGGGGTTAGTTTGGGCTGAGGGAATATAGGAATAGATTAGAATCAACGTCCCAAGACGAGAATAGACATGTGAGAAACGCACAATGATTGCTGAGGCGTGCGGGGGGGATCCATGGTTAATCTCAAGACTTCGTAAGCTGGGAGCGACATCCGCCAGGGTGGTGTAATTGAGCGGGGATGCATTTGGAAAGTTGAGGGCGAGCTTCTCCACTCCACTTTGCGCTCTGGACGTTTTGAAAATCTGGTAAGAACGCTCTATGCGCTCTTCTAACGATCCCCAGCACCACAGGTTAACGTCGGTAACCTTTCTCCCTGGGACGAGGTCATCGATGATTCTGCAAAAGGCCTCGATGCGACGCAGGTTGGGTAAGGCCGTGGGTGGTAGTTCCAGTTTCGGCTGTTGATAGCAGCGGTGTGAATGTGGGCGTCGGAGTTGGTACAGACCGCCCAGGAGGCTCAAATGTTGGATGGATGGTGTGGCGGTGAGGAACTCCTTGAGGGAATTAAGTAGTGTGGTTTGCTCCAATGTTACCATGGGCACAGTAAGGGACATGAGGTGGGGGAAGAGTGGCATCCGTGATTCCGATACGGTTGGGGCGATCGGGAGGTCGAGGGACCGCACAACAGTGGAATCGATGATGGCGTATGCGGATACATCGATGGGGAGATTGTGAGGAATGGCGATACGGATCTCAGGTACCCTCGGCCAGTCCGTGCATTCTAGCTTGCATTTGATAAGCTCGATGGTCCGCAAGGAGGGCAAACCCTTCAGGACATGCGAGACCCGTGAGGGGATATCCAAGTAGCATAGGTGTAAATGCTCGAGTGCGACCATTTCTGGAAGCGCTTCCGCCACATCGAGGAATACCTCCTTCCAATTTTGCTGCAAAAACACGAGCGTCGGTCGCGATTGAAAGGGCTTCGTTATGTGAATCCACGAGATATATTGTGACGCGGGGGATAGAGGGTAATGGCGAAACTCCAGTCGCCGTACATAGGGCAATATGTGTTTCGCGTCCTTCAGTCCGCGGAATTTTTCTGCTCTGCTCCTCTGCCGAAGTCGAAAAGGTGCATCGGGGCCCGTAGCTACCGCATCCCAGCGCTCTTGTTCTTTCCCTGGGGCTGGCTTGTCACGTGTGATGATGACGCTCGAGTAAAGTCGGGGGATACAGAGGGCGCGAAACCAGCGACACGTGAGGGAGATCTGCTCCAGATGGTGTGGAGCGAAGTTTCCTGCGTCGAAGATGAGCAGCCATATGTCGACTGGGATTTGCGCAAGGACTGGATACGTCGTCGATTGGAAGAGCTGGAGCGGTGTGAGGCGGACGCGGTCAGGAACCACTCGTGCTTCTAGTCTGTTGGCCCTGGTCAACATGGTCCGCGAAGCGAGCAGTCGCACCAGGAAACCTTTCACGCTCGTATGCCACAAGTTTTTCGTTCAAACCCTAGACAGAATCGTATTACTGATACAATTCCCTTTACTCTTTTCGAGTTAGAATATTCCCTAATTTTTTGAGCTGCGCGTGGAAGCCTCATGCTTCTCATGCGCGCACGCTCGTAAAAACCCATGACTGTCTCAGACTCAGAACTCGGACCATGACTTACGTTACGAGACCGAGGAAGTCCTCGAGCATGGTGGAGGGTACTGAGGCAGGAGGCTTCTGGTGTTCACAGCCAGGTGGCGGTCGAAGTTAAATGTTGACGATATCGCTCTTCCCTCAATCAAATCATTGTGACCACCTTATAAGGCGTGACTGGAGCCAACAACACGATTTGTTGTGTCTGCCACGTACTTGTCCTGTATAAGTGTCCATGGGCTATTTTATCTTTATGACCCACAAGTTGCGAGTTGGACCAGACCAAATCTGACTTGTGGCTGGCGATGCTTCTGGTCTTCACCGCGTGCGGTTCCAGTGTGGAACACCAGTCCCACGGTACGGAAGTGTTTCAAGATTGGTGCCGTCCTGGACAAAGGTAGCTAGGGAAAAAAACCAGAAGGGATACATCACAAATATAAGTACGGTGGCGCCATGGCTTGTTTTGTATACGAAACGAGCGGAGACGGCGAGAAGCAACCTGTTACCTCTACGTCTTGATGGGAAATAAAGATTTCCATATTTGTCAATCACTCGAACGAACAGAGTACCACCTCGGAGCTTTCGATAGCCGGTATTTGTAAGGCCCTCACTATCAAATATAGCAATTTAATAGATCGAGTCCTTGGCATCACCCAACATACCAGAAAGCTTTTCAAGTCCAATACGCAAGTTGTGCTCATCAGAAACCACAAATGACCATCTGACAATCTCTACCTTGGAGGTGGCGACCCCTACTGTGCTCCTTAGCGTGGGCATGTCGCCGGGAAAGTGAATTGCAAACGTTTACCATTCGGATATGAACAGACTTATTATATAGGCCAAACCACTTTGAACTCAACGAGATGGGTCCCTTCGCCAGTGTCCGGTGCTGATCACCCCTTATTTTCACTGGAATTTCATCGTGGTTCGACACGTCGCAGTTGATCATCTTGTGTTTATTTGTGGTATACCACGTCTGCCTTGCTGTGTAGATACGATCGATTCTCGAGAATATCTTCCTTCATTCGCTTCCTGTGGTTCCCTCCCAGGTGAAGTTCCTTGTCTCCAGGTTAGATTTAGATTTTCTCCACCGTTTATGAGGTCGAATGTTGCCTTTAATTCGACCATTTGGCCAGTGACCACTCTGTCACCCCGTCATCGTCATGTTGAAGGTTCCTGTCGAGGTCGAGAGACGGTGCGGTTCCAAGGACAGTACCACTGCGGTGATGCTGGTGGTTTCTTGCGTATGCGATGTTGACCAGATGTGGAAAGGTGGAAATCGCAGCACAAAGGCGACACGAAGGCAGACACGCAACGAGAAGATGGTCAGGAAAAGGCTGGTCTTTTACTACATGAGAATCAGGTCATTTAGGGTTTTCTCACCTCAAGAAACTGGTGTAATGAGTACCTCAGATCGAAATGATTTACCAAATTTCATCACTCTCCAGACGCAACCCTTCCTCCTCGTCGCTAGAGGACTCGTAAAAGTAAGCCGAAGAGTACTCGTTGCCTCTATCGCTACCAAAGCTGGAGTCCTCATTGCTGTGCTCGCTTGGCGATCACCTGTGATGAGAGGCTGGGCGTCTTTCAGGGTAGATCTGGACTTGAGTGATAGCCCACTTGGCCACATGGACGATGTCAGAAGAACGACAAGGGGACGCAAAGTCTCGTCTTCGTCCTCGGAAGACGAAAACCGGAAGGTGGAGTGCAAATAATGAGTGGCGAGTGTGTGACGGACGACCTCGTCGATGTTCCAGGTAGTCGCACTCCAAATCCCCGCGTACTGGGGCCGGAGGGGCTGGAAAAAAAGGCCTTCTCGAGTGTGTTGGTATAAAGCGGTGTGCGGCGTCGGGAGAATAGCTTCAAGTCTAGTATGTCACCACCTTGGAGAATGCACTCATCTGCATCTGCTGAATTGGCCGGTGAACGTGGGTGAATAGGGCGAGGGGTTGTGGAGGCAATTTGGTAGAGCGGCAAAACGGTGGCATGCGCATGTGTGGCGAACAAGGAGGATGGACAGGAGGGTATCGATGTATCTCTGCGTAAGGAAGAGAGTACGATTAGACTCCAAGGGTGCCGTGTGGATTGGGCGAATTTGAGGTTGGGGTTTGAGTGTTGAGTCCTTGGGGAGGACAGACACCGGGTTAGTTGTGCCGTCTCACTTGTCATCCGCATCGTCTGCAGGTGCTAGGGTGCGGATGAAGGGTGTGTGAGGTAAAGGGAATGGACGAGTGGGTCGGTGGCGGTGTCGTGGGAGTGGGAGAGGCTCTCGGTATGGGGACAGCGGCGGGTTGGCTGGTTGCGGGTAGTCGATCTGTTGTTGCTGTTGTCGTCGTCGTCGCGATATGTACCAGACAGGAATCGTCCAGGGGGGGTATAACGAGTCCGGCTAGCCGAGGGATGGCAGCGAACATGGGCCCGCGCTTCTCTGTCTTTATGTGGCCGCAATCCACACTTCCCACGTCGTGGGATCTGCACCTTCTCCCCTCTCCCTATCATCGACTCTAAGTCTTCCAAGGCAGACCAACATACATGGACACCCAAGCACCCAAGTCAACCCACTTGTGAGCACCTAGACAGCGTCAGCAGCATTGTTGTCTGACCACCGATAAGCTTGCATTTAGATCGTGCGGCGCTTCACCCCAATCTAGGTCACATCGCTGATCTTTTGCGTCATACAGAAATCACTTTGCAAGATGGTACAGATTCGAGATATCACCTGGAGTTGTTTGAGGGAAACCAGAAGATAGACTTACAGGCAAATGGTAACCGGACCTGGACACCAGTCCAACACTCGTATGTCCCTTGTATCCCCTATATACGCTCACTGAAGGCCCTGTGTTCGTAGAGATATTTCCCCGACATCCAAAATGCGCGTGGAGATCCAAAGGATCACCGGTCATCTGTTTTGGAAAAAGAACCGACCGGCGAACGAAGAAATCGACCTACAAGGGATCTACGATGACTATTGGAGCTCCAAAAAGCATGAGTTCATTATGCAGCGTCAGTAGTGATGAACGACTGGCGCGCTCATGGCTGACAGAGAAGCGCAGGGGTCGTTGACGTTGGGAAGCATCATGTGCCTCTAGATTTACAATTCTCTGCGAATGCTACCGTTTGTCACTTTCCCACAAAGCACCTCAGCCAGCTAACAATGTCCGCTTAGGCGGAATCTTTGCGCTCATCGCTCCAAGGTCTTGAAGAATCGATGGAGGGATTCAAGCCACTAATGAGTAAATCAATAGAGAGTGCTTTGGGAAAAGGGATTCAACTTGGCGTTGTATTCGCTGGGGTCAGTTCTGCCCGCGTGGAAACCAGCAGGACGTTAACACCTCTTAGTTTGATCCGATCGCAAAGGCTGTCCTCGGTGTTGCCAAAGTCACATTTGAGGTTCGTGCTCCCTACTGGCGAATCAAAAGCAGAGGTAACGCATGATCGTTCAGCTCTTGAAGGCACAAAACAAGTACGA
>Ga0307515_10024787_pt1 | contig 10425 bp, 4 predicted proteins | sample 17_EM_MG_FD_194513 | JGI IMG/M metagenome (GOLD analysis project Ga0307515, IMG submission 194513) | Populus trichocarpa ectomycorrhiza microbial communities from riparian zone in the Pacific Northwest, United States - 17_EM | ecosystem: Host-associated > Plants > Roots > Unclassified | place...
CTTTACATTTTTTTTTTCAGATTATCATTATTATTTTTTTAATTTGATTAATTTGCTATTATTATCTTTTTTTTAATGATTTGATTAAAATAAAACCAATTTATTTAATCCAATTGATTTTATAGCTCCGGTCACAATTTTTTTTTAATTTTTTAAAGCCTGTTTGCACCACCTAAATATCAATTTTTAACGAAAGAAAAGCCTCATGGTATACCACGTGATAGTGAGAACTAACGTTTTTTTTGTTTTTTTGTAAATTGTAATGAAAGTACTGTTGGTGTCAAGCGATATTGTTGCTATAAATCAAACCTTATTTAGGTGGGACCATCTAATCTTACACGGTAGAAATACAATGGATAATGAACATCTTATTCTCATGAAGAAAAAGGCACAAGCGTGCATTCAGTTTTAACATTAACGTTAATTATAATGGATAATGTGTTCTTGGATTTCATTACAATTAATAGCAGAACGTGGATACTCGTGAATCATATTTAATTGCAAAATCATGATCATTCACGTGGAAATGGCTAAGGTATCCGGTCCACTCATTCTGTTTTGTTGACCAATTCAGGCAATCTCTTGGATCAAGTTCCATATTTTACATTATTTGAGGTCAATTTTCCCGACTCACGTACTACACTCCTAATAGATCCAAGCTCTTTGATTAGGTTTGCGCTTCCATCAAATTGAACTTTTAAAGCTTTCACTCCATTGTTTCCGGTGCTTTGATACGACAAGTTAACTTGAACAACAACTAATCTACGTAAATCCCCAAGCTAGATGCATGCGTCATTGCTTTTAAGCAGCACAGTTGCATGCTAATGAGCTAGTAACAGCCATAAGAGAGCTTGCCTTGCCAGATATTAAGAGCTCTGCAAGATTCTGTATACTGATATCAATCCATGCAGGGAAGACAAAATCTTGGAAAAAAGGTATCAATCAACACTAAAAACTCAGTTTTACTTCTCTATATTTCTCTCTGCGCATGAAATCTACACTCTCTTGATGGATCAACAGTATTGCTATCCATCTTCTTATACTCCTCGAATAAGATACATAGCAGCCACTTTATAAATTCAAGGAACAAGAATATGCTTGTTATTGAATTTTAAGTTGACATTTATATAAATTTATCTTCAAAGATAAAAAGTTCTTATCTTTATCTAAATGGCTAAAAAGGTATTTCTATCCCTTAAACCTTATCGTTTTCAGAGAAATAAAAAAATAAAAAATCATTTATTTCAGACGACATTAATAAGATATAAATATCTCTTATATATTATTAATAAGATATTAAATATGGTAGGTCCTTTAATAAATCTTATAAATATCTCTTACATATCACTTAATATATATAATTCTTTTACTCTTTTAATTTATTTTTTATTTTTTATTTTTTGGTTTATTTGGTTCCTGAATTCATCCAACTTCATTCCAAATTACTATTAATTCTTCAAAGGGTCAGTGTCCAGCACAAAGATTAAAAATATTGAAGAAATATTCTTGAACAGAGAACAATATTAAATTAAGAAATAAAAATAGAGAGAGAGTAAATTTCAGATAACGGAACACCATAATTGAAATATTGCATGTGATCATATTACCAGGTTAGAAAACTTGGACTGATTTCTTAAGACATCCTTTCCAGAAAACTTGGACCAAGAGTAAATTTCAGCTAGTCAAAAAAAATCTGTCTTCAGAAATTGTATCGCTGGTTAACACCCTCACGTTAAAGGTGTCGTGCTGCCAGTGCTTCGAGTTGATTTAGTACTCATGTCCTAATGATAAATAATCCAAATCAAAATGCTGATGTGAGAGATTTATTACACAGATCATAAATACATAGGATGATCCTCATTACTTACTGATTAATCTTGCTTTATACACACGTGCATAGAGAGGATTTTTTATTTATTTTTATTTACACATACCCACCAAAACATAACCAATATTCAACCTAAAATTTGTTTTAGTGTTGTCAATGGAATCAAGAAAATTCATATCCAACAGCTAAAATTAATGAAAGTAATAAAATGTGTATATTATATATTTAAATTCTTAATTGAATTAACTTTTAAAATAGATGATATAAATTCAATCACTTCATTTGATATTATTATTTATTAATATATGACTTAATTAAAAAAAAAAGAGCGTAAATGATATAGAATTTAATTCTAATAAAATAAAAAAAAATTTAAACAATTTTAAAGATCATTACATTTCCATGAAATTATAATATACATCTTAATTAAAACCAATATCACAAACTTTCAATTGGTTTAAGAAAAAGTAATAAAATATTGATTCAAATTTAATTTTTGTTTGAAAATTCTTTCTCCTATTTTCTTTTTCTTGAACTTTAATATAATGTATTAAAAATATTTTCAATCTCATCATCATCATCATCATCATCAAGAGGAAGTGTTTGAATGTTTTATTTTTTTCATAAATGGAGAAATATCATTAGTCGTTACCTGGGCTAACTACACATATGAATACGTCCATCCATGTCTCCAGAACTCCATGGAAACCTCTAAGAGTTGATTCCGTTAGTTTTAATTACTCTTTTGTTTATATATATATGAATAGATTAGATTAGATTATACTAGAGCCACATGATTTACAAGCGAAAACTTCAAATCTGAATCCAAGTCTCCGTCCGGATGATGCTGATGACTGTATAAACAGATAAAAACTCTGAAATGTTAACAGAAAGGCGGCCCTAGTTGGATGAATCAACAGGACCAGTTTGGCTTCCCTGTTCGTCATCTATGCAATGGATGCTTGGCATCCACGCATGGATTAAAATAAAAGACATTGATTTGATTAAAGACTGTGTATTTGAATATTATCAATTAGATCACTGTAACTTTTCATTACATCGTCACCTCTTTTAGCTTCTAATGTTCTTTAAAGATGCCGTACTCACCTTCCAAGCTTCACTAAAATTGTTTGCGTCCATGCATGGAACATCTTCTGGATTGAAGCCCTTATACATCATGGCTGAAAGGTGCTTTCAGATTCATTAATAAAATAATATCAAGCAAAGTCTGACAATGTCTTATTAACATGATCATCTCTGGCATGCTTAACTTCATTCACCAATCATATCGAATGGTAAATTTATCAATCTTTAACATGCATGCACATGCATACGCAGTTTGTTCATCTTGAACAAGAAATCGACGTAGATTAAACATCATTTGAAAGCTCAGCCCGCAGAAGATAAATATAATATTGGAGTAAAAGAACTCTTATATTAATTAACTAACCTTAATTATATCCTGAAAGAAACTTACTGATTTAATTAGCTTTGGTTAAACTGGTCAAACATCTACATCTCCTGATCTTAAAGTTATCTCGGAATTAATCCAAGTACTCTCAATTTTATTTTCGACTTTCTTATATTTTAGTATATTTTGAAATTAATCAAGTCATCTATCTAAGTCGTAGGCGCGGGAGGCAAGAAATTACATATCAATAACTATTGTTGATCGATCGTGGAAGTTCCATCAACCAAACTCATCTGCTGTAAACTAATTTAAATCATCACAGAGAGTTGAGAGATTATTACACCAAGAGCAAGTTGAAAGTTCTTGTTTTCTATGGAATCCTTGTTTCTGTAAATTAGTTTTTTTTTTCCATCTCTTCCTAGCTTGGCGTTGTTTTGCAATCTTTGCTTATAAGAAGAAGAAAAAAACTACATAGAGCTAATTTAATGTTGAAAATGCTATTTAATTAGTCGCCCCAAATTCCTAATTAATTATGACAAATGTATTAAAAAGTATATATATATATATACGAATTGTTTGAATACTGATCTACACATGAGTCATTATGATCAGATCAGAGTCTGTTATTATAAGATTTTTCTTTTCTTTTCTTTCCAGTTTTAACAAGAATATGGATATGTGACCACATTAATTGAATGGAACCTCGCGTTACATTATCTAGTTTTGTTTATTTTATTTTATTTGGATTATACAAGGCATTTTGGGTCGTCAAATATACTTCGAGAAATTGTGATAAAACACCATCCGAGCAGTTAATTAAGTTAATTTTAATCATTCGAGCCAATTGTTTCTGATTTTCGCATAGCATCGTAACCCTAATGGACTTTCCCATATTATTGTTTTCTTCGTTATTTGAGACGCCACCTTTGGGATCTCCATGAATTGTTAACCCTAGCATTAATTAGGTCAATATGTCCCGTTCTCGCCTGATTGCATCACCTAGTTATTCAAACATACAATTCACGTGAATTCTCTCCTGCAAGCCTTATACACATGTATAATTGTTTTTGGTTGTCACGTACGTATAGAATATTATTATGGGCATGATGCTACTCGGTTCAAATGTCAAAATTTTCAACTTTTCCCTCGATTTGATAAACATCCTACACGAAACAAATCCACGTTAGCAGGTGTTGAGTCCGATGAAAGAAGATTCGATTATCCAATATAATTATAGAAATGTGAAGAATGAGAAGAAATTAGAGGTCTATAAATATCCGTACCATGAGAACCCAAAATCACACAACTCAAAACAATTAAAGTTTTTTCCTAGGGTCTTAGGATCTCCCTGCCACTCCCTCTCCGAGGTCTAATTACAAGTTCAAGCATATCGTCCTAAGATAATCAGCACACATTCGTTATTCTCAGAGTACTGCTCTTCCTCTCTAAGATCGTACATTCAGCTTATAACATTTCATGGAAGGAACTGATAATGTGCTTCTTCAACCACCAACTTTTGGAAATCTAATAACAGTTCTCAGCATTGACGGGGGTGGAATAAGAGGACTTATCCCTGGAACCATCATTAATTTCCTAGAATCTGAACTTCAGGTAGGATAGCAAGGTTTCTTGGGCATGAACGTTGATGCTCAAAATTAAATAACTGTGCATGCATACCATTTTTTCGTTGTGAATATTAATTTTCCGAGGCACATATGCACTGTACACATTACATTACGTACATACATTAGAGCATGATTGTTAAACTCGAACTGCCTTAAATGGGTCGACTTAAAAATTTAAATTTTATATTGAATTAGTTTTAAAATTGATATGATCAAATTTGATTGATCTATGACCTGATTGACTATGTTAAACTTAATTCAGACCTAGCTTAATTAATATTAAGAAATCTAAAAAAAATTGAAACAATATTGTTTTAGACAAAAATAATAAATCCGAGTTGATTTGATAACTCATAGGTTGACTTGATTTGATGACCAACTGATTGACCCAATGACCTAGATCAAACCAAGTCTAACAACTACATATGCATTATAATCTATAGAGAAATCAAACAACAAGAGTGGGTATCATATCTAACATTGTTTTCATACAAATTCCATATTTTTCACATTTCTAATGAATAGGTCATATACAACTCAAATTCCACATAAGAGTTAATTAAATATTGTTGGGGAATACATTTTATACTATCATCTAAAAATGTTACTTTAGGAATTTACAATGTGAATCATTTTAATTTAAAAGATTAAGTTTTTAGATGATGCTCTAAAAATATTTTTTATAATATTTAGTGGTTATATAAAGTTTTAGAAATGATTTTATAACTTAAAACTTACATTACATAGACTCATTATTATTTTATATTTAATTGGATAGAATGGAGGTGGTAAAATCTAAATTCATACATGCTTAATTATTTAGAATATGTTTAATCATATTAAAAAATCATTTCAATTTAAAATTATTAATAAAAGTAATTTTATATTCCTCTGAGATACACATGAGCACACAAAACGCCAAATGCTGTAACAATGCATTCCGGAAGTAATGAATTAATGGCTTCCCTTTAATTTTTGTTCTTATAATCGTATACAAGAACTAAATCTAGATCTTCTGCCCTTGGTTTTAGAAATTGGATGGCGAGGATGCAAGAATAGCGGACTATTTTGACGTGATTGCGGGGACAAGCACCGGTGGTCTAGTTACTGCCATGCTAACCTGTCCCGATGAAAATAGTCGTCCAATGTTTGCCGCCAAAGATATCAAGGATTTCTACCTGAATCAGTGCCCCAAAATCTTCCCGCAACCAAGGTAAAACTCGTTATTCCATGTTCAAGATATGTCTAATTCGGAGAAATAATTTATATATGGGTGTTTACCGAAATAACACATCCATTTCCTATCTTCTTCCTCTCTCTATCTCTCTCTCTCTCTCTCTTAAAAATATCTTTTGAACGGTGACGTGAATTTTTTTCCTTTTCTCTTTGTTTTGCTATGACAGCTTTGGCTGCAGGTGTTCATTATTTACTCAAGTGAAAAAGGTGATCAAAGCTTTAACAGGGCCAAAATATGACGGGAAATATCTACATGGCCTCGTTAAGGAACTACTAGGGAACCGAAGATTGCACCACACATTGACTAAGGTCGTAATCCCAACATTTGATATCAAAACATTCCAACCAACCATCTTTTCGAGCTTTGAGGTACGTTTTGCAAGCCTTCTCCTAAAATTGGGTAATTTTCCCACTGTTTAATTGATAAATAAGGGCATTAATCCTAGCCTTTCTCATATTATAATGCTCAATCTTGAGTCTTGTTAATTAAGCATTAAATCAAAGCTGATAACTGGTTTAGCTAGGAGGTAGATTAATTTGCGAGTCTATAGAAGTTTTCTGGTAACAAATCGGCAGTTATATATATATATATATAGTGAAAGTGTTAGCCCCTCTCTAAAACCTAAAAAGATTTTAATTAGAAAAAAAAGAAAGGAAAGAGGGAGGAGGGGCTAAAGCCGGCAGGTCTAATATTGCTGACTCTCTCACTGCCACTTGCATTCATGGACCAGGCTAAGAAAAACCATTCCTTGGATGCATTACTCTCTGACATATGCATTGCAACCTCAGCTGCCCCCACTTATCTTCCAGCCCATTATTTTGAAACCAAAGATGAACAAACAGGGGAAGTGAGGGAATTCAACCTTATAGACGGTGGGGTTGCTGCAAACAATCCGGTATGTGTTAAATTCACTTAGTTATTTTCAAATAACTTATCTGTGTTTTATCTTATCTATTCTCTCCTCTGCGAAATAATTAGCTGAAACATACTGCTGTGATTCAAAAAGCAGGCTTTGATTGCTATTAGCGAAGTTACAAAAGAAATCGTTAAGGGGAGCCCAGACTTCTTTCCTATAAAACCAATGGACTACGGGCGGTTTTTGTTAATATCCTTAGGAACTGGGTCGCCTAAAGCTCAAGAAAAATATAAAGCAACTGAAGCAGCTAAATGGGGTTTATTGGGTTGGTTAACAAGCGGTGGTTCCACCCCGGTGATTGATGCCTTTAGTCATGCAAGTGCAGACATGGTTGATCTGCACATCTCAGTGGTGCTTCAGGCCCTCCACTCTGAAAATAATTACCTTCGGATTCAGGTAAGGAATGTTCTTTAGCAATAATATCTTGGTTTTTCTTTAGATTTAGTTTTCTTTTCCCAGTCACTTCTACAACGACGAACTAAATTGTCTAAGCACACACTTCCACAGGTTTTTCATATTTAAAAAGACAGGATTATCCTTTTTCTATTTTGCCGCCTTATTTTTTATTCTTGTAATTGTAAAAGCTCATTTTCCCCTAATCATGAAAAGAAAACCTAATTTTATAATTAGTTTTACAATATTCTAATGTATCATTTTTCTAAGGTTTTATATATTTGAACAAATAAAGAAAGACAATAAGTTATTTATTGTTTATTTCAATCCATGATTGTGATTATAAATTAAAGATAGTGATTTCATCAATATTGATATAAATTAAATCTTGTTTCATTAAATTGCCTTTAATTTAATTCTAAAATCTTATCAAATACCTTGAATTCTCTAGAATATACACAGAGAAGAAAATGTCGACACATAAAATATCACAAACATCACATGAAAGGATAAACTTGAAAAAAAAAGTTTTGTGACCAAAATGATAAATAAAAAGATAGCATTACTCATGCAATAGTGTTGTATCGTATAAAAAGAGTGACAAATTAATAATAAACTTGTGAAAAAATAGAGAAAAGAAAAGGAAAAAAAGGGATAATTAAGAATGAAAGGAAAAAAAATAAAACGGGAAAAAAATGGTCATATGAAGAGAAAAAAAGGGCGAAAAGTTTCGGACTTGTTTTAATTTCTAAACACAAAATTAGAAGGTCTATTTTGTTAAATGACCAAATAATATAACTAAGAAATCCAAACAGAATTATATGTGGGTGTAAAAAACATTTGAACCCAGGGGTGGCGACGTCGGCCCCCTCTGCTATTTAGTGTGCTGATAGCATGCTTAATTTCTCCATATTTTTATGGACAGCAGTAATGTTTAAACATTCATAATTTGATTGCATGCAGGACGACACATTAAGCAGGGAAGAATGTTCTGTCGACATAGCTACAAAAACAAATTTGGAAGACCTTGTGAAAGTTGGTGAAAGACTTCTAAAGAAACCAGTTTCGAGAGTGAATTTGGAGAGTGGCCTGTCTGAGCCGTCTGTCAAAGAGACTAATGAGGAGGCTCTGGCAAGGTATATACGAAGCCATTGTTTTACCCAGATTATGAGCTAATATATATATATATATTTCATGTAGTGAACAGTCTGACATCCTTTTGCAGGTTCGCAAAAATACTCTCCCAAGAGAAGCAGCTTCGCCGTGCTAGGTCACCCCATGGAAAACAATCTTGCAAGTTTTAAAGGATATATGATTGTGTAATTAGAATTGGTGATTCTTTATTAATGTTGTAATAAGGTGCTTAATCAAGCCCAGGGTGTGGAAACAAACATTCATTGCGCTTCAATAAGTACCAGGGGAAGACATTTTATGGTCTGATTGTTTTATCGGATCATGTAAATCACTTCATCTATAATTCAATTTGTTTGAATAGCCGCTTCGATGCACCAGCCCAGAAGATAGAAATATTTTGAGGTTTTTTAAGTGTGTGGTAATGATTGTTTTTTAATGTGTTTTTTATTCTATATTAAAAAAATATGTTTGACATCAATATATTGAAATGTTTTAAAAACATTAAAAAAAAATAATCTAATTTCTTTTTACAATTACAAGTTAAACCGCAGTCATTTAAGGCGAGCTTTTGTCATTCATAACCACTGCCTTGGTTACTTTCTCAAGTATACGTTATTTATACACAGCCTCTCTGCTGTACTCTTATTATTAAAGTCACATGTCATGAATGGAAATTCATGAAATATACACGAGTAGATGCCTGTATCAATGGGAATTCTCAAGTATACTTGAATTCTTGAAAAATTGCTTTCGTAATGAAGCATTTTCTCAAAACATTATATTTGAATAATGTTACGAGTCAATTGTAAATATATATATATATATATATATATATATATATATATATATATATGTTGTCAATTGAATTATATTTGCTTGATGCCTGTATCAATGGAAAGATTAATTTGAGAGGACGCTAAGAGATTTTGGTGATTTCCAATGGAAATATTTGTTTTTGAAGGAAGTGTTGTAGTTCAATCAAGGGCGTGTTTTTTGTTTAATTTTCTAGATTCAATTTTGAGATTTTTTCCCTTAATTTTTTTTTTTTTTTTTGCGAAGGAACAAATCATATATTATTCTCAATCATTATATATTGTTCAGGACATGTCACAAATCTAGCGTCTACTTGAGAAAAACTGGGCCTTCTACTTGACGGGGGAGCTGGACCCATGAAGCCGCTATAATAAAACCACTGTGCTATCTTAAAAGTTGATGTTTTACCGTGCATGCTCTTTTGATTATCCACTTCCTTGTTCATTATAATTTTTCCATTCAAGTCCTTGTAGTTTTTTTTCTTGCACTTTAATCATTGAACTTTATTTCTTTTTAATTTCACCCCTGCAAATTAAGTGGGCTTGGTTTTTTATGTTTTGGAACCCACTCTGTGTACTCTCACTTATCCAATATGCCATAGAATATTCTAACTTTAAATTAAATATTAATTTTATAAAATAAAATTTTAAGTTATTGTTAAGAAAAACAAAACGACCTAGGACCAAAACTAACAAAAAAACAAAGCCTTTTTTTTCTTTCATGTTGTTCACAAGGCGCAAAAAACTTATATTTTTAGTTCCTCAAGTTCTATTTTTTAGATGCTTGGTTCTTATTTTTTTATGTTTTTAGAGTTTGGTCATAAACTTTAATTTTATCACGTTTTAGTCCTTGAATGTTCATAAATAAGAGAGAAAATCACTGAAAAAGATAAAGGAGAGGGAAAGTGTCTACCCAACAAGTCCGATCTTGGAACACATGAATTTGTTTTAGAAAGGAGGTTCAATTGAGATGGTTTTATTCTTCAAACATATCAAAAAGATAGATTGACATTTATGAGTTTTATTCTAATTCGGTTTGCTTTATAATTTTTAAATCAATTAAAGAATA
>Ga0307515_10024788_pt1 | contig 10425 bp, 5 predicted proteins | sample 17_EM_MG_FD_194513 | JGI IMG/M metagenome (GOLD analysis project Ga0307515, IMG submission 194513) | Populus trichocarpa ectomycorrhiza microbial communities from riparian zone in the Pacific Northwest, United States - 17_EM | ecosystem: Host-associated > Plants > Roots > Unclassified | place...
TGGAACCTGATTACATTACCAGAGAATGACGTCCCTAGTTCTGTGTATGCTTCATGATGATGTTATAGCCCAACTATTTTCTGCTAGAAACGAACTTCTTGGAACCTGATATTACATTACCAGGGAATGACGTGCCTAGTTCTGTGTATGCTTGATGATGATGTGCTACACTCTTGTACTCAGTTCTTTCGATAGAATGTAGATCAACTATTTTCTTTTATTTCACTATGACTTTAATCGCTTTGAAACAGTAAGATCAAGTGAATCTTTTAGAATCATAATTTAAACTTATTAAAATATCAAGAATGAATTCACATAGCCTTTTCTCTAATAACTACTAATTAATGTTGCAATTTGATAACCAAAACCAAAATCAAACAAAAGAAAGTATTAAGAGAAATTTGCAAAGGAAATCAAGTTTTCCTTCGCCCTCTCTTCTTTCTCTTTTTAACTTTTGCTTTCCTTATTTCTCCCAAGCTTAAAAACCTTATTCTATCTCAATAACCTCTCTAAAGTCATTAAATCTCCCTTTTATGCCATTCATTCTCTTAATTTCACAATTTTCTCTCATGAATTTAATTGAAAAAAAGCATAAAAACCCTAACCCCCAATTTCTTCTCTCTTTATTCTTTTCCAGCAGCTCAAGCCAGCTTTAAAGGGTGTTTGAAAATATGGTAAACATTGTTTTTCAAAGTATTTTTTACTTGGAATTGTATTAAAATAATATATTTTTTTATCTTTTTTAAAATTTATTTTTGACATTAGTACATCAAAATGATCAAAAAACACTGAAAAATTATTTTGAAACAAAAAATCAAATTTTAAAGAAAAGTATATTCAACCTCAACGCCAAATACCCTTTTAAGTTGAAGAATAAACTGTAGTTTATTGATAAATGATTGTTTTACACCTCACTTACCTCTGTTTTTTTTTCCTACCCAAATGTTTATATTTTTTAGAACCTTTCTGAACTTGAATTTCTCCAAGATTTTAACCTGAGGTAAAAAAATATGTCAACCAACTTCACATAAAATTTTAGCCTGATTAGACAATTGGTTTAAAAGATATACTTGATAACATAAAACTTGCCAATACATAATTTTATGTTAAAAAATTAAATTTTCTTGTTCAATCTCTATTGGAATCATATCAGTTATTTTAGTAAATCCTCAAGACTATTTCCTTACTTCAAAATATGTTTATTTTTTCTTTCCATCTTTTATTTCTCTTGCACACTTACTACCGTTTCACACAAATATTACCGATTTTAAATTGGGGTTTACACCAACTTTTTTTTTGTACAATTCTTTCATAACTTTCGTCGTTCATTTTCATTATAATTCCTTGGAATTATTTTCATTCTCAAAACACATTCATTTAAATTTCCGTAATACTTCTATCCGTCGAAACACGTTAGCTAAAATAAAAATTATGAATTATAGTTAAAAATTCATAACATCGATGAAACCAATACTTTTAAATTTATTTATGGAGATCATTCCCTCCATTACAAATCACATTTATTTTTATTTCCATAATTTATCCATCTTTTAAAGTATGCCTTGTCACACAAACTATTTGTTAAGTATGAATAATGCAAAACTAATGAGAGAGTTAATCCTATCATGTGTGAGTGGTAGATTAAGGAGAAAATGATTTGGGTCAGATGGGCCAACCCAACCCAATCTATATTAATATTATTTATATTAATAATAATGATGAAGAGTTACATCATAACAATAACTACCAATGGTCGGTAACCTTTACCCTTATAAATATATCTATTAAATATGTTTTCCTACAAATAGATTACATTCTAGAGAGAAAAAAAGCTCTTAACAAATTATTTTTTTAAGAAAACTACTAAATGGACTCCAAAGTTTTGTTTTGCATTATTTTGAGTAGTGTCATTCTTTATAATAACAACTCAACATCCTAATTTACTTAGCAAGTCTTGTTTATACTTTCAAAAATCTTTTTCATTCAGCATAGTCATTTAAGTCCCCTAAGCATTGTCTAGCCTTGCTAATAATAATGGTGTGAAGATTTTTTTTAATATAAAAAAACTAATTATAGGATGGTTATAAAATATTTTATATTAATTAATTTTTTTGTAAAACGTATTATATAAAAGAAACAAAAAATACTTTTACAATAGTTTACACAAAATAAACAAAGAAAAGTCGAAAGAACAGTTTCTATATTTTCTGTCAAATGTTTCACACAAAACAAATCTATTAATTTGTACTGAGTCTAAGATTGGAAGTGCTCTCTCCTTCCCCTTTGGTCTCCGCTAGTGAGTAAACATCGTGTTATATATAGATGTGTTTTAGGTTAGAAATAAGTAGAACAATCAAATTCATCGGGAAGTTAAGAATTAACATACAAAAATACTAGATAGAGATGAGTTTGGATCGATCATTAGTAATATTGGATTGCCTAAATTAGCCTAATTCATGACAAACATATACTAATACATTCCGCTATGTTTATATATATATATATATATAACCTAAAAGAAAAGGATATTTTCATTGTTTATTTTCCTTTACATTTTAGATTGCTATAGTGCAACTAAGTCAATCTTTTTTATGTGCTTGAAAAATTATGTTGTTGCTGTCACTAAATCTTTTTTTTTTTTAATTTTATCAGTCAATATTATGTTAATATTATGTTGAGATGGTTTTAAGCCTCATACTTTGTTTCCTCTTGCATGCTATTATGTATTCATGGTGTTCAAAAAGTTTTTTGACATGAAATTAATGCTTAATTTTGTAAAATATAATTTAATTTTATCAATTAAGAAAATTTAAGCAACATAGGCAAAATTTAACACTACAAGAATATTCATTTTTGTTTTTACAGTTCATTGGGTGCAAAAAGCCATAAATTAATCCCTAAATTTTTTTTAAAAAAATTTATTCCTATATTTTGAGGGTTCCATGTTTCAATCCTAAATTTTACTTTTTAACATATTAATCACTCAAATTTGAGAAAATACAGCATGTTGCTGGAAAAAGGAGAGGAGGGAAAAAGCTTTTGGTCAGCCATATTCCGACCTCCAAAAAAACTAATCTTGGTGTTAATAGATTTCTCTTTAAGAGAGAGGTTCAGGCCATGTTTGTTTCCCGGAAAGTAGTTTCCGGGAAACCACTTTCCAAACTTTCCTGTGTTTGTTTACCATTAGAAAAGTTGGTCAACGGAAAACACTTTCCAGTCAAAAAAAAAATTTGGTTTGGTTTCCAGGAAAGTGTTTTCCCTTTTCAATGGAGGTGTAGTTTCCCTTTGTACATGTTTCAAAACGTATATCTAGACTCGTAAAATTGTTTATGATATAGTTGAATTTTTTATTTATGGAGAGATTATGGTCTTTTTAGAGTTCGAAATGGGTTTATTCAGATTCATAGTATGTTTTTAGGGTATTTCCAGCCGAAAACAAGTTAAGAATTGGGTTATTGGATTCCTAAAACTAGATTTTAGCTTTCCGATCACTAGGAGTAACTACAAAGTCATCTGAAAGACAATGTGTCATTTACCCAAGCAAACAACGCATAGTTTACTATATATAAAAAAACTAGTGGCAGACGACATGTCATCCACATGTTAAAAACAAAAAATAAAATAAATCCAAACGAGTTGACTTGACCTTTCAAACCTATATGCACCTAGCATTTTCTTAGATATCCTTTCTCCTTCTTCTTCTTCTTTTTCTAAATTTTGACAAAACAAATCTCTTAAAATAAATCTATTAAAATAATATTTATGCAATTATTTTATTTTTTTTTAAGAAGATTAGGTCTTTTGTGATGATATTATCGATTCCTTTATTGATAATTTTGTGTTAGCCTAATATGCATAATTTTGAAAATAATTTACCGATTAATATTGTCGCCTGTGCAGGCACGGGGTAGGAGGACATCAGGATCGATGAGTCACCACCTAGTTGTTTGGTTTAGGGTCACTAAGAAACCCAGGTGGACTGGTCTTATATGAAATTCTAGGATAAATGACAGGTTGTGACTAGAAAATGTATTAACACCCCTAGCACACCTTAACTAAGGTAAGATCTATTGTATGGTCTAGATGTGGCTTAAAGGTATTATTACGTTTCTAACCGATGATTTGTTTATGGGTTAAAACAAATATTTATGCTTATAAATAAATCTAGTATTTTGAATTTATTATGGGCTCTTATACCCAAATAAATTATTACGGAAAAAATTCATGTAAGTGTCCTGATAGGATCCACCTTCCTTTAAGGCTAAAGGATTTTCCATAACTCATATATCATGATGAAGAATACTCTCAATTAAAATTGATGAATATTCAAAATAAAATTATTTGAATTTTTTAATCAACTCCTGTTATTTAAATATCAGTCTACTTGTAGGTTCAATATTCATATCAGAATGTTGACCATTAATTCTCAGAAAAAAAATTTAAGGTTTTTGAAATATTGGTCAAGTTCTCATTGATTCAATGAACTGGTTATTGAAACACTTTTTTTTAAAAAAAATGATAAATGTTTTTAGAAATTTTGGAAAGTTTTGAGATTTCGACAAAAAGCGGATATTTTAATACTGAGTCAGCATCTTATAATAGAAGTTTACAGACTCAGTATTAGTTAAAATTGCTGGAAAAACATGCGAAAGACCCATAAATAATTTTAAATTGATCCTGAAATTTTTTAGATTTTGTTTAGAGTTTATATGGGGGTCTTTTTGACAAAAAAAATCATTTTTTATTCAAAGCAAAATTGTCAAAATAGGTCTAAAATTGTGTTTGTTATACAATACTTTAGGCCAAAAATTCTTCAATAAAAAAAGTAACCAACCAAACAATGTCTTAGTACCTGATCCAAACCAAAACGAATCAAGTTGACTCGAAAAAACTGGTTCAACCCTGACTCGAACCGAAAACCGTGGTTTGATCCAAAACTAAATCAAAACAAACAATTAAACCAAAAACATATCAAAACTAAAAAAAAAAAAACACAAAAACAGATCAAACACCAAGAACATAAAGAACACGATGAACATTCAAACCAAAACTCAGCAAACACAAATCACAAACAAGACAAGTTTTCACGCAATCAAAGGCAAGGCTTTATTCGTAATCATGTGTAGATAAAAAATCGAGCATCCATTTTCTTCAATTAACACTTAAAAACTACTATTTGATCAAAATATGTTTGGGTAGTCAAAAGAACCCTAGAATATAAACGAATGAATAAATGTTATTTATGCATTTTAACCCTGGATTATTTGCTAAAGATGACAAACTAACATGTTTGTGCCAAGAATTAACCTAAAACATATAAAAAACAAGGGGCTAAGGCAAAATTCATACGAAGAACATGAACCCAAAATCTAGAAAATTTCAATAAATTGAAGAACTAATGTTAAAACCCAAATTTAACTTTTTAGGCCTCTAGACACACTATTTTTGTCCTCACAAACCACATTACCAATATCAAGCATAATTGAATCCAAAGAACTAACAAAAAACATCAAATCATCACAAACATGCTTTAAATTCCAACTTCATAACTGCAGCCCCAACAACGGTCAACAAAAACATAAAATTTCAATTCAAAACTAACTCTTTAAACACTTGGAACCCAAACCATGCTCGGAAACCAAGAACATACATTAACAAAATAGAAAAAGACATAAACACCCACTGTCACCTTTTAGTAGAATCCAAAACTACCATATTTTATCAAAATCAGTCACAAACATATTATCCTGACACTTAAACAACTCCTCCAAACAAGATTTAAACAATAAAAACAATATTTTTACATATTAATCAAAACAAAACTAGAAAATATCATAATACTGAAACAAGTTTAAAAAAATCAAAAGAGATTTAAAAATTAAGAAAACATGAATTGGTAGGCCACATGGACTCCACCCTTGAGTTTTTACATGGTTAGACCTTCTCCAAATTTGCTGACTATAAGTTGCTTTTTTTCTTCTCTTTTTCTTCCTTCTTTTTCTTTCACTCTCTCTCTTTCTAAAGCTTGTTAGACCTTCTATGTTAGGCTCTTGAACCTTCATAATAGGATTTATTAACAGAGCATTTCCCCACGTGTTTTCTCTTTCTTTTTCTTTTTTTTGGATTTTCAAGGGTATTTATAGGGTTTTTCTAGGTGTTTATGATGGAAGGTTAGCCCTTTGATTGAAGTGAGAGGTTTTTGAACAAAAGCTAATAGTTGGAAGCTCTTATACTATGCTAGTTTTGTAATTGTGGTTTTGGTTTTAGGGGTACTTGGTGGTTTTGCTAAACCTAGATGGTAAGGAGCTATTTTTGATCTTTTGATCTTGAGATAGAGGTTTTAAAGCCATTGATAAGAGCCCTTTGAGAATATTTAAGTGTGAGCACGCGGAAAAAATGGATGGTTTTTGAAAAATAGATGTCACAGTCAAGGTTGACTCGGTTTACCGCTTTCAAAGTTTTGCTAGAGCAACTCTAATGTAAACGTCATTGGAAATCATCTGAAGTTGGTATAGGAGGTGCATACCTTTTATTTAGATCCAACCTTGCTCAATTTGAAGGTCTATAGCTTCACATTCATTCGTTTAAAAGTGCCAACTCAATCAGACCAGAATCTGAAAATGCAGGGAGCTGATCGGGAACAAGATGTTCTATCTCATTTTTAGGACAATAATTTGTCTCATCTTGGGATAAGAACAATGTTTGTTAGGTCTAGCCTAAACGGGCAAAAAATCTATCCTTTAGTAGGAAAAAAATCTTTCCTTTTTGGAATTGCAAAGCTATCCATTTTTAGAATAGTAATGGGATATCCGCTAAAATTTAGAGTCCAACAACAAATAGTATTTAGACCTTGTTCTAACTCTAAGAACTCAATGTCAATCTTGTACAAATTTTTAGGATGCCTAGAGATTGGCACACACCACAATGTAGTGTTATAACATCTTAGAGGTCTACGTTGTCTAGTTTTCTCTCTAAAAGCTACCACCATTGATGAGTATATCTTACGCCTTGTCAATATAATACTTTCTCATCAATTACCCTCGAGCACCAACCATTCTCGTCAGTGGCTATCTCCTGTCAACTTGTCTCCTTAATGGATGCTAACTGTAACAACCGGGCTTTTCAAGCCCAAAACAACATTAGTTTTTTTTTTTTGTACTTGACACACATCGTGTCGGTAAACAGCGAACATGTTTCCTCACATCATCAATACACAATCCATACATCAATAACAATCAACATTTCATTTAAAAGTGAATCTTACATAAACTCATAATATTATGTTTGCATGATTAGAAATTCGCATTTAAAATATACATGCATAGACATGAGTTTGTATTCTATCCCACAAATAGTCGTCACGAATTTAAGCTAAAAGGATCTAATAATAGTTATACATTCAGTACATTGATTCATACAAAGTACATCATGATTTAGAATACAACTACATGATTCCTTGCAAAAGTAGGTCCGAGTGTATTGGGTTTACTAGGCACCTTGTTGGTGTGACGTCCCTACTACAGTACAAAACATTTACAAGAATGCAATTACTTAATAATAAAAATAATAATAAGAAAGCGGTCTGGCAGTTTAATGAAGCATTAACATTATCTCATGTTTAAAGCGTGACATTAATAGTTCCTTTATGTTCTTGGTATAAACAACTTGCAGTACATATAGATGCACCAATTCTTACAATCAGCCATAATCTTAAATCCGGCCATCCTCTTAAGGCATCATTTGTTGAGGTTAATCGTTCACTCACCCCGGCCAACCCCTTCGAATGCCATCAGCCAAAGCTAATCATTCATTTGTCCCGGTCATCCATTCGGAAGCCATTAACCAAAGCTAATCAATCGTTTGTCCCGGTCATCCCTTCAGATGCTATTAGCCAAAGCTAATCATTCGTTTGTCCTAGTCATCCCTTCGGATGCCATTAGCCGAAGCTAATTAATTGTTTGTCCCGGTCATCCTTTCGGATGCAATTAGCCAAAGCAAATCATTCATTTGTCCTGGCCATCCATTCGGATGTCATTAGCCGAAGCTAATCAATTGTTTGTCTCGGTCATCCCTTCGGATGCAATTAACCAAAGCAAATAATTCATTTATCCCGGCCATCCCTTCGGATGCCATTAGCCGAAGTTAATCAATTGTTTGTCTCGGTCATCCCTTCGGATGCAATTAGCCAAAGCAAATCATTCATTTGTCCCGGCCATCCTTTCGGATGCCATTAGCCGAAGCTAATCAATTGTTTGTCTCGGTCATCCCTTCGGATGCAATTAGCCAAAGCAAATCATTCATTTATCATGCCCATCCCTTCGGATGCCATTAGCCGAAGCTAATCAATTGTTTGTCTTGGTCATCCCTTCGGATGCAATTAACCAAAGCAAATAATTCATTTATCCCGGCCATCCCTTCGGATGTCATTAGCCGAAGCTAATCAATTGTTAACATTTAAGCATTTGAAAATCTTATATCTGAATTAACACAATACAGTAACATCCATGATAAAGTATTTTTCATTATTCAACATTATTAAAAAGGAAGGTGAAGTCACCTACCTGCAGTAGAAGCTCTACTCATGCTCCCCTATTGCTGCTGTTGCACCACACCGGTGGTCCCTCATGCAGTCACAGACTCATCTTATAAATTTTCCTCATTCAATGATATGTTTTAGAATAATCATATCAATAGCTAATAGATCTTTCTTTCAATCATTTCTTTCTTTATATCTTACATTTTTCTCATTACACCCATTAATGTTGTCCTCCTTTATCCAACCATAGTTATCATTCCTTCAAGTCGATATTACAGAGAATCCATATTCATCCATTACTCATATGTTATTTTATATGCATGTTCATTTTCTCATAATAACATACATACATATATCATGTATATTTTCAATGTTAGTATCTCAATGTGCAAGTGTTCGTATAACTCAATTCTTTTATATTTTTATATATAGTATTCACGTGAAAGTCTACTATTACTGTCTAACTTGGAACTGTTACTGTCCAATTTCCAACTGTTACTGTCTAACTTTGAACTGTTACTGTCCCATTTCAAACTGTTACTGTCTAACTTTCAAAGAACTGAAAGGATATATTAAGTTATTTTTCATATGTCCCATGTTTGATGTTTTGACTCTTCCGAGTAATCTTAACTAGAAGTGAGTAAAAAAATTGAAAAATTGATTAAATCGAGAAAATCGGAAAAAAAATAATCTAAAAAACCGAACCGTGAAAAAAAACTGATTAAACCGATTAAAATTTTAAAAAAACCGGCTGGTTCGGTTCGGTTTTGGTTTTATAAGCCTGAAATCAAAAAAACCAAACCAAACCAAACCGAAACCGAAAAAAACTAGAAAAACCGAGCCAAAACCGAGAAAACCGAGCCAAACTGGAAAAATCGAGGCAAACCAGTTTGAACCCGTTTCGGTTCGGTTTTTTTTTAATTTGATTTAATTACTCTTTTTTAATAAAAATCGAACCGAACCGAAAATAATCACCTCTAATCTTAATCATGAAATGATCCTCACTACCAAAGCCTTAATTTTACACATCCTAATTTAGGAGGAACATGCTATAGCGATAAATCCTTGTATATAAAGAGTCGTAATAGAGTAATGTTTCACAGATTTGTTCCACTTTGTGATTTATCACTGGTGTCCTCTTTTATAAAAGGGAATGCAATACTGTACAAGCATGTGCCAGACTGTTATGTAGTGTTATATATATATATATATATATATATAATGTTCTCTCTCTTTCTTTCACCGGTAGCATATCATTCTTATATTTTATTTATTTTTTTGTTTTAAAAATATTTTTAAAAATATTTAATTTTTTTAAATATTTTAACACAAGTTTAAAATTATACAATTATTTTGATATAATTAAATTAATTTATCAGGTTTAAAAATAACTTAGATAATTAATAAAAAACATAATTTGATTTTTTAAAAATAAATTCAAAGTGATCTTTTTTTTAATATTGAGATATTAATATATTAGATTGGATCAAGCTTGACGAATTAATTTATCAAATTCACGATCTAGATGATAGACTTTACTGAGTTTAAAAATTTTATAATTTAAACAATTTTTTATTTAATTGTACGATAATAAAAATAAATGTTCATAAAATTAAGTATAAATTAAACATTGAGATATTTGTTTGAGACTAAAATATCCTCATAAAAATTAAACCAAAATAATTTATGAATGCAAATTTAAAATCAAGCTCATAGTTAAAAAAAAATTAAATAAAAATACTAGAATAAAAAAAAAGAAAAATGCTTTAAAAAACATCACCTTCTTACTATTCATATAAATAATAATAAAAGTGAATTTTCACTCTAACTTTTTACTTTATATATGTGTGTGTGTGAAAGCAAATTACTAGAAATGTGAAAGCAAATTA
>Ga0307515_10024789_pt1 | contig 10425 bp, 9 predicted proteins | sample 17_EM_MG_FD_194513 | JGI IMG/M metagenome (GOLD analysis project Ga0307515, IMG submission 194513) | Populus trichocarpa ectomycorrhiza microbial communities from riparian zone in the Pacific Northwest, United States - 17_EM | ecosystem: Host-associated > Plants > Roots > Unclassified | place...
GCCTCGACCGAAGCCGGAACCGCCGCCAGCGAAGTCCTGACCGCCTCCGGCGCACTCCGCCGCGAGGCCGACGTGCTGCGCGAGGAAATCGACGCGTTCCTGTCGAATATCCGGGCGGCTTAAGCGGTAACTGTCATTCCTGGGCGCAAACCTCGTCAGCGAAGGGAAGCCTCAATGGCCTCCTCAATCTGCTTTTTGAATCGGATTTTGAAATCCGGCACCTCGTAACCCAGGGTCATTTCCAGATGCGCGTCGCCGAGGACCAGGGAGACGAATGTTGACGCCCTGACCGCGGCGGTCTTTTCGTCAAAATGCTTTGCCAGAATTTTGGCGGCCATGCTGCGGGCCAACTGCGGACCGTGCTGATAAAACAGGGCACCCAGCACGGGGAGACGGCCAGCCTCCGCGACGATGGCGCGATAGAGTGCCAGACTGTCCGGTGCGATCAGGCTTTTTGCGAGCAATTGTCCAAGCGCCCGCAGTTCATCCTCAATCGGGCGATTGGCCGCATGAGTGGGTGGGTTCGCCGCAATGGCAGCGGCGCACATCGACTGCACCAACCCCAGAAACAATGCCTCTTTCGAGCCGAAGTGCCGATAGACGGTTTGCTTGCCGACACCTGCGGCAGCCGCGACGTCGTCCATCGTCGCCGTCCCAAAACCATCCCGAAGGAAAACGGTCCTGGCGCCTTCGAGGATGGCAGCCCGCTTACGGATTTGCAGCGAGGTCAGTTCGGGAATGGGCATGTTCACAAGTTAGCGATAGCCGAAAGTTTTGCCGTTGACGAGACTTATCAGTCTCGTTTATATCCGCGTAAACGAGACTAACAAGTCTCGTTATTCCGTCTGGCGGGGATCAGCGAAGGAGCAAGCCATGAAATTCTTCCTTACCGAGCCACAGGGTTCATCGGTGGCGCCGTCGCGCGCGCAGCGATCTCGGCCGGACATCAGCCAAAAGCAGCACCAGGTGCATCGATGATTGTGGAAATCGTCTCGCTTCTTCCGACCATCCTCGCGGCGACTTTGGCCGTCGTGTTCCTCGTTGCCGGCACGATCAACATTCGCGGGCGCGGTACGGTGAAGGCCGACTTTGCGCGCTGGGGTTTCCCCGCCGGCTTTAATCTCGTGTGCGGCGGACTGGAACTTGTCGGCGCCGGGCTGTTGCTGCTGCCTTCGACCAGGTTCTGGGGACTGGCGTTGCTCGGCGCGATCATGGCGGGTGCCATTTTCTCGCTCCTGCGGCATCGGGAGCCGGTCTCGCATCTCGCGCCGGCTTTCTTCGTTGCGGCCCTTCTTGCGCTCGCAGCCATTGCGCTGTCGACGAGCAGCTTTTGGCCGCTTTACAACTCTTGAATTTGGCACCAGGGCCGGAAGCATTGGGCAATTTCCCGCCGGGTCGCTTCAGAGGCCCAAAATCTCGTTGAACCCGCGCCCGCAATTTGAGAACCGGCACCCGCTTTTTCGGCTAGCGCGGCGCCGATTGTGCGGGTAAGTCGGTAGCATGCACTCGAAAACAGACCCCGTTCAGTCCTTCGCCGAGGCCCTGCGATACCCCTGGGAAAATCATCCCGGCCAGGATCAGGTCGTCGAGGTGATGCCCGGCGTTTTGTGGGTGCGGCTCAAGCTGCCGTTCCGGCTCAATCACGTGAACATCTATCTTCTGGCCGACGGCGACGGCTGGGCGATGGTCGATTCCGGTTTCGGCAACGAGGAAACCATCGCGGCCTGGACCACGCTGTTCGAGGGCCCACTGAAGCATGTGAAAGTCTCGCGGCTGATCGTGACCCATTCGCATCCCGACCATGTCGGTCTCGCGGGGTGGATCACCGAGCGCTTCGACTGTCCCTTGCAGATGTCGCAGGTCGAGTATCTGCAATCGGTCTATCACCAGAACCGCGGCACCGAGGAACGGCGCAACGCGCAGCGGCTGTTCTTCCGCCGCCACGGCATGGATGAGAGCCTGACCGACACGCTGCTGAGCCGCGGCCAGGATTATCTGAAGCAGGTCTCGATCCTGCCGCCGTCCTATCGCCGCATCTCGCATGGCGACGAAATTTCCATCGGCACGCGGCGCTTCAAGGTCATCACCGGCGGCGGCCACGCGCTCGATCAGGTGATGCTGTATTGCGCCGCCGACAAATTGTTCCTTTCGGCCGATCAGGTGCTGAGCAAGATCTCGCCCAATGTCAGCGTCTGGGCGGTCGAGCCCAACCAGAACTCGCTCGGCGAATATCTGGCTTCGCTGGCGAGCCTCACCACCACGCTGCCCTATGACGTCATGGTGCTGCCCGGTCATGGCGTGCCGTTCTACGGCCTCAAGACCCGGATCAAGCAGCTGGCCGACCATCACGAGGACCGCTGCCGCCTGATCGCGGAAGCCTGCCGGGAGGTTCCGCAGACCTCGAAGCAACTGGTCCCGGTCGTGTTCCACAAGCACGTGCTCGACGCCCACCAAATGGGCTTTGCCGCGGGCGAGCTGATCGCGCATGTCAACTACATGCTGGTCGAGGGACGCCTGACTTCGGAAGTAACCGACGGCGTGCTGTATTTCCGGGCCACCTGATCGCCAAACTAATCCATGGCTATTGCGCCCAAAAGGGCGCACGGTCGCGGCATGCGAGTTCTCCCGTCGCGCCAGAGCTTTCGCGCTCAATCCCTGAATTGCTGTAGCACTGACTTGATGCCGTCATGTTGACGCGCTCGGCACTGCTTTTCGAGAACGGACTGCCCGATCTTCCGGCGCTGCTGGTCGAAGCGCATCGCAACCCCGGCGGAATCTGGCGCATCAAGTTCAGCTATGAGGCCAGCGAACCGCTTTCGATGAGTGCGGTGCAGGCAACGACGATGGCGGTAGCCCTTCATGCGATCGGCGAGGCCGAATTGGCCAACGAGATCGACGACGCGCTGAAAAGTGCGGTTCGCTATTCGTCGATGTAACTGCTCTGGGGCAAACTCGCCCGCAAAGGAAAATGGATGAAAACCGTTATCGCCGCACTGGCGCTGTGCACCCTCGCACACACCGCACTCGCGGCAGGCCCGGAATGCCGTACGATCGAAAGCAACAGCGCCCGGCTAGCCTGTCACGACGCCGCTTCGCCGCCGAGAATCGAAAAGCCCAAGCTGGTCGAGAAAGAAGCGCCGCGAGCTCCGTACAAGGATCCCTTCATCGCGGAGAACGCCCGAACCACCAGCAAACTGAACAATATCTGTCGCGGTTGCTGAACCACGCGCAAGCGACTGGTTCCGCTTCGCGCAAGGACGACAATGGCCAAACCGTCTGACTACCGGATCATTACCTTTCAGCGCCAGCCCGGACTCTGGCGCGCCAACATGACGCCGATCGTTGTGCCTGCCACCATCACGCGGGGCGCGGCAATCCGTGGCTTCGTGACGGCGGAAGACAGCAAGTCCGAAGAAGACGCCATCATCGCCGCCAATCGCGCCATCAAGGAATTAGACGCCTAAGCTCCCCGCTTCACGGTTTCGGCTGCGCGGCCGCAACGGCACCCGGCAATAGTGTGCGAGCCGTCAGCTCACCGATCTTACGGCCCATGTCCTTTCCGGCCTCGGTGGAAAAGCGATAGTGGAATCCGGCATAGATGCGGGCGTTCGCGACCTCGTCGCTATAGTCCTGCAGGCGGGTCCATTTTCTGACGACGCCGGGCGCTGTCGGGCTGACCAGCGTGATCTCGCCGACCTCGTTGCCGGCGACATTCTGCAGAACGGTGGCAACGGCAGCCGCCGTGATGCAGTGCGCGCACGGATACTCCGGATGCATCGGGGTGGCGCCGAGCGGCAGCCATGCGGCCTCCCGCGGGGTCGCCGGATTCGACGTCTGGTCGGCATTGCGGATGGCCGTCACCGGGCGCCAGAGATTATAGGTGTATTTGGCGTCGAACACCGCGGTGAAGGCATCGGCGCCGGCAATGGCACTCAGCGCATACAGCCGGGCGCAATCCTCGATATCCATCTTTTTGGCCAGCGCGACCTGTTTGACGATGGGATTGTAGGTGCGCGGCCCGGTGAAGAACCAGAACCGGGCCATCGTGGTCTGTTCGGCCGTGCGCCTGGTGCTGGCGCTGCTGCCGACTTCACGAATTTCGTTCAGGTCCCGTGTCCAGACTTCCGAGGTGAGCGCCGGAGGGGCTGCGGGGCGGAACTGCGACCCGCTGCTCATGGCCCAAGGTGTCATCTTTCCGCTGGTGGATTCGATCGGCATTGCGGTCGGCACATAAACGCCTGACGTGGTAACGGGACGATAGCTTTCCGGCGCGCTGGTGCCGTCATCGGTGCGCAGCGCGATGATCCCGGCGGCGGCTTTCCTGCCAAGTTCGACTCCCTTCGATTTCGCGTCCGCATCGGCAATTCCGGCGAGCGACGCCGCAAGGCTCGCGTCGAGATCGGCCTTTTGATCGGGATAGAGCGCCAGCAGCACGTCATGCGCCGCGCTGGCCGCCGCGGCCTCCCGTGACACGCCGCGATCCGCCACCAGATTGAGTTTGTAAGGCGCGTATCGCCTGTCGACGGCGTTGACCGCCTCGAACATCGCAACATGGAGCATCGCCTGACCGCGGGCGTTGGCCGCGTTCAGGATCTGCTTTTCGATGGCGATGGCGTCCGCCTTGGCGTTCCAGTCCATGATGACGTCGCCCCGCGCGGGGATCGTCAACATCGCCACCGCGAAAGTGCCGGTGAGCAGGGCCAGGGGAATTCTCAAGGGAATTCTTGATGCCGCTTTCATGGCTGCGTTCCTCCATCGGTGCCCGGCAAATCCGGGCTTGCTCAAGGGCTTGCACATCCGCCGCCGGAGGTCGTGAAGGACCGATGAAATTCCGGTGAAATGGTTTAGGGTGGCCGCGACAACCCTAGAAAATGGGCCAATTGCCCTGTCCGATTTGGCAGAAACCAGGAGCTATCGTTTCGGGCGATTTGTCGTCGATCGCCGATCGGCCTGCTTGCGCTGCGACGGCGCCGTGTTGCCGTTGCGGCCGAAAACCTTCGACGTGCTGGTCTATCTGGTGCAGCACCCGGGCCGGCTGGTTCCCAAGGCAGAGCTGATCGACAGCGTCTGGCAAAACGTCAACGTCACCGAGAATTCGCTGGTCCAGTGCATCAAGGAAATCCGCCAGGCGCTCGGCGACGACACCCAGACCAGCGTCGAAACCGTCTCCAAGCGCGGTTATCTGTTCGCTTCCCCCGTCATCGCGCTCGATGGCCAAGAATCGTACTATTTGGACGATCGCGGCACCAGCATGCCCGGCCTTGCATCCGACGCGGATCGCGCGCTGCCGCTGCCCGATCGTCCCTCCATCGCCGTGCTGCCGTTCGACAATATGAGCGGCGATCCCGATCAGGAATACTTTGCCGACGGCATCTGCGAAGACATCATCACCGCATTGTCGCGCATCCGCTGGCTGTTCGTCATCGCCCGCAACTCCACCTTCGTCTACAAGCACCGCGCAGTGGATGTGCGGCAGGTCGCGCGCGATCTTGGCGTACGCTATGTGCTGGAAGGCAGCGTTCGCCGGGCCGGCCATCGGCTGCGTGTCAGCGCCCAGCTGATCGACGCGTTGTCGGGTTCGCATCATTGGGCCGAGCAGTACGACCGCGAACTCGGCGAAATCTTCGCCGTGCAGGACGAAATCACCCGCAGCGTGGTCGGCGCCATCGAACCGCGCCTGTTGGCGGCGGAAGGCGTTCGCGCGCTGTCGCGATCCTCCGAGGATCTCGGCGCCTGGGAACTGGTGGCGCGTGCGCAAACCCAGGTCTGGCGTGTCACGCGCGCCGATACCGCGACGGCGGTCGACGCCCTGAAACAGACGGTGGCGGCTTATCCGGATTACGCGCCGGCCCGAAGCCTGCTGGCGTTCCGACTGTTGTTCGCCGCGCATATGGGATGGGTCGATCGCGATGACGCACTGCGCGACGGCCGCCAGCACGCCGTTCGTGCGATGGCGCTCGACGATGGCGATTCCTGGGGACAGATCGCGCTTGGCTATCTGGCCATGATGGAGAGGCGCTCCGAGGAATCGATTGCGGCGTTTCGGCGGGCGGTCGAACTCAATCCGAACTCTGCGGCAGCGCGCGGCGGTCTCGGCCACTGCCTGGCGTTTGCGGGCCGGGACGGCGAGGCGATTGAGCATGCAGAAAGCGCCATCAGGCTCAGTCCGCTGGATCCGGACATGGCGATCTTCGTGGGGGGTATCGCCGTCGCGCATTATTGCGCCGGCCGATACGTCGAAGCGGCCCGTTACGCGGAGGAGCAGTTGCGGTTGCGTCCGGGCTATCACGGCGGGCAACGCTTGCGCTGCGCCAGCCTTGCCCAGAGCGGACGCATCGACGAAGCGCGGGAACTTCTCTCGTGGGTGCGGACCGAGCAGCCGCAGCTGTCGATCGAATGGATCAGGGCGAGCGTGCCCTACCAGACGCCGGAATTGATGGACCGGTTCCTGGACGGCATGCGAAAGGCGGGGTTGGAATGACGCCCTGCCGTGCCACGGCCATACCCCCAGCGCATGCATACGGGTGGACCGCAAATCGCGCCTAGCGTGTTGATCGAGATCAAGATTTGCCCGGCCTAGGTAGCATCCCGGAGGCGGGCTTAAATGTGGGATTTCACATAGACACCAAACCTGGAAAGGCTCTAAAAAGGCTCACGCCGTTCCGGCCGGTTCCGCTCCAGGTTTTGCCAGGTCTTCTATGGATTACAGCAAATTCTTCTCCGCCGCCCTCAACCGCCTGCATGACGAGCGGCGCTACCGGGTTTTCGCCGACCTCGAACGGATCGCAGGCCGCTTCCCGCATGCGCTCTGGCACTCGCCCAAGGGCCAGCGCAACGTCGTGATCTGGTGTTCCAACGATTATCTCGGCATGGGCCAGCACCCCAAGGTGGTCGGCGCCATGGTCGAGACCGCGACCCGTGTCGGCACCGGCGCCGGCGGCACCCGCAACATCGCCGGCACCCATCACCCGCTGGTGCAGCTCGAGGCCGAACTGGCCGACCTGCACGGCAAGGAAGCCTCGCTGCTGTTCACCTCGGGCTATGTCTCGAACCACACCGGCATCTCGACCATCGCCAAGCTCATTCCGAACGTCCTGATCCTGTCGGACGCGCTCAACCACAATTCGATGATCGAGGGCGTGCGCGAGGCGCGCTGCGAGCGGCTGATATTCCGTCATAACGACGTCGCCCATCTCGAAGAGCTGCTGATTGCGGCCGGCGACCGCCCCAAGCTGATCGTTTGCGAGAGCCTCTATTCGATGGACGGCGACGTCGCACCGCTCGCCAAGATCTGCGATCTCGCCGAGAAATACGGCGCCATGACCTATGCCGATGAAGTGCATGCGGTCGGCATGTACGGCCCCCGCGGCGGCGGCATTGCCGAGCGCGACGGCGTCATGCACCGCATCGACGTGCTGGAGGGCACGCTGGCCAAAGCCTTCGGTTGCCTCGGCGGCTATATCGCGGGGAAGGCCGATGTCATCGACGCCGTGCGCTCCTATGCAGCGGGCTTCATCTTCACGACCGCGCTGCCGCCGGCAATCTGCTCGGCCGCAACAGCCGCGATCCGCCACCTGAAAACCTCGACCTGGGAGCGCGAACGCCACCAGGATCGCGCCGCCCGCGTCAAGGCGATCCTCAACGCCGCCGGCCTGCCTGTGATGTCGAACGACACCCATATCGTGCCGCTGTTCGTCGGCGACCCCGAGAAGTGCAAGCAGGCTTGCGATATCCTGCTCGAAGAGCACGGCATCTACATTCAGCCGATCAACTATCCGACCGTCGCCAAGGGAACCGAGCGCCTCCGGATCACGCCCTCGCCCTACCATGATGACGGCCTGATCGATCAGCTGGCCGAAGCACTGCTGCAGGTCTGGGACCGGCTCGGCCTGCCGCTGAAGCAGAAATCGCTCGCGGCCGAGTAAACCCTACCGCTTTAAACCCCGGAAATTGGGCCGGTAGCGCGATGCGCTGCCGGCTCAATGCGTTTATAGTGCCGGCTCCGGCCCGGCGCGGGTGAACTAGACGCGCCCGAACAGAGGCCGTGAAGGGAGACAGGCAGCAATGCTGCACGACTGGGGCGTCATCGCCGCCGCATTCGCCTATATCGGACTGTTGTTCTTCGTCGCCAGCCATGGCGACCGCCTGTCGCCGAGCCAACGCGGCCGCGCCAGCTTGATGATCTATCCGCTGTCGCTGGCGATCTACTGCACCTCCTGGACCTTCTTCGGCTCGGTCGGCTTCGCCAGCCGCACCAGCGTCGACTTCCTCGCGATCTATGTCGGCCCGATCCTGATGATCGGGCTGTGCACGCCGCTGCTGCGCCGCGTGATCAAGCTCGCCAAATCGCAGAACATCACCTCGATCGCGGACTTCATCGCCGCGCGCTACGGCAAGAGCCAGGCGGTGGCGGCAACGGTGGCCGTCATCGCCATCGTCGGATCGGTGCCCTATATCGCGCTCCAGCTCAAGGCGATGTCCTCCTCGCTGGAAACGATCCTGAGCGAGGACAAGCTGTTTTCGTCGGTCCCGATCATCGGCGACATCGCGCTGGTGGTGACGCTGGCGATGGCAGTGTTCGCCGTGCTGTTCGGAACCCGCCAGACCGACGCCACCGAACACCAGCATGGCCTGATGCTGGCGGTCGCCACCGAATCCATCGTCAAGCTGGTGGCGTTTCTCGCCGCCGGCCTCTTCGTCACCTTCTGGATGTTCTCGCCGGCCGAGCTGATCGATCGCGCAATGAAAACCCCGGAAGCGGTGCGCGCGATCAGTTACACGCCGTCGATCGGCAATTTCCTGACCATGACGCTGCTGTCGTTCTGCGCGATCATGCTGCTGCCGCGCCAGTTCCACGTCAGCGTGGTTGAGAATTCCAGCCCCGCCGAGGTCAGCCGCGCGCGCTGGCTGTTTCCGCTCTATCTGGTCGCCATCAACCTGTTCGTGATCCCGATCGCGATCGCAGGCCTCGTCACCTTCCCGTTCGGCGCCGTCGAGAGCGACATGTATGTGCTGGCGCTGCCGATCGAGGGCAATTCTCCCCTGCTCAGCATTGCCGTCTTTGTCGGCGGACTGTCGGCCGCGACCGCGATGGTGATCGTGGAATGCGTGGCGCTCTCCATCATGGTCTCCAACGATATCGTGCTGCCACTGGTGCTGCAGCGAAGCCCCGGCGCCCACCAGCCCGGCCAGCAGGATTTCGGCGACTTCCTGCTCAAGGTGCGGCGCTTTGCGATCTTCGCCATCATGGTGATGGCCTATTTCTACTATCGCGCGCTCGGCAACGCGCAGCTGGCGGCGATCGGCCTGTTGTCGTTCGCGGCCATCGCCCAGCTCGCGCCGGCCTTTTTCGGCGGGCTGTTCTGGCGGCAGGGCACCGCGCGCGGCGCCATGGGCGGCATGTTGATCGGCGTCGCGGTGTGGATCTACACGCTGTTCCTGCCGAGCTTCCTCGAAACCACCACCGAGGGGATGCAATTCCTGCAAGCCGGACCGTTCGGCATCGAGGCGCTGCGCCCGCGGGCGCTGTTCGGGGCCGACCTGCCGCCGCTGATGCACGGCGTGTTGTGGTCGCTGGCACTCAATATCCTGACCTATGTCATGATGTCGCTGGCGCGCCAGCCGTCGTCGATCGAACGCCTGCAGGCCGATCTGTTCGTGCCGAACACGCTGACCCCGATTGCGCCCACCTTCCGGCGCTGGCGCACCACGGTCACGGTGCAGGACATCCAGAGCACGGTGGCGCAATATCTCGGCCCCGACCGCGCCCGGCAGACATTCGAGGCCTTTGCCGCCGACCGGCCCGGCCATCTCGATCCGGCCGCCCCCGCCGATTTCGAATTGCTGCAGCACGCCGAGCGCCTGATCGCCTCCTCGATCGGCGCGGCGTCCTCGCGCCTCGTGATGTCGCTGTTGCTGCGCAAGCGCACCGTCTCGGCCAAGGCGGCGCTGAAGCTGCTCGACGATTCCCACGCCGCGCTGCATTTCAACCGCGAGATCCTGCAGACCGCGCTGAACCATGTGCGCCAGGGCATCGCGGTGTTCGATGCGGATCTGCAGCTGATCTGCTCGAACGCGCAGTTCGGCGAGATCCTGGCGCTACCGCCACATCTGGTGCAGCTCGGAATCCCCTTGCAGGAAATCCTCGAATTCATGGCCGCCGTCGACCCATCGGTCACCGGCGACAGCGATATCATGCTGGCGCGGCGGCTCACCGCCTACACCACCGAGGGCGAGCCCTATCTGGAGCGCCTGCCGGACCGTCACATGGTGATCGAGGTCCGCTCCAACCGGATGCCCGGCGGCGCGCTCGTCATCACCTTCTCCGACGTCACGCCGAGTTTCGAGGCCGCCGAAGCGCTCGAGCGCGCCAATGCCACGTTGGAAAAACGCGTGCGGGACCGCACCGAGGAACTCACCCGCCTG
>Ga0307515_10024790_pt1 | contig 10425 bp, 9 predicted proteins | sample 17_EM_MG_FD_194513 | JGI IMG/M metagenome (GOLD analysis project Ga0307515, IMG submission 194513) | Populus trichocarpa ectomycorrhiza microbial communities from riparian zone in the Pacific Northwest, United States - 17_EM | ecosystem: Host-associated > Plants > Roots > Unclassified | place...
TTTTAAATATAATTATATATTATATATATATATATATATATATATATATATATATATATGCTTTTTATATCAATATTAGGTAACTTATAAAAGGTTCATTTTAAGACGTGACATGTAATACTAAAATATAAATATTGTTATATTTATATAATAGTTCCGATGTAGCCGCAATATAACTTTATTGTAAAAGAAAATTAACAAAATAAATATTTTATTCTTAATGAATATTCATGAATATTTAAAAAAAGTTTATATTTTGTTTCTATTTTTGGGTGCTTTATATAGAAAGGACATTATTATTTTTGAAATCCTTTTGATTTTGTTTCTATTTTTGGGTGCTTTATATTTTCTTACAACTGTAGTTTATATGTGTGTGTATCATTATAATATCATTATATGCTTTTTATATTAAAATTTGATAACTTATAAAACGTTGATTTCAAAATGTAAAATGCATGATTAGAATATAAACATTATTATAATTATATATTAGTTGCTATGTCCCCCACAATGTCACTTTACTGTAATTTTATTTTTAACAAAATAAATATTTTATCCTCAATGAATATTCATGAATGTTTAAAGAAAGTTTACATTCTGTTTCTTTTTTGGGGTTTTTTATATTGCAAGGACTTTATTATTTTAGAAATCCTTTAGATTTTATGATCTTTTAATATCCTTAGATCAATTTTGTTTTTAATATAACTCTAGTTTGTTTATATATATATGCTTTTTATATCAAAATTAGGTAATTTATAAAAAGTTCATGTGTGACTAAAATATGAACATTGTTATACTTATATATTAGCTTTGATGTCCCCACAATGTCACTTTATTGTAAAAAAATTAACAAAATAAATATTAATAGATATCAGAGCCTGTTGAGATCTGGGTAGAAATAATGATTTAATTTACAGAAATCCAAGTGAGAAGATAGCGCCTTAGTTAATAGGTGAATGCTACTGAATGGTGTAAGTCTTGTTAAGCGAGTAAGTGTATAGGGTAGTGAACCATATAATTTGCAACCTATTTTCTAAACTATCTTTTCAAACTATGGATTTTGTTTTTTACAAATCTACTTCTATTTCAACTTTTTCTACATCTGAAACCTCTGCGAATAAAAGAATTGTATAAAGTAAAGAAATAACAATTGAAGATTTTACAAAAAATATTGATTATTGAAAAATTTCAAAGATTTTCCAATCACAGATTTATCAAAAATCTAAATATGACATTTTCAAAACAGATTTTACGATTAAAACTGAGGAAAGAGATATTTAGGTTACAAAACCTTTTGAGACTATCCAATTCCTCTCCTAAAAATCCCTACAAAAACACTTAGCCAGAAATTACAAATACATCCATGTTGGCCTTGTCCAAGTTGGGATAAAACCCTTTACAAAAGAAGGCTTAAACACCTCCATTCTAGCTGTCCTTCGAGATGCTAGATTCCACAATTTCCAAGACTCACTCCTAAGTTCCATCGAGTCTAGCCTCTGCAACGGTCCAGTATTGTAACGACCCAGCTTTTTCAAGGCCACAATCGATGGATTTTTTTTTTGATACTTCTCACAATGACATTTTGTAAATTAGTAATTATGTTCCTTCCTTATCATGGCATCATAGGGATATAGTTCTCCTAAAACAACATTTTCATACAACAGATACCCAGTACACATGTCCATAACATTATATTTTCATATTCATACATTTACATTACGTCATATTGACATACCTGTGTGTTTGCATTCATGTTCCAATCTCGTTATCAACACGAGTTTATAATCGACAATCTTATACAACTAGTACTTTCTTTCATACGATCCTCATGTGATTTCACAACATAACATCCTTATAAAAGGAAATACCACATAAATGTATTCATAGCATCGTGTCTGCATCTTCGCACATCCTCATCCGTGCTCTATTACAATTTCCATTACAAGTCCTTACATAGTACTTTTCAAAATATGTGAACCTGTGGAACGGGCTTTCCTATGCACCTTGATTGTGTGATGTCACTGTTACAAAACAACATGGATACAATAATTGTAAATAATCTAACATAATAATAAACATCTAGAAAGTACATTGTCGTTGCTTTTTGTTATTAACTTAGAATGGGAAGATTCCTTCTTATATACATTGTACATCTCTTATTATTTCGTTAATTGTACTTTTCTCACTCACATACCCCAAACTCTCCATGAGGTTGTGGGGCCGAAGTTTAACATCGATCGGGGTTAAATACTTCGCCTTAACCCAGTCATCCACCTTGGATACTTATAGTCGTAGCTAATTGCAACATTTAAATTCGGCCATCCGTCTCAGATGCCATTAAAAACAACTAATCACGAAATCAACCCCCGTCATTCCTATAGATACCATTAACCAAAGCTATTTTTTTTTTATAATCAATTTAGCCATCCACCACGGATCAACCCCCGTCATTCCTATAGATACCATTAACCAAAGCTAATTTTTTTTTTTATAATCAATTCAGCCATCCACCACGGATGCCATTAGCAAAAGCAAATCATCAAACGCAACTCGGTCATCCATCATGGATGTCATTAGCCGAAGCTAATCATCAATCACAACCCGGTCATCCGTTTCTGATGACATTAGCCAAAGTTGATCAAACATTTGTCCCGGTCATCCATCTCGGATGCCATTAGCCGAAACTAATCATCATTTATCTCGGTCATCCGTTTAGGATTCCATTAGCCGAAGCTAATCATCATTTATCTCGGTCATCCTCTTAGGATGCCTTTAGTCAAAGTTAATCAATCAATTGTTCTGGTCATCCATTCGAATGTCATTAGCCGAAGCTAATCATCATTTTCCCAGTCATCCACTTAAGATGCCATTAGCTGAAGCTAATCAATTAATTATCCCGGTCATCCATCTCGGATGCCATTAGCCGAAGCTAATCAATATTTATCCTGATCATCCACTTAGGATGTTATTAGTCGAAACTGATCAACAATCACAACTCGGTCATCCATCTCGAATGCCATTAGCCGAAACTGATCAACAATCACAACTCGGTCATCCATCTTGGATGCCATTAGTTGAAGCAAATCATCATTTATCCCGATCATCCATAGCCGAAGCTAATCAACATTTATCCCAGTCATCCACTTAGAATGCCATTAGCCGAAACTGATCAACAATCACAACTCGATCATCCATCTCGGATGCCATTAGCCGAAACTGATCAACAATCACAACTCGATCATCCATCTCGGATGCCATTAGCCGAAGCTAATCATCATTTATCTCGGTCATCAACTTAGGATGCCATTAGCCAAAACTAATCAACAATCACAACCCGGTCATCCATCTCGAATGCCATTAGCCGAAGCTAATCAATATTTATCCCGGTCATCCACTTAGGATGCCATTAGCCGAAGCTAATCAATATTTATCCCGGTCATCCACTTAGGATGCCATTAGCCGAAACTGATCAACAATCACAACTCGGTCATCCATCTCGGATGCTATTAGCCGAAACTAATCATCATTTACCCCGGTCACCCATTTAGGATGCCATTAACCAAAGCTAATCAACATTTATCCCGGTCATCCATCTCGGATGCCATTAGCCGAAGCTAATCAAACATATGTCCCGGTCATCCATTCGGATGCTATTAACCGAAGCTAATCATCATTTATCTCGGTCATCCACTTGGGATGCCATTAGCCGAAGCTAATCAATTAATTTTCCTGGTCATCCCTCTCAGATGCCATTAACCCAAGCTAATCAATTAATTTTCCTGGGCATCCCTCTCGAATGCCATTCGCCGAAGCTAATCAACATTTATCTCGGTCATCCATTTAGGATGTCATTAGCCGAAGCTAATCAATCAATTGTTCGGTCATCTATTCAGATGCCATTAGCCGAAGCTAATCATCATTTATCCCAGTCATCCACTTAGGATGCCATTAGCCGAAGCTAATAAAACATTTTTCCTGGTCATCCATTTGGATGACATTAGCCGAAGCTAATAATTAAGCAATTAAATGTTCCAGAGACGGTTTATGAGATCACTATAACATGGTAATATCCTTTGAATTGCTCATTCAAACGATTCATAACAATTTGACATTCACTGTAACATAATAGTAGACCCTTCGTGATACTCGTACAGACGTCACATAATAGTTTAACATTCAGTAAACACGATAACAAATCCTTTGTAATACAAACAAACATTCCATAACAGTTATCATTCAGTATAACACAACAGTACACCCTTTGTATTACTCATCCAACCATTCATGCCAGTTAATGATCAATATAATACAATAATAGATCCCTCGTAATACTCATACAACCATTCATGATAATTAACATTCAGTATAATACAATGGTAGATCCGTCGTAATACTCATGCAATAAAATACAACAGTAGATCCTCCGTAATACTTATACAACTATTCATCACAATTACATTCAATAAAATACAACAGTAGATCCTTTGTAATACTCATACAACCATTCGTCATAATTACATTCAATAAATACAACAATAGATCTTTCGTAATACTCATACAACCATTCGTCAGCAGCCCAAATTCATAATAGCCAAATCAACATCTCATAGTCAGTTTAATATTCATTGCAACGCCATAATATATCCACCTCAAACAGGTCATTTCAGAACATTAACATTTTCATCATCATCTCAATATTTATCAAGAACTTGATCAACATTTCATAGTCGTTTTGACAATCATCAAGAATTCAAGTAGACACTTCATTGTTGTTTCATCATTCTTCAAGGATTCAATAATATATCATCATAAGTATCATTTCAAAACATAAACATCATACGAGAAGAAGGTGTAAAACACCTACCTGTTCCACCTGCGATTTGTCCCTGTCCTGATGATGGTCTGATCTCGGCAGCATCACCTAAGACATCAATGCCACAATTCAGTATATTTGCATTCTTAAATCCCATTCATCACCATACTTATTTCAAGAATTCATATGTTCACAATGAGATTGTTGCAAGCATTTGAGTCATTTCTGCCCGGGAGGCCTATTGTAGAAATCGGCAGAGAAAACTGACTCGCTGCAGGTCGAACAGTTCGGCAACGAAAACTGGTTCGCTGCAGGCTGCGCAATTTGGCAGCCAAAACTGTTTCGTTGTTGGCGCCATAATTTTGGTAGTGAATGCTACTTTGCTGCAGCCAACACGTTTTTGGCAGCAAATGCTAATTCGCTGCAGACAACTCAATTCCAGCAGCAAGTCACAAATTTGCTGCAGACAATACAACTTCGGCAGTGAATCATAATTTTGCTGTAGAACACAATTCGACAGCGAATGGTAATTCGTTACAGACAACTCAATTTCGGCAGCGAATTTCAATTTCGTTGTAGTTTTGGATGTTGACTAACTAAGGAAATTGGTCTTGCTCAATTTGGAGTTATATAACTCCAACTATGGGTCACCAACCGAGACTGGGTCATGACAGACCCTGTAGGGTAGTAGGTCTAGTTCGTTGATGAGCAATTTTGACTATCTTAGAGGCAAAACTGAGTTCTCCTTCCTTCAGAGAACTTGTAGCCTCGTGTCTTAGCTTTCCAGCGAGACCAATCTCGCTTGAAACGAAGTTCTATAACTCTAGATATAGTTAAAAGTCTAAGGAGAGGTTGGACGGTAACAATTCAATATCTAGACAGTAACAGTTGGACAGTAACAGTTCAATGTCTAGACAGTAATGGTTGGACAGTAATAGTTACTGTCTAACAGTTCAATGTCTAGATAGTAACAATCCAAATGTTTGTTGATGAGCAATTTAGACTGTCTTGGAGGCAAAACTGGGTTCTCCTTCCTGCATAGAACTTGTAGCCTCATGTCTTAGCTTTCTAACAAGACCAATCTCGCTTGAAACAGAGTTCTATAACTTTAGATATAGTTAAAAATCTGAGGAGAGGTCGAACAGTAACAGTTCAATGTCTAGACAGTAACAATTCGAGATTTAAACAGAAACAATTCAAATATAAAGAAAGGAATGATAACTCTGGTTGGACAAAGAACGACAATATTAATAGGTGTAATGAGAAACATAAAATATTAAGAAATGACTGAAAGAAAGACTTATTGGCGCTATTGATATGGTTACTATAAAACATATCCTTAAGTGAAGAAAATTTATGAGATAAACCTGTGATTTGCAGGAGTGACCACAGATGTGGTGCAACAGCAGCAGTTGGGGAGCACGAGTAGAGCTTCTATTGCAGGTAGGTGGATTGCACCTATACTTTCTAGTTAAATTCCATGATTTAATAAATTACCAATGTGAAATGTGAATTACTGAATGTATGTGTATTCAAGGTGAAAGGTTGTTGTGTGAATTGCCAAGTGATGAAATTATCCCTGACAAAGAAAATATGAGAAGTGTGATTTGAGGCGTGAACTAACATACATTTAGTGTATGTTAGGATCCCGAGTAAGGGGATCAACCATGTATTGGCTAGCATACATTTAATATATATTAGGATCCCAGGTAAGGGGATCGTCACATTTGGACTACCATACATTTAATGTATGTTAGGATCCCGGGTAAAGGGATCAACCATGTATTGAATAACATACATTTAGTGTATGTTAGGATCCCGGGCAAGGGGATCAACTATGATTGGCTAGCATACATTTAGTGTATGTTAGGATCTCGGATAAGAGGATCATCATGGATTGGCTAGCATACATTTAGTGTATGTTAGGATCCCAGGTAAGGGGATCACCTTGCATCGACTCCTACGAGGTGATGATGATGATACCAGTGAAATTGGTATCGGTAATGTGTTAAGCAGAAATAATCATGATTGATCTTATAAAATCTGGAATGGAGGTTGATAATGGGAGAAGAAACGGTTATTAGTAGTTGAACAATGATGAGATTCTAATGAAAACCAGAAGGGAGAAGTGAACAAAATATGAATGCATGTTACCATTTTTAAATTGTTAGATCGTGTTGTTATATTTATTGTGATATTCATGTTTCAATAATATGTATTTTGTTTCAGGACCATTGCATGCACGACAGGAGTAAATCCTACCTTATGTTCCCTTCTTGTAATCTAGGTTTTAGGGAGTATACCCTTGTATTTTTTAAACATGAAAATGTTTGTATAACTTAATTTATATAATTAATGTTTAAACTTGATTAAATTAACTTAACTCTGTAGTTCATATAACCATATTTCATGTATGTGTATTTATATTTTTATCCATCTATAATGATATTTTGTTATATAATGTATATCATAAATATTGTGGTTGATATGTGTGATAATATTTGTGGGATTGAGACGCAGGATGATTGGGTCGGGATGGAGTTAAGAGATGCGAGTTATTAGAAGTGTAAACAAGTTACATGTCGATAACTTGGGACCTTCTGGTATAGGGGAGACCCCGTCGAAATTTCGGTAGACTTTAATACGAAGACCGTGAATATATATAGAAAAAAAAAATTACTCTATTTTTCGGTTGATATGAGATTGTTGTTTTTATCTCGAAATGGGGGATGTTACAATTGGAGACTAGGTCTGATGGGGGATGTAGTATAAATGATAGAGAAGCTAGGAAGAAGGAGAGTGTTACTGGAAACTCTCCAGATGAAGTCGAGGATGATCTTAACTGTGGTAGTGGATTTCGTACAATAGGGGAGAGAGGTATGAGAATCAGCCAATGAGGGGACATATTCGGCCACATAGGAATTTTGAGTATAGAGGGGATTTTGATGAATTGGGTGATGTAGTATTAAGTTAAAAATCTCAGTCTTTAAGGGAAAAACTGATCCAGAAGCTTACTTAGATTGGGAAAAAAAGATAGAGATAATTTTTGACATCGATAGGTACTCTGAAGAAAAGAAGGTTAAGTTATTTGTAGTGGAGTTTACTGATTATGCCATGGTTTGGCGGGAGAGATTAGTGGTAGAAAGAAGAAGAAATAGAGAAAGACCAGTTAACACGTGGAAGGAGTTGAAGACAATAATGAAGAAGAGGTATGTTCCTAAACACTATTATAGGGAGTCGTTTAATAGTTTACAAATGATTACACATGGTAGTAAAAGTGTGGAGTATTAGAAGAATTAGAGGTGACTATGATTAGAGCTAGTGTTAATGAAGATGAGGAAGTTATTATATGTAGGTTTTTGAATGACTTGAATAGAGACATAGCTAATGTTGTGGAGAATTGAAAAGAAAATGTAGTACACGATATGGAGCTTATTTAGAGTCTTCTTCGGGTTAGAAGTTGAATTATAGGAGAGAGGGTAGTGCACCATCGAAGCCTTTGGTGACTTCTAAGGTTGTCGAACCTACATCCATGAAGAAACAGATTTCGGCTAGTGATAAAAAACTTAAGGGAGAAGTCCAACCAAAGCATAATCATGATATAAAGTGTTTCAAGTGTCAGGGATTGAGACATTATGCATCAGAGTGTGGAAATCATCGAGTTATGATTCTAAGGGATGATGTGGAGATTATGTCCCACTAGTGAGGAGTCTGATTGTGATGACATGCCACCAATTAAGAATGCTAGTGATTTAAAGCATGCTTTTGGTGATAAAGTTTTGGTGATTAGAAGGTCGCTCAGTGTTCAAACTAAGGAGGATGATGTGGAGCAACAAAGGGAGAACATCTTCCATACTAGATACCTAATCGACGATAAGGTATGTAGTATGATCATTGATAATGGTAGTTGTACTAATATTGCTAGTGTTACTTTGGTTAAAAAGTTAGGATTGAATACCATAAAGCATGAGAGGCTTTATCAGCTTCAATGGTTGAATGAATATGGTGTTGTTAGGGTGAATAAACAGGTGATGATTTCTTTTTCAGTAAGCAAGTATAAGGATGAAGTGTTATATGATGTTGTGCCTATGCATGCTACTCATCTGTTACTAGGAAGGCCTTGGCAATTTGATAAAAAAGCTAAGTATGATGGGTTTAAGAACAAATATTCATTGGAGAAAGATGGTAGAATTTATACACCTAGCCCACTAACACCAAAGCAAGTGTATGAAAATCAAATTCAGTTGAAGAAAAGCTATGAGGAGGAGCATTTAGATTCGACCAAAATGGAAGAACAAGCTGAACAACATGGTGAGAATGTGAGGAAAGGTGAAAATAAAGTGAGCCATGAGTTGAAAAAAAAAAGGGAAAAAGTTTCGGCCCTTAGGAAATTAGGGGAGGGTCACAACTAAAAAGAAAAAAAAATAGAAGAGAGGCCGAGAGTGGAGAGAAGAAAGAAAAGGTGAAAAAAGAAGAGTATGTAGAAAAAGTGGAGAAAAACCTAAATTTCTTTGCAAAATCTAGTGATCTTAAACATGCTTATCTTTCTGAATTGCCTACAATTTTACTTGTGCATAAGGAGACATACTTTAACTCTGATAATTTGGATTCAAAAATAAAACAACCCCACAATCCAGAAGCGAACACATTCCGTGCCATTATCACCATAATAGCTCTGTAATTGACATAATTACCAACCAATTAAACCCATTAATCATAAAAACACTACTTCCTAAAAAAACAAAATACCAACCTGCCAATTTCACGTAAAAAATCACAATACGTCGTGATTTGAAAAATTACAGCTTTTACTTGGATTTTTTTGTATCAAAGATGTAATATTTTATGCTTTTTTCTCCTCCCTAGTCATTAACTCAATTTCCAGGCATGAAACATTTATACATCTCTGGTTGTTATTAGAAACTGTTGACATGAATAAAACATCTCATCTTTGGATGCAAAATATGCAATATATTAAAGCTTTTTACTGTTGATTATTCAAATGCTCTTTTTTCATTATAGGTAATGGAGAAAGCTACAGATCATATCGTAGAACTCCCAGAAATTAAAGAAGAGGTAACCGAAAGAGGCACTGGTGACTCAAGATGCATCGCCCACTATGTTATGTCTTTTGTACTTAATTAGAGTTTTTGTGCAGTGTCCTATTCAAAAAAAATTTGTATTGTATGTATTTATTATCTTTCTCGTATTGTTTTTGTCTAAGTTAGTACGTATAAGAGCTCACGATTTCTAAACTCCTCTGATGGTCTCTTGTGTGTTTGGGTTTGAATTCAGTCTTATTTAGAGATTTCTTATGTTTTTGTGAACTTTTTTTTCTTTGTTTTTTTTTAATGTTCAATAAACTTAAACTACACACACACACAAAAATACAACAATGAATAATTAATTAAAAGTTGAAGTTTATTATGCAGTGAAAACATTGGTTCGACGTTCTACACTTGGCATTCCAATGCATTAGATTCGTGTTTGGTGACTTAGGCACGTCTCCTTTGTATGTGCTGGCGAGCACCTTTCCCAATGGTATCCAAGACCCTGATGACATTTTAGGAGTCTTATCGGTCATTATCTACTCTATCCTCACAATCACAATC